>Ga0193738_1000120_pt1 | contig 49811 bp, 50 predicted proteins | sample L2a1metaG_FD_144927 | JGI IMG/M metagenome (GOLD analysis project Ga0193738, IMG submission 144927) | Soil microbial communities from a riparian zone of the East river system, Colorado, United States - L2a1 | ecosystem: Environmental > Terrestrial > Soil > Riparian zone | place: USA: East River... | reverse complement strand
TCTAATGAATTTAAAGATATCCTTTCACTGATACCCGGTATTTACAAAAAGGATTTTGATAAAATAAAAACAAGTGGCCAGGCTGCTTTTAATGGTTTTGTAAAAGGTACATATAGTCCGCAACAAATGCCTGCTTATGATGTGAACCTTGATGTAACAAATGGTTTTTTCCAATACCCTGACCTTCCAAAGCCAGTAAAGAATATACAACTGGCGATCCATGCGAGTAACTCCGATGGCAAGCCAGATAATGCAGTTTTAGATATTTCAAAAGGACATGTGGAAATGGATAATGAACCTTTTGATTTTAAATTATTGTTTAAAAATCCCGAGACCATAAAATACATTGATGCTGTTGCAAAAGGAAAATTGGATCTTGCTAATGTTACAAAGTTTGCAAAATTGTCTGCCGATACTAAGCTTTCCGGTTTGGTTTGGGCAGATGTTTTTGCAAAAGGACCGATGGCTGCTTTACAAGAACAGAAGGGAGATTTTACTGCCGGTGGTTTTCTTGATATCAAAAACCTTTTCTATTCATCTAATGCTTTTCCGCAGCCAATTCAGAACGGTAATATGAAAGTAAATATTGAGAACAGCGGTGGTATTGCTGATAATACTTCAATCAATATTTCTTCTGCACATATTGAAGTTGGTAAAGATCCCGTTGATTTTTCTATACAACTTAAACACCCAATGACATCAGCTGATTTTTCAGGAACAGCAAAAGGAAGATTTACATTAGATCATATCAAACAATTTACAGAACTCGAAGCCGGAACGATCATTTCAGGAATATTGAATGGGGATCTTAGTTTCAGTGGAAATAAAACTGCCATTGATAAAAAGGAATATGATAAGATAGTTGTTAATGGTACAGGTGGTGTAAGCAATTTAAAATATATCTCAAAAGATTATCCAACTGGTGTTACAGTTGCCAAAACCGAATTGGCCTTTAATCAAAAAACAGTTACGCTAAAAGAGCTGAATGGAAATTATCTGAATACAAATTTTACTGGCAGCGGTACATTGAATAACCTCGTTGGTTATGCGACGGAGGACCAGCCATTGACAGGAACATTGAACATAACAGCTGATAATATGGATTTGAATGATTGGATGGGTACAGATACTGTAACAAGCACTGCAACGGCAACAACATCGGAGCCATTTCTTGTTCCCTCCAATATTGATCTTACAATCAACACAAAAGCACAGAAAGTAAAATATGATAAAGTAGATTACAACAATATCAACGGAACGGTTGTAGTGAAAGATGAAACAATAAAATTGCAGAATGTGAAAACAGAAGCATTGGATGGAACAATTGCATTGACCGGTTCCTATTCTACAAAAATAAATAAGAAAGAACCAGCGATCAGCATGAGCTATGATGTAAAGAATGTGAATGTGCAAAAAGCATTCTTTGCATTTAATACTATACAGGCCATTATGCCGATCGGTAAATTCCTTGCCGGTAAATTGAATTCAGAACTGGCGATGACAGGAAATCTTGGAGGTGATATGATGCCTGATCTGAAAACATTAACTGGGAAAGGAAATCTTTTATTGATCGAAGGGCTGCTGAAAAATTTTGCCCCAATAGAAAAATTAGCTGCTGCGTTGCAGATAGACCGATTGAAATCGATTACCATAAAAGATTTTAAGAATTATATCGAATTTGCCAATGGCAAAGTATTGGTAAAGCCATTCAATCTTAAAGTTGAGGATATTGAAATGCAAATAGGAGGCATGCATGGTTTTGATCAGTCGCTAGATTATATAATTGAAATGAAAGTGCCGCGAAAATATCTCGGCAATCAAGCAAATAACCTGGTGAATGATCTTATAACGCAGGCAACAAGCAAGGGCATTCCTGTAAAACTCAGCGAGATCGTCGATCTCAGTGTAAAAATGGGTGGAACTGTTACTAGTCCTTCTATAAAAATCGATCTGCAAAAAGTAGTTGGTGATGCAGCAGACCAATTGAAGGAACAGGCAAAGGATTTTGCACAGCAAAAGATTGACAGTGCTAAAGCAAGAGCAAAGGATTCATTGAACGTGGTAAAAGACAAAGCGAAAGAAGAAGTGAAGGAGAAATTACTGGAGCAGATATTTGGTAAGGATACAACAAAAACAAATGTTCCTGCGGACACCTCCAAAAAGAAGTCTGATCCTGGTATTAAGGATAAGATCAAAAATATTTTTACCAAACCAAAAAAACCAGCAGCTGATACAATAAAGAAAGGCTGATCCCTGGTTTATAGTTTTTAGTTTTTGTTGCCAGCTTAAATAATTCTAATCAACGCCTGTTGTGTCACTCACTTGTACGTCCCGTAATTCTACCCGGCATTCTTTGTAGATATTCAGCCAAGCCGATCTTTTAGCACTCAATTTGCAGGAGGGGGTTATAAAACTTTAATTTATGCTATTGCAAATTGATTGGCGATTCCTTTTATTAGGAGAAGAAGAATGGAGTTTTTTACCAGAAGTTCTTTTACGAAGTGCTGTTATGTTCATTGTGGCATTGATTGCTATGCGGGCAATTGGAAGAAGGGGAACTAAACAAGGCGTTTTTGAACTGGTGCTTATTGTTACATTAGGTTCTGCTGCAGGCGACCCTGCTTTTTACAAAAATGTAGGTCTTCTGCCTGCAACGCTTGTTTTTGTAGCGATCGTAGTTATGTATAAGATCGTCAATTTTTTTACTGCACGAAATAAATACCTGGATGACCTGGTAGGTGGCACTCATGTACGCCTTGTAAAGGATTGCAGGTTTGCAAAAGATATGCTGGGTGATCTTCGACACGATGAGTTGTTTGAAGATCTTCGTTTGAAAGGGGTTACTCATCTTGGACAATTAGATGCGGCTTATATTGAAGCTTCGGGACAAGTAAGTGTGTTCTTTTTGCCCGACGATAAAGTTTTGCACGGATTGCCAGTTATACCTGAACTCTTTGAATCGCAGGTGCAAGAAATAAACGAAAGAGGAATTTATTCCTGTGCCCATTGTGGAAATACTAAAGAGATCACACCCACTAAACATCATGGATGTGAAATATGTGAAAACACTTTATGGGTAAAGTCTGTTAACAGTACGAGAGTAAAATAGCTGTGTTGATTAACATGTTTTTCTTTACTTTGAGTCATGTCCGGAAAAACATTTTTCTTTTTTATCATAACGTTTCTTAATTTATCTGTTGCAGCTCAGCAAAAAATAAGGATTGAAATAAATTCATTGCCTTCAAATGATCCCGCTAACAGTTCGATATTTATCGCAGGCAGTTTCAATAGCTGGAATCCACAGAATAAAGGTTTTCGATTTCAGAAAAACGAAAAAGGATATTTTCTTGAACTCTCACTGAATCTTGGTTCTTATGAGTATAAAATAACAAGAGGCGGATGGGATAAAGTAGAATGTAGCAAAGAAGGAAAGGATGTTGGCAACAGAACATTGAAAGTAGTCGCCAATGAAAATATTGAAATAAACATTGAAGGTTGGAAAGATCTGTTTGCGTCTTCATCTCAATCGAAAAAAAGCACGGCCAATAAAAATGTTCGCATTATTGATACTGCTTTTTTTATTCCGCAATTAAACAGAAAGAGAAGAGTGTGGATATATCTGCCGCCAACATATAATACCTCAACTAAAAAGTATCCCGTATTATATATGCAGGACGGGCAAAATGTTTTTGACGATGCTACTTCTTTTTCAGGTGAATGGGGAGTAGACGAAGCATTGGATACGCTTGGATTGAAATACAAAGAATGTATCGTAGTAGGCATTGATAATGGCGGCGATAAAAGATTGAATGAATATTGTCCTTACGATTTTAGTTTGAGTGGAATTGCTTCTAATAATAAAACGAATGTTGGAGAAGGCCGCAAGTATGTTGATTTTTTAGTAAAGACATTAAAGCCTTTTATAGATAAAAAATACAGAACACTCAAGGATTCAAAAAATACTTTTGCAGCTGGCAGTTCGATGGGTGGACTTATATCAATGTATGCAGTATTGGAATATCCCAAGATATTTGGCGGTGCCGGAGTTTTTTCCCCTGCATTCTGGGTCGGCCCAAAAATATTTGATGATATGAAAGCAAAAGGCAAGAAAGTAAATGCAAAAATTTATTTCTATGCCGGTGATGAAGAAGGAGAGAGCATGGTACCGATGACAATAAGAGCATTTAATGAAATGCATCGGGTATCCAAATCAAAAATGACTGAAGTAATAAGAGCTGGTGGAAAACATAATGAATCTAGATGGAGGATCGAGTTTCCGTTGTTTTATGAATGGTTGATGAATTAAAGCAAAATTCAAAAGTAAAAACTGTGATCGTTTTTTGATTTTTACTTCATACCGCGTAAGCCACTCCTTCCAATGCAATCTCAGTATTAGCAAAGACTTCCCTGGCTTCTTTTTCGAATTCGTCAAGCTCGGCATATTTACTACTGAAATGACCGATCAACAATTTTTTTACTCTTCCTTTCTTGGCGATCATTGCTGCCTGGCTTGATGTAGAATGGAATCGTTCAATTGCCCTTTCTTTTAAATTATCGAGATAGGTTGTTTCATGATAGATCATGTCGGCATCGTAGAGATGTGGCAGCAGGCTTTCATCATATTTTGTATCGGCACAAAACACATATGATTTTCCTTTAGGGGCTTCTATCGTTACGGTTTCATTTTTAATCAGTACATCATTTTTTGTTGTGTAGTCAATACCTTCTTCCAGCTTTTTATAAAATGAAGCCGGTATCTCAGCCGCTTTTACTTTTTCAACATCGATCTTTCTTGGCTTTCTCTTTTCACGAAATGAAAAACCATAGCACTCGATCCTATGATTCGTTTTAAAGCAACGAACTTCAATTTTACTGTCTTCGATCAGGATCCCTTCTTTGTTGATGGTATGGAAATAAAGATTAAATGGTAAAACAGTTTTTGCTACTTTCAATTGCAACTCTACAATTTCCTGGAGAGGGGATGGTCCGAAAACATGGAGATCCTGTTGATGACTTAAAAGTCCGAAACTGTTGATAAGGCCAACAAGTCCAAAATAATGATCACCGTGAAGATGTGAAATGAAAATATGAGATATCTTACCACGACGGATCTTATATTTTATCATTTGTATCTGCGTACCCTCACCACAGTCGACCAAATAATTATTACCATCTAAAGTTACCACCTGGCTGGTCGGGTGACGGTCAAATGCCGGTACGGCTGAGTTATTTCCGAGAATTGTTACTGAAAGCATGGGGCGCAATTTAAGATTTTAGTCCCGACATATGTCGGGATCAGATTTGAGATTGCAGCCAGAGTCTTTATTTTATTTTTTGAACTACAGAGACACAAAGACAGGGAGAAACACAAAGGAACTCTGTGCTACCTTGTGTCACCGTGACTCCGTGGTTTAAATTGTTGATTAGAGATAAGAAAGTACAAGAGTGCGACGCAACGGAAGCCAAATAGAATTTCCTAAGTTGGGAAAATAAGTTTATTCCTCATTCAAAAGATCTCTTTCTATCTCTTCCATTTGCACAATATCCATAGCTTCGCTTTCGGTTGGCGTCGTATTCATCACTTCAAGGAGATTTACGCTATCGAGAAAATCTTCAACCGGTTTCTGGATCTCGCAGATGACAAAAGAGGAATTTTTTTCGTAAAAATTTTGCTGTAGCTTAACTATCTTTTCTGCGGCAATCTCATCTAATGATTGTAGTTCTTTTAGATTGAGGATAACGTTTTTCACGTCATTTTGTAGGTAAGCGAGCAGCAAATCAGAGAGTTCTGCTGCCATATCAGCAGAAAGAGAGGGATCGGTAACAGTGATGACATGAAATCTTTCTTTGGTATTTGTTTTGACTTGCATACAACTAAGATTATCAACATTCCGTTTATAACTAGTGACAAACCGTAACCAAAAATATTTGTTATTATTGTATCACAAGCAATTATCTAAACTATGGATAACAATTTTTCAACACAAGTAAAGGAAATCATTTCGTTTAGCAGGGAAGAAGCTCTTAGATTGGGGAATGATTTTATCGGAACCGAGCACCTGTTGCTTGGTCTTATCCGCGAGGGTGAAAACACCGCTATTAAGATCCTGAAAAGCTTTAATGTCGATCTATATGAATTACGAAAGGAAATAGAGCTGGCAGTAAAAGATAAAACGGGGAAAAATATCGCCAACATTAATAGCCTTCCTCTTACAAAACAGGCCGAAAAAGTAATTCGTGTAACAGTTCTTGAGGCAAAGGCACTAAAAAGCCCAACCGTGGAAACTGAGCACCTGATGCTTTCAATTTTAAAGAATAAAGAAAATATTGCTACACAAATTTTAAATCAGTTTGATGTGGATTACGATCTTTTCCGTAACGAGGTAGGAATTATGAAAAGCAATGAACCCCGTGCTGAATTTTCTGATGAAGGTGATGATGATTTTGATGAAGAAAAAAAATATCAGCAAAAAGGCGGTCGCCAGGGCGCAGCCAGTACCGCAAAAAGTAAAACACCAGTGCTTGATAATTTCGGAAGAGATATAACTCGTCTTGCTGAAACTGGTGCATTGGATCCAATTGTTGGTCGTGAAAAAGAGATCGAAAGAGTCTCACAAATATTATCACGTCGTAAAAAGAATAATCCCATATTAATTGGTGAACCTGGTGTGGGTAAAACAGCGATCGTGGAAGGACTTGCTTTGCGTATCGTACAAAGAAAAGTTTCCCGTGTCTTGTATGATAAAAGAGTTATTTCACTTGATCTTGCTGCACTGGTAGCAGGGACAAAATATCGCGGACAGTTTGAAGAAAGAATGAAAGCGATCATGAATGAACTGGAAAAAAATCGTGATGTGATCCTTTTCATTGATGAGATACACACTATTGTTGGTGCCGGTGGCGCCAGTGGATCATTGGATGCTTCAAATATTTTCAAACCAGCTTTGGCAAGAGGTGAATTACAATGTATCGGCGCTTCTACATTGGATGAATATAGAATGTATATTGAAAAAGATGGTGCATTGGATCGTCGTTTTCAAAAAGTGATGGTGGAGCCGCCTTCAGTGGATGAAACCATCATGATCCTTACCAATATTCAAAGTAAGTATGAGGATTATCACAATGTTTCTTATTCAGTAGAAGCAATAGATGCCTGTGTAAAACTAAGTGATCGTTACATGACAGATCGTTTACTTCCTGATAAAGCAATTGATGTAATGGATGAGGTGGGAGCAAGAGTGCATTTGAAAAACATCAACGTGCCACCTAATATTATTGATCTTGAAAAGAAAATTGAAGATGTAAAGAATGAGAAGAATAAAGTGGTGAAAAGCCAGAAGTTTGAAGAAGCAGCTTCTCTTCGTGATACGGAGAAAAGATTAGCAGAAGAATTAGAGAAAGCAAAAAATGAATGGGAAGAAGAAAGCAAGCATAAAAAATATCCCATTGGCGAAGAAGAAATAGCTGAAGTAGTGAGCATGATGACAGGTATACCTGTGAAAAGAATGGTACAGGCTGAAACAGAGAAGCTTCGCCGTATGGCTGACGATATGAGGCATATGGTGATCGGTCAGGATGAAGCGATACAAAAAGTAGTGAAAGCTATTCAAAGGAATCGTGTGGGATTAAAAGACCCAAAGAAACCGATCGGTACATTTATTTTCCTTGGACCTACCGGTGTTGGTAAAACAGAGTTAGCAAGAGCATTAGCAAGATATATGTTCGATAGCGAAGATGCATTGATCAGAATCGATATGAGTGAATACATGGAAAAATTCACTGTGAGCAGGTTGATCGGTGCACCTCCGGGATATGTAGGTTATGAAGAAGGTGGACAGTTGACTGAAAAAGTTCGTCGCAAACCTTATAGTGTGATCTTGCTTGATGAGATAGAAAAAGCTCACCCTGATATTTATAATATCCTGTTGCAGGTATTAGATGATGGTCAATTGACCGATGGATTAGGCAGAAAAGTTGATTTCAAGAACAGTATGATCATCATGACATCTAATATTGGAGTTCGTCAATTAAAAGATTTTGGTGATGGAGTTGGTTTTGCTACTGCAGCAAAAACACAGAACATGGATGAAAGTAACAAGGCTGTTATTGAAAAAGCATTGAAACGTACTTTCTCTCCTGAGTTTCTGAACCGGATAGATGATGTTGTGATATTTAATTCATTGAGTAAAGAAAACATATTCAATATCATTGACATCCTGATGAAGAATGTAATGAAACGGTTGAGTAATCTTGGTTTCAGTATGGAACTGACGGAAGAGGCAAAAGCTTTCATTGCAGATAAGGGTTACGATCAGCAATTTGGTGCAAGACCTTTACACAGGGCTATTCAAAAATATCTTGAAGATCCTCTTGCAGAAGAAATACTTTCTATGCAGGTTAAACAGGGCGATATTTTGATTGCCGACCTTGATAAAGAAAATCAAAAGATCAAGTTTACTTTAAAGCAAGGGAAAGAAGGAAAAGAAGAGAAATCAAAAGCATAGACGAAAAACTATAAAATGCGATCCTCTCGCCTTAGGCGGGAGGATTTTTTATTTCAACTAAATCACAGTTATTTGCAGCATGAACAAATATGCGGTAATAGTTGCAGGAGGATCGGGAACAAGAATGGGAGGAACTACACCCAAACAATTTTTATTGATAAATAATAAACCAGTCCTTTATTATTCTCTTCAAGCATTTTTAAATGCATTTGCTGATATACAAATAATACTTGTGCTGCCGGTTGATTATACAGACATGGGTCAGGAGATCATTGATGCATATTTCGACAGCGATAAAATAAGAGTTACTGCCGGTGGTGATACAAGATTTCAATCAGTGAAAAACGGGTTGCAATTAGTGGAAGATGATTCAATAATTTTTGTGCATGATGGAGTAAGATGTCTTTTGACAGAAAATCTTATTCATCGTTGTTATGCAAGTGCAGTGGAAACGGGAACTGCAATTCCTGTTATTACCAGCAGGGACAGTGTAAGAATAGTTCAGGAGGAAGGTAATGATGCTATTGACAGAAATAAAGTGATGCTGGTACAAACGCCACAAACATTTCACAGTAAGATCTTACTGCCTGCTTTTAAAATTGATTACAAGGAAAAGTTTACTGATGAAGCTACGGTAGTTGAGGCTTATGGTTTGAAAGTAACATTGGTTGAAGGCGAAGAAAATAATATCAAAATAACAAAGCCGATGGATCTGCTGATAGCTGAAAAAATAATTAATGAAAGAGATTGATCATACAAATCGGTAACCTCTCAGAAAATCTTCGATCAGCATTCTTTTCTTTCCTTCGAGTTGCACATCTTTCAAAAGAATATATCCGTCGATTGCGGCAAATTTCAAATAGGTTTTTCCGTCTGATTCCCAGCTTCCCGGTTTTGAAGTAGGCAATGAAAGTTCTTTTTCACTTTTGTATATCTTAATTGTTTTATCACCCAGTTCAGTAAACGCACCGGGAAAAGGAGAGAGGCCACGAATAAGATTTTGGATCTCATCAATAGATCTTCGCCAATCTATATTGCAGGTTTCAGTGAATATTTTAGGGGCATGCTTGAGTTGTGAATTGTGAGTAGTGAGTTGTGGGTCAGTCTTAGCATTCTGTGGACTGTCGACTGTGGACTGTGGACTTTCTGCTAATGTTCCATCTGCAATTCCTTTCACCGTTTCCACCAAAACCCTTGCACCGATATCTTTCATTTTATCATGCACATCACCCGCAGTTTCATTTTCTTCGATCGAAAAATTTTCCTGCATTAAAATATTTCCGGTATCTATTTCATGTTTGAGTTTAAAAGTTGTTACGCCAGTTTCTTTTTCTCCATTTATAACAGCCCAGTTAATTGGTGCTGCACCGCGATATTGAGGTAATAAGCTGCCATGAAGATTAATAGTGCCAAGTGGCGGCATGTTCCAAACCGATTCGGGTAACATTCGGAATGCAACTACAATTTGCAGATCTGCATTTAAAGATCTGAGTTCTTCCAAAAATTCAATGTTCTTTAATTTCTCTGGCTGTAAAACTTTTAAGTGATGACGAACAGCATATTTCTTTACTGCACTTTCAGTCACCTTCATTCCTCTGCCCGCTGGTTTATCAGGAGCGGTAATAACTCCAACAATAGTACACTTCGCTTTTACCAATGCTTCGAGTGAGGCAACGGCAAACTCTGGTGTGCCCATAAAAACTATTCTCAGGTCTTTGTAATTGCTCATTGCTGCGAAGATAATTAAAGGTATAGTTTGAATTATCTTAATACAAGCCATTAAAAAACTGTTCAGGCAAGCTGAACAGTTTAAATATTATTATAGAGGAGACTATTTGATGCCGCTTAGCATGCTCTGGGCCATATTCCCGAGAACAGGAATCGGCTTTTCTTGTCCGTTAATGGCTGCAATAAGACCAATGATCCAAAGTACGAAGATCCCAATGAGACATATATATATTAAGATAGAAATGATCCATCCCAATACCGGGATGAAAAGGAAAATGAACATGACAATGTAAAGGGCAATGGCGACGATCATCAATCCCAGTGATTGACGAATATGAAAAGCTGCCAGTTTTGATTTGTTACTGTTAAACAGAACAAAGGCAATGATCCATCCGACCAATGAGAAATAGCTTATGATTGAGATTGTTTTACCATCTACGCCTGATGTGGCGGGAGCCTGGTTAGTTTCGTTTGACATATGAGTTGAGTTGGTTTATTACCCTTAAAGTAAGAAAAAAATCCTATTCAAAATCTTCATAAAGCAGATATTTCTTTCGTATGGCTTTGAATTCACTCAATTTAGGTTCCCAGCTTTTTCTTATTTCTTCTTCGCTCTTACCGTCTTTTATTTGCTGCATCAAAACATCAGTGCCTGAAAGTCGGTTAAAGGAATTTGATCTTAAAAAGAAACTGTCCTTTTGCGGGAATAATTTATAAGCTTCTATCAGCCATTTCAATTGAATTCTGCCATCTACTTTTTTCATTACTTCCTCTACTGTGCCGCCAAGGTTCCATCCATAACAAACTTTTCCAAAATGCTTTGAACCTTTTGTGTTTTCATTGGGGTTAGGTGTAAAAGAAAATAAATTCTTTGGTAGATCAGGATGACCGATATATTGAAATGGTTTTGCCGTGCCACGGCCTTCACTTAATGCAGTGCCTTCGAATAAACAAGTAGATGGATAAAGATAAATGGATTGCATATCAGGCAAATTCGGTGACGGCTTTACAGGCAAAACATATTTGCTTTTATGTGTATAGTCCTGGCATTTGATAAACTGTACATGAAATGGAGTGTCTGCTGTAGGTTCAGTGGTAATATTATAGGCAGCTATTGCATTGGCTTTTTCATTCAGCCATTTTTCTCCCATCAACATTCTTGCATACTCAACCATCGTCATTCCGTAATTAATAGGTATTGGCTGCATCCCAACGAAACTTTTAAACTTTGGGTCAAGAACAGGCCCATCAACATAAAATCCATTTGGATTAGGACGGTCAAGGATCATCAAAGGCTTGTGATTTTCCAATGCAAATTCCAGGAACTCCTGCATAGAAGATATATAAGTATAAAATCTTGTCCCTACGTCCTGGATATCAAAAATTAAAACATCAACATCTTTTATATCGTCAACTGTTGGTCTTCTTTTGGCGCCATACAATGAAACGACAAGTATGCCTGTTTTTTCGTCTTTATAATCTGCGATCTTAACTCCATCAGGAATAGTGCCGCGAAAACCATGTTCAGGTCCGAAGATCACACGGATATCAACTCCCAGTTTTTGTAATGTATCTACAAGATGTCCATTGCCTACTGTAGAAGTATGATTGGCAAAAATGCCGACCTTCTTTCCTTTTATTAATGGCAAGTAAACATTGATCCGCTCTGCAGCGGGGATTATCTTGTCCTGAGGATTAAATTGTTTCAACGAAGTTTGAGAAATAACAATTTGGCAACTTAACAGTATAGCACTACTTATAAATAATATTCTTTTCATATAGCCAAATTTCAGAAAAATTATTAGTTAGACCTTAATTAATATGGGAAAGGTTGCATCGTGAGTTTTCCGTAATTTGCAAGCTCATTTTTTCTTTTTGTCTTCTTAATGCTCCGCAGAATTACAACAGTACAAGTGTGCGACGCAAGGGACGGTGATTAGAAATTCATAAGTTGATCACATAAAAATATTAACAATGCAACAAGTAAAAAATGGCGACAAAGTAAAAGTACATTACCATGGTCGCCTTACAAGTGGAGAAACATTTGATTCATCAGAAGGTCGTGAGCCGCTCGAGTTTGAAGTGGGTAGTGGAATGGTGATTAAAGGATTTGACGATGGCGTAACAGGTATGAAAGTAGGAGAGAAAAAGACGGTAAATATTCCTGCGGAAAATGCGTACGGGGAAAAAAATCCGGAAATGATCATTGATTATCCAAAAACACAATTTCCTGAACATATAGAATTGCAAGTAGGAACGCCACTTGTTATGAGCAATGCATCAGGTCAACAATTCCAGGTAAAAATTGCCGAAGTGAAAGATGATGTTGTTATCCTCGATGCAAATCATCCGCTGGCAGGTGAAGAATTAATTTTTGATCTTGAATTGGTAGAAATAGTTGGTGCAAAGCCACTGATCATAATGCCGTGAGTAAATAATAAGTTTGAAAAAAAATAAAAGGGTCTGAAAATTTCAGACCCTTTCTTATAATTTAACATATATAGCTTATTACTTTTTTCTATTCAACCACCATCCCAGCCAAATTCCGCAAAGCCCCCAAGCTACTAACACATCTACAAAATTGGTGACAGCACCGGGTGCCTGGAACCATATATTCATTGCATAAGGAATGAACAGGTAGCCAACTATACCGATCAAAAGAGAACTGAGAAAAGTAGTGAGGAAAGAAGTATTGGTTTGTTTTATCAATACCCAGCAAGCAAAAAATGCTGAAATGATCGCAGCCAATAACGCCGTGATGACATTGGTCATCATGTTCATATCATACGCTTTGTGATAACTAATAACTGCCCATGGCTTTCCTTGCATGTCTTTTTGCATTTGTTGCATTTCTTCTGAGCTGGCTCCTTCTTTTGCGTGTGGAAGATAGTATTGACCAGTTTCACTAAATTGACTGTTGAGAAAATTTAAAACTGTGTCTTGTGCAGGAGCTTGTTGATATTCTTTACCATGAAGATCGAGTACGGTCCATGAGAGAGTTTGCCATAAAAATAAAAGAATGCCTCCGACGAGGCCCCCGATGATTAGCTTTTTCATAATAGCTGATTTTGGTTTAGGAATAAAAGGTAGAAACTAATTTCATCTTTTGCAAACGGAGTTGTTAACCAGCTTTTGAGCCCTGGTTGAACGTCCCTTGCGACGCTCCGTTCAAGTAACGTAACTCCGATTAGACATCGTGAATGATGAATGCAATCGTGAATATTAACGTTTCAAAATTGACCATTCACCATTCACGATTGACCATTGGCAAGTTTCGTCGTATATTCGCTGTCCATTTTTATAAAGTATGTTTGAAAACTATAAGTTCACTGCAGCGGAAAGATTTTTGCGTTATGTTCAAATTGATACCCAAAGCGATCCTCTTTCAAAGACAAATCCCTCAACTGAAAAGCAAAAAGATCTGAGTAAGATCTTAGCAGAAGAATTAAAGCAACTCGGTATAGCGGATGCACATATGGACGAGTGGGGTTATGTATATGCAACTATTCCATCTAATACAGAAAAGAAAGTTCCGGTTATTTGTTTCTGTGCACATGTGGATACGGCGCCTGATTGCAGTGGTACGGATGTAAAGCCTATCGTTCATGCTAATTACCAGGGGAATGATATTGTTTTACCTGATGATACTTCACAGGTTTTAAAAACCGCTGATTACCCATACTTGCAAACACAATTTGGAAACGATATCATCACAGCATCAGGAAAAACTTTACTGGGTAGCGATGATAAAGCCGGTGTAGCTGAGATCATGGACCTCGCAAATTTTTTAATGACGAATAAAGATGTGAAACACGGCGAGATAAAAATTCTGTTTACTCCAGATGAAGAAGTAGGAAGAGGAACAGAGAAAGTAGATCTTAAAAAATTGGGTGCTGACTTCGCATATACATTAGATGGAGGTAATACAGGAAGTCTTGAAGATGAAACATTCAGTGCCGATGGAGTGGAAGTTATCATTCATGGCGTAATAGCACATCCCGGTTATGCAAAAGGAAAGATGATAAACGCAATGAAGATCGCAGGAGAGATCCTGGCAGCACTTCCTAAAGATAGATTGTCGCCAGAATCAACAGAAGGCAAAAGAGGATTTATTCATCCTGTAAGATTAGAAGGCATTGCAGAAAAATGCACAATCGATTTTATTATCCGTGATTTTGAAACAAAGGGATTGCAGAAAAAAGAAGATTACCTGCGTACACAGATTGAAGAGTTGATGCGACTTTATCCTAAAGCATCTTTTGAATATAAAGTGACAGAGCAATATCGCAACATGAAAGAAATTTTATTGCTTCATCCGCAAGTTGTGGATCATGCAAAAGAAGCGATCAAAAGAGCTGGCTTAAAATTAAAGATGGAAAGTATTCGTGGCGGTACAGATGGCAGTCGTTTATCATTTATGGGATTGCCCTGTCCAAATTTATTTGCTGGCGAGCAGGCAATACATTCAAAACTTGAATTCATCAGTGTGCAGGACATGAATAAGGCGGTAGAAACAATGGTTCATCTTGTAAGTATCTGGAATGAGAAATCGTAATGTCTATATATCATTCTTCCAAACTCTCATATACCAATAGATAGGATATCCAATTATTCCTGCAAATAAGAAAACGAGTATCCAGATAATTCTTTCAGTTGAATCCGTCATCTTGTTTCTTATCAGGTGCATAATAAAGAAAATAAGCAAGCCAATTGAAAGTATGCTCATTCCAAATCCAAGGATAAAGATCGGAGCAAAAGCACTGAATACTTCCTGCGGCGCCGGTTCATATTTATCCCATTGAAAAAAAGTAGGAAACATACTGAAGACCATAAATACAAGAACCAGGAGCAGGATTATCGGTAAAAAACTAAGTATACCAATAAATAGTTTTGAGCTGCGTGACATAAAAAATGGTTTATGTAAAGTTAGTTCTATTCCTTTCTGCTTGTCGCCGGTTTTAAAATAATTCCCCGCCCATTTAAATTCTTGGTACTTTAGCTCACTCAAAAAATTCAGTTATGCAACAGTTTTGGTCACAGTACTGGTGGACATTGATAGTACTTATAATTTTCTTCGGTTCTTTTTATACAATTAACCAGGGTTTTATCGGAGTTATTACCATGTTTGGGAAGTATCGCAGAGTAGCTCGTCCCGGGTTGCGGATGAAATGGCCCATCATAGAATCTGTGCATAAAAGAGTTTCTATTCAAAATCGTTCTGTGGAATTGGAGTTCCAGGCTGTAACACAGGATCAGGCCAATGTTTATTTCAAAAGCATGCTTTTATATTCTGTGCAAAATGCAGATGAAGAAACAATAAAGAAAGTAGCATTCAAATTCATTGCTGACAGGGACCTGATGCAGGCATTGATCAGGACGATCGAAGGCAATATCCGTTCATTTGTTGCGACAAAAAAACAGGCAGAAGTATTGGGTCTTCGAAAAGAAATTGTTGAATATGTAAAGGACCAGGTTGATCAATCTCTTGAAAATTGGGGATATCATTTACAAGATCTGCAGATAAACGATATCACTTTTGACAAAGTGATCCTTGATTCAATGAGCAAAGTGGTGGCAAGTAATAACCTGAAGGCTGCTGCAGAGAATGAAGGACAGGCTTTATTAATTACGAAAACAAAATCAGCGGAAGCAGAAGGTAATGCAATAAAGATCTCTGCAGAAGCAGAGAAAGAAGCAGCGAGACTTCGTGGACAAGGTGTTGCTTTATTCCGCATGGAAGTAGCGCAGGGTATGACGGAAGCTGCCGAGCAAATGAAACAAGCTAATCTTGATACCAACGTAATTCTATTCAGTATGTGGACAGAAGCCATTAAGAATTTTGCAGAGTTTGGAAAAGGCAATGTTATTTTCCTTGATGGAAGTGCGCAAGGAATGGAAAATACGATGAAACAAATTCAGGCTTTGATGATGAAACCAGCTGGCTCAACTCCCAAATAGTTATTTGCGAAAGTTTAACTGTTTTATATAGCAATCGATTGATTGTTGTTAAAGAACTCCAAAACTTAACATGCCACCACAACGTGGCATTGTTTTTCTCGTTTCATCCACAGTTGTTGAAAAGTTATCTATTCATTAGAACTACGTAGCATTACTTTTACGAACCAAAGAAAAAAGAAATGATTGATCTTTTACAGATTTCCGACTCATTAAACAAGGTTGCAGGTCTTCTTAATGTTGATCGCAATAGTGATGGCAGTATAAGTTTTATGGAGCTCCTCTTTATGGGGGGATGGATCATGATCCCGCTTGCTCTCATGCTGCTATTGGCCGTCTATGTATTTACAGAACGTTATATCGCCATTCGCAATGCTTCCCGTATTGATCAGAATTTCATGAACATTATCCGGGATCATATTGTAAGCGGTAACCTTGTTGCAGCAAGAAGTTTTGCAAAAAACTCAAACAATCCTGTTGCACGTATCATTGATAAGGGATTGCAGCGTGTGGGCAAGCCAATTGAAAACATTGAAAAGAGTATGGATAATGTGGGCCAACTGGAAATGTATAAGCTTGAAAAGAACCTGGGCATTCTTTCCGTTGTTTCAAAAGCAGCACCAATTTTTGGTTTTGTGGGAACGCTGATCGGTTTGATGCAACTGTTTGCCAATATTCAAAAAGCAAATGAAGTGGAGATCAATGTGGTTTCCCAGGGTATTTATACAAAACTTATTACTTCAATCACGGGACTGGTCATTGGATTGATTGCCTACTTTGCTTGGAGCTATCTCAATACACAAATAGATAAGACATCAAATAAAATGGAAGCAGCCGCTGCTGACTTCCTTGATGTATTACAAGAGCCAACTCACTAATCATTTGAAGAATGAAGTTTAGAAAAAAACATAGATCAGAGTCGGAAGTGTTTACAGATTCACTAAATGATATCCTTTTCATTTTGCTGATGTTCTTTTTGATCACCACTACGCAGGCTAATCCGAATGTAAAAACGGTAAACACACCCCGCGGATCGAAAGACAGGAAAGTGAAACAAAGTGTAACGGTATCCATTGACGCAGCGCAAAAAGTTTATATCGGTCAAAGAGAAGTGGCTCCGTACCTGCTCGATTCATTTTTGAAAATCGAATTAGATAAACACCGCAAATTTCCGGATGATACATTGACAGTAGTGGTAAATGCGGATTCGATCTCTTATCATGCAGGTTTTATAAAAGTGCTGGAAGCGGCTAAAAAGAATAATGCAAAAGTTGCAGTGAACGTGAAGAACTAATTATATCGTCGCTCTGATCATCCTGTCTTTTTCCTGCATGTCTTTTCTCAATTCAATATTTGCAAATCCTGCAGACCGAAACAGGGCTACAACTTGTTCACCCAACGCTTCATTTATTTCAACAAATAAACTCCCACCGGGTTTTAAATGTTTTACTGCGAAGTCAGAAAGTTTTTTATAGAATAACAGGGCATCATTATCAGGAACAAATAAAGCAAGATGCGGCTCGAATTCTTTTACACGATCATGCATTGTGTTTATCTCGCTTTGTTTTACATAAGGAGGATTGCTGACGATGATATCATATTGATATAGGTCTTTCCATTTTTCTTCGTCGAGGAAATCAAGTAAAATAAAATCTACTTGCGTATTTAGTTCTATCGCATTTTCTGTTGCTGTAAATATAGCTTCGCTACAAAAATCAATTGCTGATACAGTTGCTTGTGGAAATTTTTTCTTTAAAGCAATTGGAATACATCCGGAACCCGTACCAATATCTATAATCGAACATTGTGTATTTACTAGTTTAACGATCCAATCAACCAATTCTTCCGTCTCCGGTCTTGGTATCAAAACATTCTTGTTTACTTTGAACTTCATTCCTGCAAACCACGCTTCACCTAATACATACTGAACAGGCTCATTTTTCTTTAATCTTTCAGTTATTGCATCCAGGTCTTCCAGTTGAGTGCATGTGAGGTAGGGGACTTTGTTTTTTACCTGCTCGGCTCTTGACATATTGGTTATATGTTCTATCACGAGCTCAATAATGTTTCTTAATTCATCGCTGTCATAAACATTCTTAAGCTCTTTTGTCAAAACCGTCCTGGCTTCATTCAAGGTCATTGGCAAACTTACGACGTGAATGGTGAATGGTCAATGATGAGTTGGATTAAACTTTATCAAAGCACAAACGATTACTTTTGTAGATATTCACCAATTACAATTGACCATCCACGAAACATACATGCATAGATGTCTTGAACTGGCAAAACAGGGTATTGGTTATGTTGCACCCAATCCAATGGTCGGCGCTGTTCTTGTTCACAATGGGAAAATTATTGGTGAAGGGTTTCATCAACAGTATGGCGGACCCCATGCAGAGGTGAATTGTATAAACTCTGTTAGAGAGCAGGATAAGGAGAAAATTTCAAATTCAGTTTTATATGTTTCATTGGAGCCTTGCAGCCATTTTGGTAAAACGCCACCTTGCACGGATCTGGTAATAGCGAATAAAATTCCCGAAGCTGTTATTGGTTGTCGTGATCCTTTTAAAGAAGTTAATGAAAAGGGAATTGAAAAACTTAAAGCTGCAGGTATCAGGGTTGTTTATGGAATTCTTGAAGATCAATGCCGGCAACTCAATAAACGTTTCTTTACATTTCATACAAAGCACCGGCCATATATAATATTAAAATGGGCAGAAACCGGTGATGGAAAAATTGCAGCTAATGGAACTGAACGTTTATTAATTTCTAATGAACAAACAAACCGACTTGTTCATAAATGGAGAAGCGAGGAAGCTTCAATTCTCATTGGTACGAATACTGCTTTGCTTGACGATCCGGAATTAACAACAAGAACCTGGGATGGTCCTTCGCCGCTAAGGTTAGTAATTGATATGGGTATGAAATTGCCGGCATCTTTAAAGATCTTTAATGACAAACTGAGAACAGTTATATTTAATAAGATTAAACATGAAGAGAAAGCCCATCTTATTTACTACCAGGTAACCGAAGATGTTAACCTTGTTCATCAAATTGTGAATGCATTATATCAAATGAAAATTCAAAGTGTGATCGTTGAAGGTGGCGCAAGATTATTACAATCATTTATTGACGAAGAAATGTGGGATGAGGCAAGAATAATTAAGAACGAAGAATTAATAATTAATAATGGCCTTGCTGCGCCGGAATTGGAAATTAAAAATACGGATCAGGAAATAAAGATATTGGGCGATTCAATTAAAATTTATAATCATGAACTGGGTTGAATGGTTAGGTTATTTTTCAGCGGCACTTGTCGTACTTAGCTTTTTGGTTGGACAAAAAGTACGAAGGATCCGCTTTATAAACATGCTGGGTGCTGTTGGCTTTTTGATCTATGGCATTTTATTAGATACTAATTTCCCGATCATAATTCCCAATGCATTTATTATCTGCATACAATTTTATTATCTCTTTATAAAAAAGGAACAAGCACCTGGCAAACAGTAATAGCGATAGCAATTTTTACAAAACAATAGAAAAGGAATCCGTAGCTGAATTTAAAGACCGGGGCAGTCGTTTTCTTGCATATGCATTTCCCGTTTCATCTGCTGATGATTTTAAAAAACGGTTAAAAGAATTAAAAGAGGAACATTCCAAGGCGGTGCATCATTGTTTTGCTTATCGCATCGGCACAGATGGAAATAGTTTTCGCAGCAGTGATGATGGAGAACCTTCCGGAAGTGCGGGTAAGCCCATTCTTGGACAAATAGACAGCAAAGAGTTAACTAATACGGCTATTGTTGTTGTTCGATATTTCGGTGGCACATTATTAGGAGTTCCGGGTTTGATAAATGCTTATAAAACTTCTGCATCTTTTGCTTTGCAGTTGAACCCGGTCATAAAAAAAGCTGTTTTAATAAATTACAGGCTGCAATTCGATTATACCATTCTTAATGATGTAATGAGGATCATTAAAAAGAATGATTGTGTTATTTTAAGGCAGGAGCTGCAACTGTTCTGTATAATAGAAGCGTCTGTACCCAGATCACAACTTGAGCTGTGCATTCTCCAGCTAAAAAATCTTAAAAGCATGGAATTGTCAGCTATTTGAAAATTTATTTTTCATCAGCATTTTCACCCTGAAAATAATTTACCTTCATCATTCAATCTAATACTTACGTTATGCTTGCAAGAATTTTTATTGTAATTACTTTTTTTATAACAATTGCAGAAACTTCTTTTTCGCAACTTTCAATTATTCCCGAGCCAGTTTCTCTTCAGCAAAAAGAGGGAGTTTATGATCTTAAGACTCAAATTGTGATCGAAGAGGGATCCACAAATTTAGCCGTCAAAAAAATCGCAGATTGGTTAAAGGAAAAGTTATCCGTTACTGGTTTGCCGGTTTCAATTGCTTCGTCTGCTGCAAAGGCTGATATTCATTTTTCCCTGAATAAAACTGCAAACAATACAATAGGCAAAGAGGGTTATCAACTTAGCGTATCTGCAAATAATGGAGTAACAATTACGGCCAACGAACCTGCCGGTTTATTTTATGGAGCACAAACTTTATTACAACTTCTTCCTGCCGCTATTGAAAGCAAATCAGCCGTAAAAAATACTTTATGGTCAATACCTGTAGTTGAGATCACTGATTACCCTCGTTTCGGGTGGAGAGGTTTAATGTTTGATATATCACGACATTTTTTCAATAAAGAGCAGGTGAAACAATATATGGATGCAATGGTGAAGTACAAATACAATTTACTTCATCTCACTTTATCAAATGATGAAGGATGGCGGATTGAAATAAAAGCATTGCCTAAACTTAATTCTGTTGGTTCATGGAATGTAAAACGCACAGGTACATTCGGAAATTTTATTCCACCTACTGATGATGAACCTCGTGATTATGGTGGTTATTTAACTCATGAAGATGTGAAAGAGCTTGTACAATATGCAAAGGACCGGTTCATAAATATTTTACCTGAAATAGACGTACCCGGCCATAGTCTTGCCGCTATTGCTTCTTATCCTGAATTAGTTTGCACTCCCGGAACTTACCGGGTTCGTTCCGGCGAAAAAATAATAGAATGGCCGGCCAATGCACATTTTTATGGTTTGATCGATAACTCACTTTGTCCTGCAAATGAAAAAGTTTATGAATTCCTAGATAAAGTATTTACTGAAGTGGCCCAGCTATTTCCATTTGAATACATACATATGGGAGGCGATGAAACTGCAAGAAACTTTTGGGAAAAATCAGATGCGGTAAAAGCATTGATGAAAAGAGAAAACTTAAAAAATCTTGATGAAGTGCAAAGTTATTTTGTAAAAAGAGTAGAGAAGATCATTAATTCAAAAGGAAAGAAAATGATCGGGTGGGATGAGATACTTGATGGTGGTTTGGCACCCAATGCAGCAGTGATGAGTTGGCGAGGAATGAAAGGAGGAATTGCAGCGGCTAAGATGGGACATGAGGTTGTAATGAGTCCTACCACTTATGCCTATATTGACTATATGCAGGGTGATGCTATTATTGAACCGCCAGTGTATGCTTCTTTACGTCTTAGTAAAACCTATGAATTTGAACCTGTTCCTGATGGAGTAGATGCAAAATTTATAAAAGGCGGACAGGCTAATTTATGGACAGAGCAAGTTTATAATATGCGTCATGCGGAATATATGACATGGCCAAGAGCCTTTTCAATTGCCGAAACAATGTGGTCGCCAAAAGAAAAAAAGAACTGGAACAAATTTGTTTTAAAAGTGGAGGATCATTTTAAGCGATTCGATTTTGCGCAAACGAAGTATGCACCAAGCATGTATGAACCTGATTTTAAATTTACCAAAAATGATAAGAATGAGATCACTGTTGAAATGAAATCAGAGGTTGCGGGTGTGTCTGTTCATTATACATTTGATAATTCTTTTCCTGATAATTTTTATCCTGCGTATTCAAAACCTGTTGTAATACCAAAAGATGCCTCAACAATGAAAGTGGTGACTTACCGGGGAGATAAACAGGTTAGCAGACTGATCGTTTTCCCGGCTGCTGAATGGAAGAAGAGAGCAGGAGTGAAAGATAAAATGTAGTTTCAATTGCAGTTGAATCGTATTTATACGGGTAAAAAATTTGGATTTATTTATTCCTTATCTTAGGATCACTTACTTCCCTCCACATATTTACCAAATCAAAACCATCGTTATGAAAACGAAAATTCAATTGCTTGCTGCTGCACTTTTCATCATTCTTGTTTCCTTATCATGTCAAAAAGGAATAAAGCCTGAGCCATTAGCAGAAGAATCGCAATCTAAACCGCCACCCCCACCACCGCCACCCCCAACCGGTGAACCCACACCAATACAGATATATGGTGCATGGCATGCCGGCAATGATTTCTGTACATGGTCAACTGTAAGAACCATCACGGAGTTTGATTCAAAAAATCACTGGCTTATTGACCGGGGTAATGGTCAACCCTCAGTCAATCTTGTAATATTAAGTTTTGTAAATCCATTGAAGCTATTAAATAAAACAAATGATGCCGGGACGGTTAATGGTATTCCCATCGGTATGACGAGTGACATCGTTAATTATTTTAAGAGCCGTAACGTTCGTGTCATGCTTTCAATTGGCGGTATAACTTACACGGATTTTTGGAACACTGCGCTAAGCAACAATGCAACACAATTAGGTTTAAATGCAGCAGCTGTTGCTCAGCAATTAGGTGTTGGAATTGAAATTGATTATGAAGAGAATTCGGATCCGAATCTTACCGGTTTGCAATCTTTCATTACTGCTTATCGTTCAGTGTTACCTTATGATGCAACAGGCGCCAATCATGCTGCACGGTTAACAATTGATCTCGGTGCTGGTGACCGCTGGCTTATTGATATATGCAGGAAAGCAACAGCAGATTGGCTTAATACTACCACTCCTGTTTTGGATTATGCAAATGCAATGGTACCTGCCCGCCAACCCAGCGTTTCCAGTGCTATTGCAAACTGGCAGGAACATGTAGATGGTAAGCCTCAGTATGGACCGCCCATTCCTCCTTTGGCTCCGGCTAAGTTCACCGGTGGGTTGTATTTGGTTGGAAGCAGAGCAATAGCTGAGTGTAATAATTATAATAATTCATTGCAAAAAAGTACTTCAACCTTTGTTCAATCTGTAGTATCAAAAGTACCTGGAGGAACACCGGGTATGCTTGGCTATATGTTTTGGGCTGCAGAATGCCCGGGAACAAGATCTGTATGCACTACACCACCGAATAGTTGCGAGAACGGAACGGGAGCCGGGGCAACAGCTTTAAATATGCCAATACCAATGCCGGCATTAAGGCAACAATAAATAGATGTTCTTTTTAGGAGAATGTTTTATTTAAATACGTTATCGGGTTTAAATAAAACATTTTTCTTTTTCCCTGTATACTTTTATCTATCCGCCATGGATAAGGGATTATTGTTTTGATCGTATAATGAAGATGCGAAGGTTTTCCAATTGCATTCCCGGTATTACCAACTGTACCGATAACAGTTTTTGAAGAAACGACCGAGAACCTGTTTGTTTTTATTTCATCAAGATGAGCATAATAATGTATTCTCCATTTCGGCCCAAGAACATAAACAACATTACCACCTCTTGCAGTTTTACCTCTATATAGAACAATTCCAGCTGTTGCCGGGTGAACATCAGTTCCTTTCTTTCCAAAGATGTCAACGCCTTTATGTGTTACTGATTTTCCCCAGGGGTATGCCCAGAAAGAATTTTGCGAATAACTTTTTCTTGTCGCTCCTTCTACCGGCATTTTGAATTCTTGTGGAATGCTAAATCCAATGACCCCTAAAACAAATGACCCGGCGAATACTTTCGTGGCTATACTCAATATTCGTTGACGGGTCATAAGTTTTAGGGATATACTGTCCTGGTTATTGGCTTTTCAAATTCAATTATAAAAGATCATCTTCTTTGAACTGGTACTGACTTTTTATTTTTCGCATCACTTCATCCATGCTTGCACGATGATCTTCCGGTTTCCATTCACCACGTTCCCATTTGTCAAGCTCTCTGTCAATATTTTTTTGCTGAAGCTGCACCACTTTTTCTGCCAGCGTATCACTCATTTCTTTTTGCTTTTCATGATAGATCTTTCTTCGTTCAAATCTTTCCACTTTGTCTTTTCTTATCTCACCTTCTTCATTTGCCATGTGCAGCAGTTCTTCTTTTGCCAATGCAATATCATAAGGCCCAAGAGGCATCATCAATTTTGATAACACCGGCCCGATCTCAATTAAGATGATCAGCAATGAGATCAACCAACTTGCCCAGAACACACTTCCTTCCTCAGCTGACAGATCAGCCAATGCTTTGTTGCGTTCCAGAAAACCCATATTCGCCATAGCAGTTTGTTCAAACTGTTTTCTTTTATCTTCCATGGATGCTTTTGCAACAGCAGTTATGCTATCCTGGCTTTTCATATTTTGTTCTAGCAATACAATTTCAGGTACAAATTGATTTCTTGCCAGGTGAAATGCATCCTGTTTTAATCTTGTAATATTATCAATACCTCTCTGCCTGCTGCCCCCGGTGCCATCTGCTTCCTGCAGGTAATCACTTTGCAAATTGTGCAGCGTATCCTCGATCGCCAGCTTGCGACCGAGGAGTCGCTGTCTTTCAGTCTCTGCATTAACAAGTTGATTTTTATATTCCATGGCTAAAAGACTATCATTAAGCCGGATTTTGTCATGGAGGTTTTTCGTCATCTTAACGTTGATCTCTTTTTCAAAAATTTTCATCTCCAGTGGCCGTGCGATCACTACACCGATAAGCAATGCAAGAGCAAGCCGCGGTACTGCCATCATGATCTGTTTACGGCGTGATACACCATATTTCCGCATGGTGGAAACGAGAAAGCGATCGAAATTAAAAATGATCAAGCCCCAGATGATCGCAAACCCGATCGTCCATAACCAGTTTCCAAATACGGTGTATATGGCATAACCGGCAGAGATGGTTGCCAGCACAAATGTGGCGAGCAACACTGCGCCGAGCCCTGAGTATTTACTATGTTCTGATGGAAATTGTTTCAGTAATTTTTGATGTGCCCCTGAGCACCACCATAGGAAATTGTTATCAGACGGTTTTTTCTTTTCGCCGAACGAGTCGTAGGAATACAATAAGTCTTCCTGGCCATTGTTGGTATCTGCCATAGTAGGTGTTTTTCAGTAAAAAAATAAAAAATGAAATGTCCGGTTGAAGTTGAATGATTTTAAAACGATGAGATTTTCTGCTAATTACAAATAGCCTGTTAAGAAAAGGATAAAGAGTTTATGTACCGAACAGTTGTTCCTTGATTAAGCTTTTGTTGCGTCGCACTCTTGTACTTCTGGTAATTCTATTCAGCAGTAGTATCAGGTTCAATTTTGGTTTTCGATTTGTTAAGTACACTAAGCAGCCGGCTGAAGTATTAAAATAGAAACACTATTCAAATATATGTACAATCTTTCTTGCGGCATTTTCGGCAAGCTGTGTGTTAGCGGCAGTTTTTCATTTACAATTTTTATCAATCAACACTTTAGCATCAGGATCTCCTAATTCTCTTGCTTTATTCAAGTCATTACAGCCTTCACTTTTCATATTATATCGAATATAAATCAGTCCTCTCCAATAATACGAGTCAGATAGAGCAAAATTCTTTTGTAGTGAAAAATTGAAGTCATCCAATGCCTTTTTCAAACTGTCAATGTTATAGTAAGCAATTCCCCGCTCAAACCTTATTTCTTCCATTTTAATATCGAATTCAAATCCAGTTTCAATAAATGAATTTTCTACTTTGTCCAGATATAAATTCTCACCGCCCTTTGTTGAGATTGCTTCATTAAAGTCTGCAATTGCTCCGGTATAATCTTCTATTCTCTTTTTATTCTTCCCTCTGTTTAAAAAGGCTAAACCATTATCATGGTCTATTTCAATTACTCTTGTATAATCTATAATTGAACCCTTAAAGTCTTCAATAATTGATTTATCAACCCCTCTGTCCAAAAGTGCCTTAATATTTTTAGGGTCTTTTTCGATTGCCTTGTCAAGAATTACTATCGCTTCTTTATATTTTTTCTGTTTCTCTAACCCGTTGGCTTCTTTGTGATAATCCTCTGAGGATTTGAAATCACAAGCTGTTAAAATTAAAAGTGTGAATATGAACGGTAGTTGTTTCATTTTTTAAATTGCCGCTAACGTCCACGGCTTGCTGCTACGGCGCTCTTCGAATTTAATAAATCTTCCGGGCATTAATTATTCTTAACTTTAAGAGGGGTTTTGAAATGAAATTCTTTTTAGCCATATTATTTTTCCTGCCACTCAGGTTTTATGCCCAGGTTGAGCAAACCAATTTTTATGCTATTGACAATAAAGTCGGATCGATCTCTATTGCAAAGGCAGATGAATTAGCAAAACAACTGGCTTCGCTTGGTAAAACAGATCGTGAAAAAGTGAGAGCTATCTTTCGCTGGATAACAGAACATATCGATTATAACATGATGCGTTTTATCCGTGGTAAGAAAAAGCCACATTCATTTTATAATGAACCCGATGATAGCAGTGTTGCATTACCCTCATTAAATGAACGCATCGCCGCAAAAGTGTTAAATACAAGGGTTGCTCTTTGCGACGGCTATTCCCGACTTTTTAAAACTTTATGTGATCATGCAGGAATAAAAGCAGAAGTCATTTATGGTTATGCAAGAACAAACAATAACCGAAGATTTGCTGTCAATCATACATGGAACTCTGTTTTTATTGACAGCACATGGTATTTGCTTGATGTAACATGGGCCAGCGGGTCTGTGAGTTATGGAAATGAATACATTCGTCAGTACAATGATTTTTATTTTCTTACTCCTCCCGATGAATTTATTCGTGATCATTACCCGGAAGATCTGCAATGGACCTTGCTGAAGGATCCTCCTGTTTACCGTGAATATGTTCAAAGCCCGTTTCGATATTCGGGATTTATTAAAGCAGGCCTTAACAGTTATTTCCCCGCCAAAGGTGTAATTGATGTGTCAGTTGGCGATACAGTTCTTATTGAATTAAAAGCCAGGAGTGAGGTCAGAGATCTCTTCGTTTCAGAATCGCCGGTGCTTGACACGGCCCAGCTTACAAAATTTTTCCCGGTAAATTCAAGTGGCGAAAAGCTTGTACTTAAATATAATATAACTACCGCCACGGGAGAATGGCTTTATGTTTTTTGCAACGAAGAGTTAGCGTTGCGTTATAAACTGAACGTAAAAAAGGAGATCGCAAAAGCAGATGATCGATGAAACGAAAATTAACTTCCTCTTTGTGAGCCTGTATTAGTCTGTTTGCTTACAAAAGCATTTGCCTGGGGTTTTTGAATGAATTTTGAACCCGGCGCAGGATTATTCTGAGTTTTCTTCTTATCGTTTTTCTTTTTACCTTTTTGCTGATTTAATAATGACATACTATTCTATTTTTTTGTAAATATACGAGTTTATTTTTTTTGAATTTGAGAGGAGACAGAACTGTTAGGATTTGTTTAACCAGGTATTTTATACCCGAAACCAGGATCTAATGAGTGTATCTTTTTTGCAGGTAATTGTTTCTCTCTTAGCCGGGATCATTTTTATTATTCTGCTTACTGTAAAATTTAAAGTTCATCCTTTCTTTGCATTGATCATCGCCTGTTTTATTACAGGTCTTGGTGTCCAGCTGCCATTTGCTGAAATTTTATCTCTTATTAAAAATGGGTTTGGAGATGTGATGTCTAAACTGGCCATCATTATTGTACTGGGTACAACGATCGGCGTATTGCTGGAAAAAAATGGGAGCACCAATGTAATGGCGGCTTCAATATTAAAATTAGTAAGTCAAAAAAGGGCTTCGCTTGCTTTATCAGTTACCGGCTTTATTGTCGGTCTGCCCATCTTTTGTGATTCAGGTTATATTGTTTTAAGTGGAATAAACCGATCGCTGATAAAAAGAACAGGTATGGCAGTAGCCACAATGAGTATTTCATTAGCGTCAGGTTTGTATGCCGTTCATTGTTTATTGCCGCCACATCCAGGTGCAACTGCTGCGGCTGCCACTCTTGAAGTTGATTTTGGGAAACTGATCTTGTATGGAATTTTAATTGCTATTCCTGCAATGCTGATTGGCCATTGGTGGGCAGTATACGCTGGTAAAAAAACAAAAGTAGATAGTAGTGTCGAGCAAACTGATGAAGAGATCACGACAGGACCAAAACCGATCCTTGCTTTTCTCCCAGTAGTAATTCCTATTTTGTTGATGGCATTAAGATCTGTTCTGGTGTTTGATAAAAACAAAACCGGTTTTCTGACTGATGTTTTAAATATCGCTGGTGATCCGGCGATTGCTCTTGCTATTGGAGTATTGTTAGCAATTCTAACGGGAAAAAATACAAAACATTCTTTATCACTTCAGCTATCATCTGCGGTGGAAAAAGCGGGAGGTATATTAGTGATCATTGGAGCAGGCGGCGCTTTTGGTGCTGTATTAGCAGCTACTAATATAGGCAAGCATTTTGAACAGAATCTTGATCTGAAAATGCTGGGTATATGGTTTCCTTTTTTGTTAACCTGTCTCATTAAAACAGCACAAGGGTCTTCTACGGTTGCAATTATTACTGCATCTTCAATTGTGTTGCCATTGTTACCGGTGTTAGGTCTTGACTCTGAAAATGCAAAGTTGCTAACGGTGCTTGCGATGGGTGCCGGTTCAATGATGATATCACATTCCAATGATGCTTATTTCTGGGTTATCTCAAAATTTTCAGATATTGATGTGAGAACTATGCTGCGTGTACATTCAATAGCTTCTGTTTTCATGGGATTGATAACGATGATAGTAGTTTATATTTTATCTCTTATTATTTTGTAGCAGGATATGCATATACTGATCGCTCCAAATGCTTTTAAAAACAGTCTTGATGCGGCAAAAGTTGCTGAAGCGATCAACAATGGTTTGCATAAAAGTAAATTGTCCTGCACCACAACATGCTTTCCCGTAGCTGATGGTGGTGATGGCACTGCGGATCTATTAATTGATCACTTAGGCGGTCAATTGATCACTGCGATCGTGGAAGATCCTTTAATAAGAAAAATAACTTCTTCATTTGGGTGGGTCGAAAAAAATAAAACAGCCATCATTGAATTGGCAGCGGCATCAGGCTTGCGATTATTGAAAGCCGATGAATACGATCCTTTAATCACAACAACACAAGGCACCGGCGAATTAATTATTGAAGCTTTAAATAAAGATGCGACCAGGATCATTTTGTGCATCGGGGGCAGCGCAACTGTCGATGGAGGAACAGGAATTTTAAAAGCACTGGGATTAAAATTTTTTGATGCAGAAGGAAACGAACTCGATGATTTGCCTGCTTCTTTATCATCGCTTGCAGAAATTGATATAACAGGTTTTGATAAAAGGATTGCAAACACAGAAATCGTTATTTTATGCGATGTAGAAAATCCTTTGCTTGGACCGAATGGAGCTGCTGCAGTTTTTAGCCCCCAAAAGGGAGCATCTGGTAAAGATGTTGAGTTGCTCGAAACATGCCTTACTAAATTTCGTGATGTTGTTTTGAATAAAACAGGGAAAGACATGGCTACTATAAAACATGGAGGTGCGGCCGGGGGAGTAGCAGCGTCTTTGCATGTTTTTTTAAATGCCCGTCTTGTAAATGGAATTGATTATTTTTTGGAAGTTACCGGGTTTGAAAAAGAATTAAAGAAAGCAGATATGGTTATTACGGGAGAAGGATCCATTGATGAACAAACGCTACACGGCAAAGGTCCGTTTGGTGTAGCGAAAAAGGCTAAAGAATTTTCATTACCCGTTATCGCATTTGCTGGCCGTGTGGCCATTGCTTCTGACCAGTTGCCTCAAAAATATTTCGATCGACTTATTTCAATAAATGAAAACGTAGATGATCTGCAAGGCGCAATGAAAAACACTTATGTGAATCTTGAAAAAGCTGCAGAGCGGCTTGGCGATCTGCTATAAACAATTACTTGAGCAGCTTATAAAATTTTTCCAGGTCTCCGATTTCTGTTGAAGAAAAAATTTCATTGTTCTCATACTTCGCTTTCAGGAACAGCACTCTCTTATGTTGTGGATATTTTTCCAAAATAGCTTCAATCTTTTTTCCCAGTTCCTCATCTTTTTTATAAAGCGGGGTAGCGGCAGGCTTTTCAGATTTATACCGGTTAGGCTTTTTTAATATGATCGCTTCCAATGTCGATAGCTTGCCAACAGGAATTGTATTTACTTTTTGCGCTATTTGATACAAACCCTCTAATTGTTTTTTACTAAGCCCTCCACGATTCAAATACTGTTGGTGTAAACTTTTAATAAACGCAGATGCCGGAAATGCAATCTCCGTTTGCTCTAAAACATCTCTGATAACATCTACATCGGAATTCATTCTTTGAATATTGTTTGATGATAAAAATAAGGAAAGATGAATAGAATTACCTAAAGTATAAGAGTGCGACGCAACAGAAGTCCGATAGTAGCCTTATCGCTTGGCTCATAATCTTTATCTTTGCCGACCTATGACAGAAGAAGTAAAAAAAGAAGAAAGGAGTTTAAATTTCCTGGAAGAAATAATTGAAGAGGATCTGAAATCTGGCAAGTATAAGCAGATCGCTACCCGTTTTCCACCGGAGCCAAATGGATATTTGCATATCGGTCATGCCTCCAGCATTTGTTTGAATTTCGGGTTGACAAAAAAGTATCCCGGTTATACTAATCTTCGTTTTGATGATACAAATCCGGTGACAGAAGATGTGGAATATGTAGATAGCATTAAAGATGATATTCGCTGGCTGGGTTTTGAATGGAAGAATGAATTATATGCAAGTGATTATTTTGATAAGTTGTATGAATATGCAGTAACGCTGATCAAAAAAGGATTGGCGTATGTAGATGATAGTACAAGTGAGGAAATGGCGGCTATGAAAGGTACGCCGACAGAGCCGGGTAAGAATAGCAAGTATCGTGATAGAAGTGTTGAGGAGAATCTTGATCTGTTTGCAAGAATGAAAGCTGGTGAGTTTGCAGATGGGGCAAGGACATTGCGGGCAAAGATCGATATGGAGCATATTAATATGCTGATGCGTGACCCGGTGATCTATCGCATTAAACAAGCACATCATCATCGTACGGGTGATAAATGGTGCATCTATCCAATGTATGATATGGCGCATGGCCAAAGTGATTCGATCGAAAACATTACTCACTCAATTTGTACACTGGAATTTGTTCCACATCGTGAGTTTTATGATTGGCTGATCGAAAAGTTAGAGATATATCCTTCACATCAATATGAATTTGCAAGAAGAAATATTAATTATACAGTTACGAGTAAAAGAAAACTTCTGCAACTGGTGAATGAAAAGTATGTTACCGGTTGGGATGACCCGAGAATGCCAACGATTAGTGGGCTTCGTCGCCGTGGATATACGCCGGAAAGTATTCGTGAGTTTTGTGATCGAATTGGCATTGCAAAAAGAGAAAACATTGTTGACGTTGGTCTGCTTGAATTTTGTCTTCGTGAGCATCTGAATAAAATAGCATTTAGGAGAATGGTGGTATTTGATCCGGTAAAAGTTGTTATCAAGAATTACACGAATGAAAACGAATTGCTCGAAACGGATAACAATCCTGAGGATGCAAATGCTGGTGTTCGTCAAATTCCATTTAGTAAAGAAATTTTTATAGAGCGAGATGATTTTATGGAGAACCCACCTAAGAAATATTTTCGCCTGGCGCCGGGGCAAATGGTGAGATTGAAAAGTGCTTATATTATTAAATGCGAGGAAGTGATCAAAGATGACGCAGGCAATGTTACTGAACTTCATTGTACTTATGTTCCGGAAAGCAAAAGTGGCAGTGATACTTCAGGTATCAATGTAAAAGGAACTTTGCATTGGGTAAATGCTGCAGAAGCTGTGGTGATTGAAGTAAGAGAATATGATCGTTTATTCAAAGTGGAAGATCCATCGAGTGAAGAAGGGGATTTTAAAGCTTATATAAACCCCAATTCATTAAAAGTGGTAAAAGGATATGCTGAGCCTGCAATTAAAAATGCAAAGTTCAGCGACAGGTTCCAGTTTTTACGTAAAGGATATTATTGTCTTGATAAAGATTCTTCGGAAGAGGGAATCATCTTTAATCGCACGGTTACATTAAAGGATGCATGGGCTAAGGAGGTGAAGAAAGGTTCTTAGTTCTAAATCTATGAATAAATGGTTTCAGTGCTTATAATGAATATTCAAAAAATAAAGATTGTCATTCCGACCAAGGAGGAATCAATATCCAATCCTTTTTTCACTGGTATTTGTAAATACTTTTCTTTTTGCTTCATACTCTTCATGAGTGAGAAAATTATTGTTCCTTAACCATAAAAGATTGTTTATTTGATCTTGAATAGGTAAAAAATTATTGTAGGAACCATATCGGTTAAGAAAAAGTTTTTTTGTTCAATCTTCAGCTTTGTAATGGAATCTTCAACAACTTGCCGGTTTGGCCTGTTATGAAAGAAGCCCACAGTGAAACCTGTATTGGAATAAATGTAAACTCTTACACTTATCTGATTCAATCCGTATACTACACCGACCAAAGCACAAAATAGAAAAACAGATCCGACTATAATTTCGAAGGATTCTTTTTTTGGCAGGCCCAGTGACAATAAATGCACTCCCAACCAAGTCGCAAGAAAAGTGCATCCACCAATTACAACGGTACTAATATCGACATGACGATTTATACTTAGACCTCTCAGGTTTAAAGTATCTAACGGAATTAACCTTTCAGTATAAGTATAAAAATTTCTTTTCCTATATCTAAGATCATCGCCTTCGAGGGAAAGATAGTAGGAATCAAAAAAACTTTTTTGTTCTAAGACCATAAATAAAAATATCAATTTATTTATATTCTCCAAAAACACTTCTTAATTCATCAGCAATTTCACCAAGAGTAATTTTATTTTCTACGGCTTCTATTACAACAGGCATTAAATTTTCACCACTCATTGCTTTATCGTTTAACTGTTGTAGTAGCTGATCAACCTTTGCTCTATCCCTATTATCTCTTAATCTTTTTAATTTTTCAACTTGCAAAGCCCGAATGCTATCGTCAATTTTTAAAATAGAAATGGGAGCTTCTTCGTTTAATTGAAATTTATTTACACCAACAATGATCTTCTCATTTGTTTCTACCTTTCGCTGATGCTCATAAGCGCTGCGGGCAATTTCATTTTGAATAAAACCTTCTTCAATGGCATTTACACTGCCACCCATGACATCAATTTTTTCAATTAGCTTCCATGCTGCTGTTTCCACTTCGTCAGTGAGTGATTCAATAAAATAACTGCCACCGAGGGGGTCAACAGTATCAGGTGCGCCGCTTTCAAATGCAACCACCTGTTGTGTTCTTAATGCAATTCTTGCTGCTTCTTCTGTTGGTAAGCTCAGCGCTTCATCATACCCGTTTGTATGTAATGATTGTGTGCCGCCAAGTACAGCAGCTAAAGTTTGTATAGTAACTCTTGAAATATTATTTAAAGGTTGTTGTGCTGTCAATGTGCTGCCGCCTGTTTGAGAATGAAAACGTAGCATCATTGCTTTTGGATCAGTAGCGCCAAGTTCCTTCATCATCTTTGCCCACATTCTTCTAGCTGCCCGAAATTTTGCTACTTCTTCAAATAAATTATTATGTGCATTAAAAAAGAAAGAGAGTCTTTTACCAAAAATATTTATATCTAAACCTTTTTCTAATGCTGCTTTTACATATGCTTTTCCATTGCTTAATGTAAAAGCAATTTCCTGTACTGCTGTACTTCCTGCTTCGCGAATATGATAACCGCTGATAGAGATCGTATTCCATTTTGGTAACTCATGACTGCACCATTCAAATATATCAGTAATGATCCTCATGGAAGGTTTTGGCGGATAGATATAAGTTCCTCTTGCAGCGTACTCTTTTAGGATATCATTTTGTATGGTGCCAGTAATTTTTTTAAGATCAGCGCCTTGTTGTTTTGCCAACGCCACATAAAGTGAAAGAAGTATAAAGCCTGTAGCGTTAATTGTCATTGAAGTAGAAACATCTTCCAGCTTTATCCTGTCAAATAAAGCTTTCATGTCTTCTATTGAATCAATGGCAACACCAACTTTGCCTACTTCACCTTCTGCAAGCGAATGATCGCTGTCATAACCAATTTGTGTTGGAAGATCAAAAGCAACACTTAAACCATTTACACCCTGTGATAATAAATAATGGTATCGGTTATTACTTTCTTCTGCAGTGCTGAACCCGGCATATTGGCGCATGGTCCATAATTTGCCACGATACATATCGGATTGTATGCCGCGGGTAAATGGAAATTCTCCTGGCAATTCAGTTTCGGGTTTATCGTTTGTCGTTTTTGGTTGAGTATAAGCTGAATTTATCTCTATACCCGAATCTGTATATATTTTTTTATCGGCCATTTCCTGATATTTAATTAACCAAAAACTATAAACTACTTCATCAGCTTTCTTGCTTCAAAATTTAATGCTTCTAATACAATGATGTGCAATGCTTTTTTATCCTGCGCTATAATGACTTCCATTATTCTTTTTCCAAGATCAAAGCCTCTTGCATCAGCAGGTAATGTTTGAGCAATTTGATTTATAATAAGCATGTTTTGCTCTTTTAAATTATTTAAGGCCTGCCATGCCAGGGGACTTACATAAATCTGTTGCGAGCTATTGTATTCAAACTCCTGTTTGATACTTTCAAGCATAAGCAATTGCATTTCTCTTGCTGTAATTCCGGGCTGATTGGCACGGCTTACAATATTCGGCAGTGCAACTCTTTCAGCAAGGATCACTAATCTTTCATAAGCTTGTAATTGCAATTGTCTTGTGTTAAAACCAGGGTCAGCATTTTTTTTTGTATCCTGTTTTGAGTACAACAAGTAAAAAGTCAGCATGGAAAGTAGAACAGCGAAAGTGGAAAGGATCAGGGTTAGTGTTTGGGTATCCATAATATTTGTTTAAACTTAGCAAAAATACAGGCAAAAGCCTTTCTTTTCGGATTTAGAAAATGGCACTCGGTTTTGTTTTTTATTTTTGCGTATAAAATAAGATTTAAAAATGGTAGTAACAGAGAACAAACCAGTGACGATAACAGACGGGGCTATCAGGCAAATAAAAAAACTGATGGAAGAGGAAAACTTTGATGCAACTCAAAAGCTCAGAGTAGGAGTAAAGGGTGGAGGCTGTTCGGGCATGTCGTATATTCTCGGATTTGATCATCCTACAGAAAAAGATAAGTCGTTTGAAATTGAAGGCATCAGTTGCATTATGAATGCAGCACATGAAATGTATGTATATGGCATGGAGGTAGATTGGCAGGATGGATTGAACAATCGTGGCTTTACTTTTAAAAATCCTAATGCAAGCACTACTTGTGGTTGCGGTACCAGTTTTGCCGTGTAAGAATTAATAGCAACCTTTCTTCAAGGTATAAAAAAATAAAACCCCCGGATTCCGGGGGTTTGTTTATTTCCAAAAGAAATTATGAAAGTTTAGGTTCCGTCTTTACGGCCTTTTTATTTTCCGCTACTTGCACTTTTGTTTCTTCTTCTTTTTTTCTTCTGCCAAGATTGAGCAGCATTGGCGCCGCTACAAACATTGAAGAGTAAACACCTGTAATAACACCCACAAGCATTGCGAATGCAAAACCTCTTGTTACTTCACCACCTGCTATGAATAAAATAAGGATAGTCAGGAATACTGTTAATGAGGTCATGATCGTACGGCTCAATGTTTCATTGATAGACCTGTTAATTGTATCTGGTAATGTAAGATTCGGATGCAGTTTGCGATTCTCACGGATCCTGTCGAAGATGATCACCGCTTCATTCATTGAGAAACCGATAACGGTTAATATCGCTGCAATAAAATGCTGGTCGATCTCAAGTGGGAATGGAACTACCTTTCTTGCAAAAGAAAACACGATCAGTGTGACCAATACGTCATGCAACAATGCGATGATGGTACCAACCGAATATCTCCAGTCGCGGAAACGAATGAAGATATAAAGGAAGATTGCGAGGATAGCAATGATAGTCGCTGTTACTGCGCCTTTCTTTAAGTCATCAGAAATAGTAGGCAATACTTTTTTAGAACCGATCTTTCCAACGCCGTTTTCTGCATTGTCAAACTGGTTAAATGAATAGTTAGCCGGTAAATAAGGAGCTAATCCCTCCATCAGTTTAACCTCAACTGCAGAATCAACTACTCCTTGCGGACGAGTATCATCAATTAAATATGCCGTTGTAATATCTAATGTTCTTGAATCACCAACTGTTTTGATAATGGGAGCTTCGCCTAAAGCTTTTTCCAGGCTATTTGTTACTTCTTCCTGTGATACTCCTTGTTCAAATCTCACCTGGTAGCTGCGTCCTCCACTAAACTCAACACCCTGATCAAAACCATTAAAGAAAGAAAGGATACCCAATGTCAATATTAACAATGAGATCATTATTGCTTTCTTTCTGAAGGCTATAAAATTGAAATTTGCTTTCTGGAAAATGCTACGAGATAGGGTAGTGAAGTATTGAAGATGTATTTTTCTTTTATAGAAAATATCGCTTATCCAGCGGCTAACAAGAAGACCTGAGAATAATGACAACAGGATACCAAGTATCTGTGTGGTTGCAAAACCTTTAACAGGACCTAATCCAAAATAAAAAAGTATGACGGCTGTAAGAAGGACAGTTACGTGACCATCTATGATGGGAGGTAAAGAACGTCTGAAACCTTCGTTAACAGCAACGAGATAGCCTTTTCCTTTGGTCAATTCTTCCTTAATACGTTCTTTGGCAATTACGTTGGTATCAACTGCAAGACCGATCGTTAATATCAAACCCGCAATACCCGGAGCCGTCAACGTAGCACCAAGTCCGGTTAATATTCCCACTGTAAAGAGAAGGTTCAATATTAAAGCAATGTTAGTGATCCAGGCACTGCTATTATAGTAGATCAGCATTAATAAAAAGATAACAACAAATGCAATGATGAATGCCATACTGCCACCACGAATTGCTTCAGCTCCCAGGGTTGGTCCTACTACTTGTTCCTGTACGATCTTAGCAGGCGCAGGCAGCTTACCAACTTTTAAAATGCTGGCAAGGTCTTGTGCCTCTTGTGTGGTAAAGCTTCCTGTGATCCTTGAGTCGCCGCCTTCAATTTTTTGTTCTGCTATCGGAGCTGAATAAACTGTATTGTCAAGCACAATAGCAATAGGAATTTTATTCTTGGCACTCTTATCTGTAAGTGTTGCCCAATCACTAGCACCTTTCTGATTCATGCTCATTGTTACAATAGGATTACCGCTGATCGGTTCAAAATCCTGTCTTGCTTCAGTTACCACATCACCTTCGATAGGTGCTTTATCCAATCCGTAAGTTTTAATAACATATAACCCTACATAATCATTTTTCTTTTCTGTATTTGGATCTGTTTCTACGATCCCATAATGAATTCTTGCATCGGCTGGAAAATTCGCCACTATATTCAAGTACCTTCTAACCGTACCTGTATCTTTTAATTTAACTTGTCCAATAGCTGCCGAGTAAGAAACTTTACCAGTTGTTTGATCCTGGTATGGAGGTATAAACTGAATATATTCTACAAGTGTTTTTCTTTTGTCGCCTGATGTTGGAGCAGCGGTTGCTGTGCCCGTAGGTGTTGTTTGTGTTTGACCACTTAGGATATCAGAAAGATTTTGGTCTTTCTTTCCGGCAGTATCAATTTTTTTACCTGTCGTATCTTTTACTTGCAAAGCAGTATCAGTTGTTCCTCCCATCAGGTCACTAAATGATTTTTCTGCTGCCGCTAATTCATTTTGCAGCTCCCCGATATTATAGACTTCCCAAAATTGCAGATTAGCAGAAGCCTGTAAATATTTTCTTACTCTTTCTTTATCATCAACGCCGGGAAGATCTACAGTAATAATTGCCTTTGATTCATCAAGGTTGATATTTGGTTGAGCAACGCCGAACTGATCGATCCTGCTGCGAAGAACCTGGTAAGTTCTGTTGATCGCCTGGCCAGCCTCTTTGCGAATTACTTCAAGCACTTTTGTATCGCTTGCATTGATTGGGATCTGATCTGAACTAGCTGCAGAAAAAATACCCGCCATTTTCCCGTCACCTGCTATGTTTTTAAATTGATTATAAAAAATAGAAATGAAATCAGCATCACTATTTGCCTTTTGCTTATTAGCTTCTTCAAGAGCTTTTAAAAACTGCGGGTCTCTTGAGTTATTACTCATTGAACGAAGCAAGCCCGTAAGTTCTACTTCCATTGTTACACTCATACCGCCTTGCAGATCGAGACCAAGATTCAATTCTCTTTCCCTGGAATACTCATACGTATTTCCAAACCAGGTGATCTTGTCTTCTTTAGTACTGTCAAGAATTTCGTTAAGGCGTGTTCTGTAAAGTGTTTTAAGTGTGTCAGTGTAATCAGCAGGCTTTGAAAACTTTTTCGCTTCCGGATAAGTTGCATCCATGTAAGCCTGGGCACGGTCGGCCATTTTACTTTCATGTTTGTTTACAAACCAGGTGAAAGAAAGAAGCCAAACAGAATAAATGATAAGCAGGACTGCAAACACCGCTACTAAACCTCTTAATTGCATACGGGATAATTTACTTTTATTGCCTCATTGCCAATTCCCACAGTGGTTTGGGCAAGCGGCTGGGATTTTTTTTAGGAGGGCAAAGATAGGGGTTTCGGTCAGAAAAAAGGGATAAAAAAATGCCTTGATGTCAGTGGTTTTCAGGAGCTAATCAGGGGTTCAAATGCTTAATTTGGATTAAGTTTAAGCTATGAATATTTTTCCACGGGCGGCCATAATGTTTTTACTATTAATGATGGCTTGCAAAACCCCTGTAAAAATCAGTAGATCTCAGCCAATTGAATCAAAAACTGACTCCATGATAAATGTCAGCGGCATTACACATACTTTTCTTATTGACATTCTAAAACAATACCCTGATCATTTTCAATCAGTTCTCTCAAACCCTGACAATAAAGTTCAGATCATTTATTCTCAAATTGACCGTCGGAAAAACGGAAAAACCGAATTCACCGATCATTATTTTAACATCAATGATTCCTCCTATTTCTACCCCGCATCAACCGTGAAATTGCCGGTCGCAATTTTGGCTTTGCAAAAATTAAACGAGTTGAAAATTGCAAGTCTTGATAAAAACACGACGATGATATCCGAGGCCGGTTATAGTGGCCAAACCGAAAGTTATAACGACCCCTCTTCACCTGATGGCCGCCCAACTATTGAACATTATATAAAGAAGATTTTACTGGTTAGCGATAATGATGCTTTTAATCGGCTGTATGAATTTCTTGGACAAGAATATATCAATAACACGTTGCACAAAATGGGTTATAAGGAAGTGCAAATTGTTCATCGCCTCGATATCAGTTTATCAGAAGACGAGAACAGGCATACAAACCCAGTAAGATTTTTTGATACCAGTGGCAAACTTATTTATGAAAAACCGTTGGAAGCAAGCAAACTTGTGTATGCAACACGAAACACTAAAATGGGAAATGGTTTTTACCGCGGAGATCAATTGATCAATGAACCTTTCGACTTCTCAAAAAAGAACAGGATGTCATTAATGACTTTGCACAACATTGTTCGGAGTGTAATGTTTCCGGAAGCCGTTTCAAAAAAGCAACGATTTGATCTTACAAAAGATGATTATGAGTTTTTAAGAAAGTACATGTCAATGACACCGCTTGAATCTAAATTTCCTTTTTATGACAAAGAGAGTTATTGGAATAACTATGTAAAATTTTTAATGTACGGTGCTGAAAAAAAGCCAATGAGAGAGGGCCTCCGGATCTTTAATAAAGTAGGAGATGCTTATGGGTTTTTGATAGACGCTGCTTATTTCACTGACTATAATAATAATGTTGAATTTATGTTGAGTGCCGTCATTCATTGTAACAGTGATGGCATTTTCAATGACGATAAATATGATTATGATGAAATCGGTTTTCCATTCATGAAACATCTTGGGCGGGTGATCTATGATCATGAATTAAAAAGAAAAAAGAAAGTAGTTTCGGACCTTAGTAAATTTCGATTTAATTATACGCAGTAAACAGGTGTTAGTCCTAGAAATAAGTATTTTTGTTTTTTAAATAAACTATTAATGCAAGCAATTGTAGAACCCGTGCAACTATCCTCTTTATTAGATCGTTTTGCCGAACCAGAAACATTAAAAATGGCCAAGCTCGGCCGTGAACTTAGAGCAAAAGGTATTGATATTATTGATCTTAGTTTGGGTGAACCCGACTTTGATACGCCACAGCATATTAAAGATGCTGCAAAAAAAGCGATCGATGATAACTGGAGTCATTATCCACCGGTTGCTGGTTATCCTGATCTGCGTGAAGCAATTTGTCAGAAATTTAAAAGAGATAATAATTTAGATTATAAGCCAGAAAATATTGTTGTTTCTACTGGTGCAAAACAAAGTCTTGCTAATGCAATACTGGCTTTGGTTGATGTTGGCGATGAAGTGATCATTCCAGCACCATTTTGGGTTACTTATTCTGAGCTTGTAAAAATTGCAGGAGGTATTCCTGTTATTGTAAGATCGGCGATCGAAAATAAATACAAGATCACTGCACAGCAATTGGAAGAAAGCATCACTGAAAGATCAAGAGTGCTCTTGTTTTCTTCTCCCTGTAATCCAAGTGGCTCAGTATACTCAAAAGATGAATTGAAAGAATTGGCTGCTGTTTTGGAAAATCATCCTGGCATTTCAATTATTTCCGATGAAATTTATGAGTACATAAATTTTGTTGGGCATCATGAAAGCATTGCACAATTTGAAAATGTAAAAGACAGGGTGATCATTGTAAATGGTTTGAGTAAAGGATTTGCAATGACTGGTTATCGTCTTGGTTATATTGCTGCGAATCCAATGGTTGCAAAAGCTTGTGAAAAAATTCAAGGACAATTTACCAGCGGCGCAAATGCAATAACTCAACGTGCAGCTATTACAGCATTAACTACGGATCTGCGTCCATCTATAGAAATGACAAAAGAATTTACACGTCGTCGTAAACGTATTCTTGAGTTATTAAATGAGATCCCTGGCGCACATAGCGCTGAACCCGATGGTGCTTTTTATATTTTCCCTGTAGTAAAAGAATTTTTCGGAAGATCAAATGGAGAAAATGTGATCAAAGATGCCGATGATCTTTGCATGTACTTACTCAATACGGCCAATGTTTCTACAGTAACAGGCCGTGCATTTGGCGAACCTGATTGCATCAGAATTTCATTTGCAAATAGTATGGAAAAAATTGAGACGGCAATGGCGAGGATAAAAGAAGCATTAGGAAAATTGAAGTAATTATTTTGGCGACATTAATTTAAAGGCTCATTATTTATGAGCCTTTTTTATTTTGATGAATATCTAAAACCTGGGTTAATTGCCATTCAGCACAATTATTATTACTTAAATTAGACAATCAAAACTTTTTACTATGAAATGGCTTTTAATTTTCTTGCTTGTTTTTTTTATTTCCTGTGAGGAAAAAGATGAAAAGGGTGAATCAATTGCTGAAGAACTTTCCGAAGGAAAATGGATCGATCTTACTTATGATTTTTCTGAGAAAACTCTTTATTGGCCAACTGCCGACGGATTTAAATTAGACACTGCATTTAATGGCATTACTCCTGCAGGATTTTATTATGAAGCATATAATTATTGCGCAGCAGAACATGGCGGAACTCATCTTGATGCACCAGTTCATTTTGCAAAAGGCAAATGGAGCACAGATCAAATTCCATTGGATCGATTAGTTGGCGAAGCAGTCACTATTGATGTTTCTAATAATGCTTTAAAAAATGCTGATTACCTGATCAGCATTACTGATATTGAAGCCTGGGAAAAAACTAATGGAAAATTGCTGGATGATATTATTATTTTATTTCGCACAGGATACGGTTCTTTTTATCCTGATGCAAAAAAGTATTTGGGAACCGACGAAAGAGGAGCAGAAGCAGTTGCAAAACTTCATTTCCCTGGTATTGATCCTGCTGCTGCTGAATGGCTGGTAAAAAACAGAAAGATAAAAGGAGTGGGGCTAGATGTTGCAAGTGTTGACTATGGCCAGTCAAAAGATTTTAAGACGCATCAAATTTTATATGAACAAAATATTCCGGGTTTTGAAAATGTTGCCAATCTTGATAAGCTCCCGGTAAAAGGCGCATTCATAATTGCATTGCCAATGAAAATAAAAGGTGGAAGCGGTGGCCCCCTACGTATCGTAGCGGTTGTGCCTGGTGAAAAATAATTCTGTTATTACAGAAAATTATTTTCATCATCTGGCTGCTGAACCTGATCTTTCATATATTTTATTGATAGCAACCCGCCAATAGCATCAACAAGAAAATGCAGGATCATAACGATCAATAACGATCCGGAATATATAAGCAGGTAACCAAAAAATACAGCAAGGAAAAATATTTTCAATACTGCTTTTGCCCCCTGGTAAAAATGGGCAACACTAAAAGCTAGTGCTGGTAAAACAACAGCGAGCATTTGCTGGTAATTAGACCATTCAAACAAGTACCAACAATAGTTAATAAGATAACCGCGATAAACGATTTCCTCAAATACTCCGGCACTGAAGCACATTAAAAAATACTCTGGCAGCTCACTGTTTTTTGTTGGTAAAAACGGAGTTCTTTTTTTCCAATTCTCAATCGACTCATCAATACTTTTTTTTGATGTAAGCGTTATAACAGTATCAAATAGATAGACAAGAACAAAAATAATTGCAAGCCACCACCATGATCGAAAGTTTTCGGGTTGAGTTAAGCCCAGCTCAGCTAATGGTCTCGTGAAGATCAGCCATACAAATACAACAATAGCACCCATAACAAAAAGCGAGAAGCTGCCTGATATAAAAATTTGTTTTTTTTGATCGCTACTGAAATAAACAACCGAAGTTCCTTTTGTTCTTTGCCGTGCAGCATAAAGTGGAAGGGCTACACAGAAAGCAAAAGCAATGATATGATCAACCCAATGCGGGAAATTATCCATCATTTCTGTTTTGATAAGCCGATCAGTTTTTCATGCAGCCCAAGCACCTGCGGGATCAACAGTTGCTGCTCATCGTTTATCAGTATAAAATCACATTTGCTCATTTTTAATTCTTCATCAAGTTGTTGATCCATTCGTTTTAAAATTTCTTCACGACTGACTTTGTCTCTTTCCACTGCTCTTTTTATTCTTAATTCTATTGGGGATGATACTCCGATCACAAGATCGAGCCGGTCAGAAACTTTTGCTTCAAATATCAAAGCGGCTTCATGAATTGCATACGGACTTGTCTGTTGTTGCATCCAGGCCTCTCCATCTTTTTTTGTTGCTGGATGAACCAAGGCATTCAACTGTTCAAGTTTAGCAGGATCAGAAAATACTATTGAAGAAATATACTTGCGGTCAAGGATATTATTTGCGTATGCCTGTTCACCAAATTTTTTTATGATGGCCGCTCTTAAACCTTCATCCTCATTCATTATTTTTTTTGCTGCTATATCTGCATAGTAGACAGGAATGCCAAGTACTTCAAAAATTTGTGCAACTGTGCTCTTCCCACTGCCAAGGCCACCTGTAAGACCAACACGTAGAATCATAATTGTTATAATTAGAAAAGGATTATTGGGAAAGTTAGGAAGATGTTTTTAATCGCATAAACAAAAGAGGAAACCAGTTTCCCGATTTCCTCTTAATCTTTTCGAGTGCTATAAATCGTGGTTCTATTTCTTTTCAGCAGTAGCAGCGGCCTTATTGATAGCAGCTGTCATCTCCATACTAATAGACGCTCTTTCCATTTTTATATAGCTGCCTGGACTTACTTCCAGGTTAACGGTACCGTCTTCGTTTATTTTATTTACTGTGCCATGGATACCTGCAATAGTTACCACTTTAGTTCCTTTTTGCAGATCTTCAATGAATTTCTTCTGTTCTTTTTGTTTTTTAGTTTGTGGTCGTATAAAAAATAACCAAAAAACAAGAATGATCATTCCCATGAAAACTAGTGTGGTTGTGCCACCACCAAACATACCGCCTCCAGATGAATTAGCAGAGCCGGCTTGTAATAGATAGATATACATTTATTTTTTATTTTTTAATGAATCAGCTTTTTGCTTTTACCTCAACATGAAACTTTAAAGTTGTTGTTTCCGGATTTGTATTCGCAGTCAGGTAAACTTCTTTTGTATTAATTCCTGGTTTTCCGGCACTGTTAAAAGATGCTTTAATGACACCAGTTTCTCCGGGTGCATAAGGCTTTTGAGGAGTTTCAGGAATAGTGCATCCGCATTGAGCCCATACTTTTGAGATCACAAGTGGTTTACTTCCTGTATTCTTAAAACGAAAGCTTACATCAAGATTATCTCCTTCTTTCATTTTTCCAAAATCTCTATCCGGGCCATCCAGCCATTCTATCATTGTTAGGCTAGCAGGATCAACCGTTTTTTGTTCAGTAGCGGTAGCCGTACTGGTTGGATTGGCATTGCTTGTTGCTTCAGTTGTTGTTGTAGCAGTGGCAGAAGTTGCTGTATCAGCAGTTTTGTCTGCTTCATTACATGATGCTATTGTAATAGCGGCAGCGAGTACAATCAGGATCTTTTTCATTTTTAATTTATTTTGAAGATTGCAAATGTAAGAGAAAGCTTTGAGTATAAAACCGTCTGTTGTTAACTATTGGTGAAACACCTTTATCTATGCTTTTTTGTAGTCTACCTTTTGCATTTTGCCTTCTGTTACAAGTTCTTTATGAATATTGTCAAGGATACCATTTACAAACTGTCCACTTTGCGGTGTACTGTATTCTTTGGCCAGGTCTATATATTCATTAATGGTAACTTTTGGCGGTATAGTTTCAAAATAAAGAAATTCGGCTACACCCATTTTCATCAATATCATATCAAGCAATGCAATTCGTTCAGGATCCCAATTTTTTAGTTTTGGAATAATAAGCGTTTGCAGGTGTTCGCTTTTTTCATGTGCTGTTTTTAAAAGATTGATCGCAAAATCTTTTTTCTCACCACTGATCATTTCTTTAAAATCGGCGCTGCCCGGTTTTTGTAAAAGATTTACCAGTAATTGAATCACCATTTCACCGTCATCATCCCAATTAGAAAAATTTTCTTCTATATATGAGGTGAAATTTTCATCAGCCAGCAATATTTTATCTAATACAAACTCAAGCATCTCTTTTTCTTCCTTATTATCTCTTGCTTGCTTGTTGATATAAGTTTTATATTCCGGAGTTTCAGCAAGGCGTAAATAAGCTCTTCGAACAAGATCTTTATTGATCAGGAGTTGAGGTTTTGTTTTTGCCAATGCTTCCTTAAATGATGAGTCCTCCAGTATCCGCCATAATATTTTATTGCCGGATAATTTTGTATTAACATGAAGATCTTCAAATGAAGGAAGGTGTTTGCCTGCCCGCTGATGAGAATCTGTTTCAGCGTAGCGACACACTTCAGTTAAAAAATATGTGAGGTGAACAAGTAATTGGCGGGTTTGGTCAAAATGATTTTGGAGGATCTTCTGAGGTTCTCCTGGTTTTATATCTGATTCAAGGGTAGATAGATTATATAGCGTCTGCATCACTTTTACCCGGATATTTCTTCTGCTGATCATCTTTAAGAACTATTTGGACGGCGAAGATAAGCCAATCGCTAAGCGGTTTGTATTAATATATTTTTTTCATCGCCATTATTTTTATTCACAATTCGTTTTTGGAAATTTAAAAATTGAATCTCAAAAGTTTGAACAACAACGCTCAAAATATTTTTATTAAAAGCTTTAAAAAATTCCCTCATTGACCCTATCTTTGCCGCCCAAATAAGTTCTTAGATATTCGCAATTGCGAGTTGACGAATTTGGAAGACCAAGTAGTTTACAAAATGAAAGGTCGCTATTACCAATAAATCAAAAAAAGAAATGGCAAAAGAAGTCTCTGGCTTTGTTAAGCTTCAGTGCAAGGGTGGCCAGGCCAATCCTGCACCTCCGATCGGACCTGCTTTAGGTTCCAAGGGTATCAATATCATGGAATTCTGTAAGCAATTCAATGCCCGCACACAGGACAAAATGGGCAAAGTCCTTCCCGTATTAATTACAGTTTATACAGACAAAAGTTTTGATTTTATCATCAAGACACCTCCTGCATCTATTCAATTGCTCGAGGCTGCAAAATTGCAAAGTGGTTCAAAAGAATCTAACCGTGTAAAAGTTGGTAAGGTGAATTGGACGCAGGTAGAGGCGATCGCTAAAGATAAAATGCCTGACCTGAACTGCTTTACAGTTGAAAGCGCCATGAAAATGGTAGCTGGTACGGCACGCAGCATGGGAATTACTGTAGAAGGTAAAGCTCCCTGGGAAAATTAATCGGTGAAAAATTAAAACGAATCACAATGGCATTTATCAGTAAAAAAAGAAAAACAGTTCAGTCAAAAGTTGACGGAGCTAAACAATATAGCCTGAAAGACGCTTCAGCATTGGTGAAGCAAATAACCACTTGCAAATTTGATGCATCTGTGGATCTGCATATCCGTTTAGGAGTTATCCTAAAAAAGCAGACCAGGCGATCCGTGGTACAGTAACATTACCACATGGTACAGGTAAAACAAAAAAAGTATTGGTGCTTTGCACACCCGATAAAGAAGAAGCAGCAAGAGCAGCTGGTGCGGATTATGTAGGTCTTGATGAGTTTGTAACGAAGATCGAAGGTGGTTGGGTTGATGTAGACGTTATCATTGCAACACCACAAGTAATGCCGAAGATCGGTAAGCTGGGTAAAGTGTTAGGTCCAAGAAACCTGATGCCAAATCCTAAAACTGGTACGGTTAGCAATGACGTAGCAGCAGCAGTAAATGAAGTTAAAGGTGGTAAGATCGCTTTCAAGATCGATAAAGCTGGAATTATTCATGCTTCAATTGGTCGTGTAAGTTTTACGCCGGAAAAAATTGCAGAAAATAGCCAGGAGTTATTGAATGCAATTATTAAAGCAAAACCATCTTCATCTAAAGGAACATACCTGAAAGGTGTAAGCATGGCAAGCAGCATGAGCCCGGGTATTTCTATTGACACAAAAGGATTTGTTCATTAAACAATCGGGACGCTTATGCGGCCTGAACGATAAATAAAATATTCAAGTCAAAATTTATAAAAATGACTAAAGATCAAAAAAACGAAGTAATTGAACTGCTGAAAGGTAAGTTCTCTCAATACAATAACTTTTATGTTACTGACACAGAATCGTTGACAGTAGCACAGATCGTAAAGCTTCGCCGTGCTTGTTTCAACAAGCAGGTTGAAATGAAAGTGGCAAAGAATACCTTGATCAAAAAGGCAATGGAGTCTTTGGATACAGAACGTTATGCTGGTGTTTATGATTCACTTCATAAAGTAACTGCACTGATGTTTTCAGAGAACCCGAAAGATCCAGCTTTGATCATTAGTTCTTTCCGTAAAGAAAGTAAAGGTGAGATGCCTGTATTAAAGGCAGCGTTCATCAATGGTGATGTATACATGGGTAACGATCAATTGGCATCCTTAGTCAAGATCAAAACTAAAAATGAATTGATCGGTGAAGTAATTGGTTTGTTGCAGTCACCGGCGAAGAGAGTTATTGCGGCGTTGCTGCATAATGCAGAGAAGAAAGGTGAAGTAGCAGTTGCACCAGCAGAGTAATTTATTAAGTTCTTTTAAATAACAACTCACAGCCCCAGGTGAGTTTAATTACTCCCCTTTAGGGGATGGGGGCAAACAATTTTTTTAATCATCCGTCGGATTGGATGTCTTTAGTAAAGACAACAAAAAGAAGACGGGAAAAATTTAAATCAAATGGCAGACGTAAAAGCATTAGCAGAAGGCCTTGTAGCCTTAACAGTAAAAGAAGTACAGGAATTAGCTGACTTCTTAAAATCAGAATACGGAATTGAACCAGCAGCGGCAGCAGTAGTAGTTAGCGCTGGTGGTGATGGCGGCGCAGCAGCCGTTGAAGAAAAAACTGCATTCAATGTAGTATTGAAAAGCGGTGGCGCATCTAAACTTAATGTAGTTAAGATCGTTAAAGAACTTACTGGTTTAGGTTTGAAAGAAGCAAAAGACCTGGTTGATGGAGCTCCTAAGAACATCAAAGAAGGTGTTTCTAAAGTAGAAGCTGAAGAAATTGCAAACAGGCTGAAAGAAGCTGGTGCAGATGTAGAGATCGCTTAATTCATTACTGAATAAATTTATAAAGCTCTTCAATATGAAGAGCTTTTTTTATTGTATTGCAAGGTATGCCTCAATCTTTTTATAGATCTCATCCGTCACGGCCATCACTTTTTTAATATCTTCTATTTTAGAAAATGAGCCATGCTCATTTCTGTAAGCAAGGATTGGATTAGCAATACTGTATTTGATATAAGGGTGAGCTTTCATTTCATCAACTGTTGCGGTATTGATATTTATCTTTTTCACTGAAGGGTTATCAAGCTTCAGCCATTGTTTTATGTTTTGAAAAGTTGAATCAGGCAAGCCATAAGTTTCTCCAATTTGTTCTACCGAATAAAAACCTCCAAGCTTTTCTCTAAATGTTATAATCCTTGCTGCGAGTTTACTTCCAATGCCAGGCAAAGAAATAAAAGCTGTAGTATCGGCATTGTTTACATCAATGATAGAATAGCGGACAGCATAAGTTTTTGATGGTTGTATTTCATCTTTTGATTTTGGCAAAACAAGCTCTTCATTTGTTTTTGGGGTATTCGATTCAATTTTGATATAAGGCTTCAGTCTTTTATATTCATCATCATGAAGGCCATAAATTCTTTGCAGATCCTCTGGTTTATAAAAACGGCCGCCTTTACTCCGATAGTTTTCAATTGTCTTAATTGTTTTATCTCTTAATCCTAATATCCTCCATTCAGATGCTGTAATTGTATTTGGATCAAAATAAAAAAGCTCGCCTTTTATGATGTCCTTTTCGTTGTAACTACTTTTTCTTTTGTCATATTGATAAGCGTAGGCGTTTTCGGTATCATTTTTTTGATAATTTTCATTAAGAGAATCCTGGATTTTTATTTCTGATCTTTTAACTGCCGCCACCCAGGCAGTATCCATTTTAATTGGACGGCTTTTGGCTGTTTGTGAAAGAATATCGGGTAAAAAGAGAGTAAACAAGATCACACTAACAACGGTCAGAATTCCTATTCTTTCTTTTCGGGAAAAAGTCAGGTAATCTTTTATAAATTCACTCCATTTCATCAGAGGTAATTTGATTTAAGGTATAAGAACTTTCGAGGTCAGGAAATTCCCATTTCGTGGTACTCCGGCGGGGTTTTTGTTGGCAAACTTTTCTTGGTTGAAAAGTTTAAATCCTTACCTTTGCCATCCTTTTTATTTAGCGCTAATATTTTGACGGCCCAAATCATGATTAAATAGCTGATTGTCACGGGATTTTCTTTTAAGTTAG
>Ga0193738_1000119_pt1 | contig 49967 bp, 82 predicted proteins | sample L2a1metaG_FD_144927 | JGI IMG/M metagenome (GOLD analysis project Ga0193738, IMG submission 144927) | Soil microbial communities from a riparian zone of the East river system, Colorado, United States - L2a1 | ecosystem: Environmental > Terrestrial > Soil > Riparian zone | place: USA: East River... | reverse complement strand
CTTGAGAATCTCAATACTGTAGCGGAAGGGGTTTCCCCAATGAATTCATATACTTATGCTCATTACTATACACCTGTACATATGTGACACTATCACTGTACATATGTGGTGCACATGCTATAACGCCACGCACCATGTTGCCTCAACGTGTCAAGAATGTAATAGACCATAGGGCCTAAGTAACGGAAACGAAACACAAAATAATTGTTTTCCACCATTGACGCGCCATGTGATGGGGATTAATCATTGGGGTATGAGAAACTACACGCGCCGCTCATCGGCAAACATGGTCGCTGTTGGTATCAACAATAACACCACTGCTGTAATGCAGGGTGATACAGTAGGAGCGTATTCGTACATTAACATCGGATGCGAAGTGTATAGGGAACATGTGGGGATCATTGATAAAGCAGCAACCCTGTATGGCATGACTCGAGCTCAATACATGAGGCATGTGTTGATCCCGCATGCTGCTGAGGATGTGGGGATCAAGGTGGATATGAGTGGATATGGTGGAAGCGACCCAATTACAGCCGCAGCGAAAAGTAAGGGGATGACGAAAGCGCAATATATTGAATGGAGCAGCATGGAAATGGCACGAATGATGCTGGAAAAGGCTAGGGATGAGCTGAAAAACGAAGGAAAGCATAGCCACGGGGTGGAAAGCAAAAAGCCCCAGCATCCGGTTAAGGACACTGGGGCTGGAAGTGGCGAGCGGAAAAGGGCTAGCTAAATGACGGCTTTAAGTGAGGATTGGCAGGAATTCACACCAGAAGAGTGGTGGGATAACTGTGCTGCATTCGTGGCAATGCTGGGGGCCACGAATGACAACCCTAAAACATGGTTTTGGACGGATAGGGATCGGATCGGCACGTTATTGCTTATGGAAGGAATGCAGCCGAATAAGCCATTTGGTAACTATCCCTTACGACGGCTCAGGGTCCCTTCCGCGCCAATTCGGGTTTTCAAAACTGACTGAAACAGTGGCTGGTGGTCCACCTGTTGGATCAGTAGGATCAGGGGTTTCATTCTTGACGCGAGATCGCCATAATTCCGCGAATAGTGAAACCCCCAGCCTTACACATTGAGCACAGAGGTTGCCACCATTGGGGAGTCGGATAACACCATACGTGTGATCACGGAATCCAGGTGGACCCTCAGGCACCAACCCTGTGGAGCGACAGCAGCTGCAATAGGTGGAAAGGGTTACTCTACTCATTTGGGCAACGCCATTCCTATGCCAATTCCGACCGTTAAACACCCAACGCAAAGGGCCATGAGTGCGGTGATGAAGTAGGGATCAAACACAGACACCTCTAATGATGTCAGAGGCAACGCGCCATGCAACCTCACTTGAATAAGCGTGAAGCTCATCATTAGGCACAGAATACCCACACAGGTCACAGAAATCGGGTGGTATACGACCAATACTCAACATCTCGAATTCGTGATCCGACCACTCTTGCGCTAACTCAATACAGTCATCACATATCCATTTACTAGATGACATGTTTTCCTCCTATGATGATGCTTCTGTTTATCATCGGGCAGAATCCAGCCCACGCATTACCGCGTTGATCCATTTCCAAGTAACCAAGCCCTAGCATCCAGGACCTAATTTGGCTCCGGTGTGCGTAATCAATACTTGATGAATCTCCCAACCATCCAACATTAAGCGCAAAATGCCTGTCACCTCGCATATTTCCATCGAAGGCGAGCCCACCACGATGCGAGTGACCGAACACGATATTCCCACCGAATGCTGCCAGGGATGCATGGGTAGCATACTTACCCCAGTGTCCGACTTCATGCGTATATGTGACTTTACCCAGCTTGTAAAGAGTTCTATAGGGTCGCCACAGCCAAGCTGGACTATCGCATCCAAGCAATTCTTGTGCAGACACGGTTCCGTAAAGCTCAGGGGCTTTATCGCACAGGTATCGTTCAATTCTGTTTTCATGGTTGCCCTCCGTGAACACTAGCTCATCAGCAAGGTATGTAAGGCGCTTGAGCTCATTACGGGCTGTGGACAGCTCATCCTTGAGATTGGCTATGCGTGAAGGGTTCTTGCTGTGGGAAGAAACTGAGTAGCAGTCTGCAAAGTCACCAATTACAATGATGTGGGACGGCTTAACTGCCTTGATTGCCCTAATTGCTAGATCGTATGCTGCCTTGTCATGGTAAGGTGCATGGGTATCGGGAATGACTATGATTTTGGTGGTGTTTGGCATGTAGCCAATGCCTCGATTGCTAATGCTGCGTCAAACACAAGATGCGAGATGCGACGTGAGTATTCCGTTAACACTTCATCAGCAACAGCATCTGGAAGCTTTGCCAGGATGTGTGAGTATGCATCAATTGCCAGTGTGACGAATTTGTCGCTGACGCATTCTGCCACGTAATCGGCTGTATCACTCATAGTGATTCCGCCCATGCTACAGCCACAGCTGCAACCTGAATCAATTCGGCCTTGAGGTTTTCCTTAGGTTCATTATCATTCAGGGCACGGGCTACCTCGCCAACTTCCTCAGTGAGGACTGATAACTTGTGGCCCGAGGTTACTGTAGGATCCTCGCAACGATGTGTGATTTTACCCTCGACATAAAGCTTTCGTTGCCTTCGCCGCTCATTAAGCACCTTAATGCACACGTCAATTGCGTCGCTCATCGTTGCACCGCAATTCCAGCAATACCGTTATCGTGGAATACCTCTTCCAACATATCCAGATCAGCGTGTTCACTTACCCAAGTAAAACAACTGGGTTTGGGTGGCGCCTTCGTGGGTTGGCCGTTGGAAGCGTAATATGCAATACGCTTGTTTGGGATGAAGGTGGGAAACTGCAGGATCCCCACACCATCAGCCTTTTGGGATGTTTGCATGCGGTCAAGCGCAAAGCTCACATAGAATCCCGAAGTTACATGACCTTCGTCGAATTCAGCAATCAGCTTATCCCACCATGCATCCGGCCCCTGTTTACGCTTCATCCCTGGCGTTGTTGTGGAGCCAGGAGGATTGACAAGACACCTACCACCCCAAGGACGAGAAAGACCATCGGCAGAATAGAATTGAGTTGCATTGACAATAATGTTACCCTGGGTGTCACTGCATGGATCAAGGTCAATTCCACCCATTAGGTAACGAGCGATGTTGACGATGGTGGGTGGTGTGTAGAAGTTTTTAGAACCGGTTTGAAGCCCGCCGTTGGGGCCCATAACAGTTGGGGTTGCCTTCCAGTTGGGAACCGGCGCCACTACTGTCCTACTGTGATCTAAATAGGGACCACGCTTGATGTAGTCGATAGTCTCCAGTGTATGCTTCAAGTTGCGTTCAATGCGGTCAACATCATCGGTCAACTCAGTGAGCTCATTACTGAAATTCAAGGCTTCCATTTCACATACCAACCTTTCAGTAGCATCAATGAAAATAGAGGTATCATCTAAACACCAGCCCACAAGCAATGAAGATAGCACAGATGATCAGTAGTGTCCAGAACCAATCATTAGGTGGTGGAGAATGGCATGCCAAAGCGGATTGAGTTTGCCAACAGAATAGCGGAGGGAATGCATGGTCATACGTAGACATATTCAATACACCCCTGCTTCAAAGCTCTTTTAGTTGCGTCATTCTTCAGTGCCATTAGCCCACAATGAGCGCAAAAGGCAACTGGAAACCTCTTGCGGGTGGTCATTGAATGGGGAGTCTTTTTGATGATGTAGGCTCGATCTACCCATGCAGTCCACTTTTCGTCGGTTTTGCTCATGGTGCGTTATCCTGCAACCATTGCAGCTCGGCTTCAACGAATGCAGCATCCTTCACGCATTGCTCGCAACCTCGGATGATGTGATCAGGTGACAGCCTGAAGCGCATGGGGTTGTCGTACACAACAGCGCCAATCTCCTCGAGTCCAGTGATCGGCTTACCATCAAACCAGAATTCAATTCCATCCCAAGTAAAACGCTTCTTGCTCATTTCCAACGCTCACTTACATCTATATCAATGGGGAACCGGACTTTGAACTCGCTACCACTTGTGCTGATGCTGAATTCCTGCTGGCATGTATCTTCTAGCATCGCAACATAAGAATCAGCTTCAGCCCTGGGTACCTCGGAATACACTGCATCGTGTACCTGAGCCAACAGCTTGGCCTTAGGGAAGTATTTCTGTTGGGCAGCGTGTAACAATGGTAGTTCAGTATTCATCACATCCGCTGCCCCAGCTTGAATAGGAAAGTTAGCACATTCGGTCGGCTGGGGATCAAAACCAACCCATCGTGCACGTTGCATAATGGGGGAGTAGACATATCCACAGGCCTTGATTTTCAGCAGGTTTTCAGCCTGCCAATCGTAATAGTGTTTGTATTGGCGGTGCAGCTTATTCAGTACGGCTTGAATACCCCTCAACTTGACTTGCAATCCAGCTGCAATGCATTGCGCATAGATTGTTTCGGCACCTGCCATGTAGTTAAGTGCAAAGATGAAGGTTTTAGCCTGGGTGCGGATCTTAACGTACAGCACCGTTCCCTTGAATTTGGGATCAGAGGCTTTGATCCTTTTGGTCTCGTTCAGCTCGTCAATGAACGCCTGACCAAACACCAGCTTGGCATTGTGGCTGTGCACGTCACCGGATTCAATAGCTGCAATGTAGGCTGGGCATCCTGTTGTGTACGCAGCAACTCTCAGCTCTAATTGGCTCTTGTCGAATCCAACAATCACGTAACCCGGATCGGGCACATACAACGAACGCACGCCACCCCACGGCTCGACAACCTTACCGTTAGATTCCTGATAAGTCGGATCGGACGCTCCACGGGGCAATTGCATGAAGCTGGGGCCGGAACAGGAGAATCTCCCAGTGATAGGCCCAGCATTATGCCATGTTGGATGGACTCTCCCATCAGCGTCAAGGATGATTTTTTGAATGTAGGTGGAACGTATCTTCTGGGCCTTGCGTCTGTCGAGAATTGCAAGAGCCAAATAACGAAGCGCGGGATCTGCACATACAGAGTAGGCTCGGAGTGCGTTGACATCGATGGAAGCTTTACCAGTTAACTCGCTACGTTTCAGTACAGGTGCACCTAGGTCAAAGAAGAACGCACCATGCATATCCTTTACGCTGATTCCACCGGTTTTGGTGCGTTTCAAAGGTCGGTTTATGGCTGATTCTGCCCTCGTTAATGCGTCCGATTCCAGCCCCTTCAGCTTGTCAATGTAAACAGCTGCCCTATCTACATCGAACCGGAACCCATTCTGTGACATCAATGTGCATACTGCGGCACACTTCTTGTCGGCTTCATAGATGTGTAGTGCTGAATGAGGATTAGGGATCAAAAGCAGTCCTCTTTTTCGTTCCTGTCCCTTTCATCCTCTACACCATCAGCATAACCATAGGTGTAGCCAAGGGATTCGGCTGCCTCTAGCTCTTCGTCCTTAGTCCTGGTTGCTGGATAGTACACTGCACCGCCGGCCTTTTCCCACACAATCTGTTGCGCCACTGACATCGCATGCCAGGGAATGTGAAACCAGCCGGCACACAGTTTCCGTGTTTCCTCCTGGTGGGCTTCATAGCACAGCTGGCCGATTTCGTTGGGGGTCATTGTAACTGGTCCAATCCGAACAGCGTGTAAATATAGCTCACACCCAGCATCGAATAAAGTACAGATGCACCTGCATACATCAAAGGTGTAACTGTTTGCTTTTCTGAAAGTGTGGTACCAACGTACACAGACACAGCTGTAAGAAGGATGGAAATAACGATGCGCCAAATCAAATTCATAGTCCACCGTCCATTAGCCACGCCTGTATCCTACTCACCGTGTCATGGTCCGGGTACGCGCCCATGAAGCGAGCAACGAGACGATGAGACAACTCGTCGTCCCGTACACCACTGCAGTATACCCCGGGCCGTAGACCAACATGCCCGTGCACCACCACAGTAATAGTTGTGCCTGGAACACGGATAACTGGCGGAATATCGCCAATACTGCCTTGCATAACCATGTCGGTGTGTGATTCTCCATAATGCAACCCAGCCATTTTCAGTGCACCACCGGTTTATTCACCCTAGCCATAATCCCGTGTGCAGTAGCGATGGAAGCAATCATTAGCTCCACCTGTGGTGGCTGTAGGCGGACGGATTCCCCATGGATAGCGATGTCTCCGTCTGCAAAGAATGTGAAACACATGGGAGCATTATCCTCAAGATCATGAAGGATAAGAGTAGCGACAATGGGTGTTGCCATTGTGACACTGATCTCTTCAACCGGCGGATCCTGCTTCCTGCTGCCCTTCTTAGTTGCCATTCTTGTTGCCTCCAGATACCTGCATTAGCCACTCACTAAACCCCAACAGCTCATCTTGTGGAATACGATCAACCCTGATGCGTAATCCATTGGATGTGTGTTCAGCAAGGGTAATTCCATTCGACGTGTAATAGCTCATGCCAAATCCACCGTCACGAATCTTTTTTTGGTTCATTTTGGAAATCCCAACTCCGCTACCATAGCATGAAACCCCTCGATTGTATAGATCACATCTTGGGCATTGTAAAACCAAAGTTGCTCAATGCTTGATGCGTGGTCGGCGTGTTTCCAGGGTGGCACATCCAGCCAAGTGGTCGCGAAATGCGCCAGATTCTTGGGCATGTGCGCAGCGTGGGCATGAGAGCAATATAATGTGTCATGCCACAGAGTAGTAACGAAACCATAACGCTGTAAAACTATGTGATCGAATGCTGGACCATTGTGCGAAACTGCGTAACGGGTGGCGAAATACCCATTTACAGCTTCAACGATTGCAGTTCGTTCCTTAGGCTTCCAGTAAGGTTCAGCACCGTTGGAGGATGTACTCCAAGGGATGATAATTGCTCCTTTAGGTACCCCAATACCGTAGCACACCAGTCCCGTTCTAGTTGGTCCAAGTCCAACTGTTTCAACGTCGCTGGCTGCACTTCCATGGTGTGCGTTATCTCGTAACCACCCACGTATGCGCTCAACACTAGTTCCGATGGTGATGGTTGCCGACGCTTCAGGTGGAGCCCAAGTGCCAGCCTTAACAAGTCGTCCAATACGGTCAATATCACGTTCGAACCATGGCATCCACTTTGGGGTGGAGTAACAAAAAGAGGGATGCAAAACAGGACAGACATACCGATCCGCCCCTATTGCGGTAATCGAGCCACGCCAGCCCTTCATTAAATCCGGGTTCTTTTTTAGGCTTAGGAGCATTTTCAACGCAATGCGTCCCATTGGAACAATCCACTTTGCGCCGCATTCGTCCAACTCCTTAATCAGCTCCTTTTTCCTTGCTTTCGCTGCTACCAACAATGCTTTTTTATCGTAAGCAACCCCACCGTGCAACACAGCATGAGTGTAATAGCAATCCTGTGGGGAAATTCCGTTGTGCAACAAGCCACGATGAAGGAGCCGAACACTACCAGAAGCAGGATGAAATGCGGTACCATGTTCCAGGTCAGCTCGGATGGGTGTGTCAGCAAGGAAAGCGATCGAGGCATTGGAAGTGTTGCCAGAAGGTGATACAGAACGCTTTTGGGCATAAAACACCATTACAGTATTACTTCAGTTCCCACAACGCTGGGTATTCGAAACACACTCTACAATCACCTGGTACCCACTTGACCCTAGTACCACGTGGCATGGTGTCTAGTACAGCTGCAATTGCTTTCCACCATTGATCCATGCAAATTCCAGTCAGGGGATAAAATTAGGGCGGTATACCTGAAACCTCAGTGGAGCCGTAGCCAACCTCTGATGGTGCGTTTACTCAGGCGACCCAACACAGTAATTTGGCTACTACGGATCAAAGCCGTTTCCTGCGCTACCGCGATGGATACTTGGGGCGTGTGGCTGGGCTCGAACCAGCTAAATGGCCTGCACTCACACGCTCATGCAGTTTTTAGCGGTTACCTGTACTGCCAAACCTTGGTGGGATTCCCTGGACTCGAACCAGGATTAGGGCCCGCTAAAGCCCAAACGGATTTTAAGTCCGTCGCGTGCTGCCAATTCCGCCAGAATCCCGTTGACACTGTTATTTACAAGGTCAGTGCCCCTTGAACCGATTCACAGCACAGCTCGGTTAACACTGTTCCAGTTCAGCTGACTGGCTTTAAACGCAACGCTCGCTGTTACAGGGGCCAGGTACCTCCGCATTACCTTCGGCCTTTCCCCTGGTTATCTTATCCTCAGGCTGCCTTTTCGCCCTTCTTGCGGCGCTTCGGACCTGTATCCTCCTCGACAGCCTCGGTCAGCGCCTTAGCCGCATCAGACTCAAGGAACTCCTTCAGCTCATCAGGTGTAAAGAAATTCTTGGGGTCATTGTAGACCTTGGACGGATCCTTGGGATCCTTGCGCTGACCCAAGAGAACAGTTGCATTGGAGCTATCCGCGGCAACAAGGGCTTCCGCAAACTCCTGAAGTGCATCATCCTCGAAAGGAAACGGAGGCAATGCAACCCCCAAGCTTTCCGCAATCTGCTTGATTCGGAACATTCCACCAGGAACGAAAACCAGGTTGCTGAAACACTTACGGTTGAGGCTGCCAACTTCCTCACCGTGCTTATTCGTAATCTTCAGCTCAACGCTGATCTGGGGATCACCACCCTCGCCATTCGGCTTCTTCTTGGTGGGGTCACCCAAGGACGCGTCAGAAACAAGGAATCCGTAAAGCCCAAAGGGCAGCGCCTCCAAACCCTTCTTGCTAACGGAATCCCACGAAAACTCTTTGCCTGTCCAACTAGACATGTGTATTTATGTTGCTTTCTTTGTTGACGTTTCTCTCAAACGTGAGAAAGAGTGTATCCTACCACCGATGGGAAGTCAAGTGTTCAGTAAAACACTTTTGTTTCACCTGAACTCATTCGCTGTGTATTCATACTCAACAACCTCAACCACGGCATATAGCTCGGTTGGCATGCTATCCCCTCGATACCGTGTAATCACTTGGGTCAGTCTTTCATCATCCGCAAGATCGAATTCCGTTACGTTAACAGCATAACCCAGATTCTTTACACGGTACTTCATGGTTCCGTCACAATCTTTTGCTTGCCAATCCTTGTGCCGGTGTTTTGCTTCACCTGGACGCATCGATCATCCCAAAATTCCGCCATACCTTCATGCTTAACGCAAGTTGCGGGCAGGTCAACACCGATATGCTTCAGTGACCATTCGCGGATATATTCGCGCGCATCCTTACAATCGCTCCTGGACAGACGTGCGGTGAAGATAACCACCTTGCGACCTTCTTTGATCCAGTTTTTCACCCTGGCAACCATGGAAGGCACCGGAGCTCCAATGTGTTCCACACCCTTCCAGCCATCCCAAAAGGCTAGAGTGCCGTCTAGGTCAACTCCAATGTAATCATTGCTGGTGTCATAACCAGCCACAGTGGATTCCTTACTCATGGCCAACGACTCCTGATGCCAAATCGCACCTAGGTGAACAGGTAGCAACTGCCTTGATCGGCTCAATGCACACAGCTTCAATGCTAGCTACCATCACAGCATAACTGATGTTTTCCGCATTGATGCAATCGTTGTTGGAACACAGCGCTAGGTTTTCGTTGTGGGCAACCTCGAACAAGGCCAAGAATGCTGGTTGGCATATTTTTTCCTTGATGACGTCCCCCTTGTGGTTAGGTGTGGCCGGTGAAGAGAAGATGCCACATGAGCAGCTGAGTAATGCGGAAAGAACGAGGAGTCCGATTCTGTGCAGCTTGATCACTTGATCACCGCTTTCAGCATCGCAATGATGCATTCAGCTGTAGTCGGACTAGTTGACCACTCTTCGTTGCTGGCGCCATGGTAACGCTCAATAAACTCAATCTCACCGCTTGGCTGCTTTTCCAGGTAGTATGTATGCGACGGCTCGCCGTTGTTATTATCAAACACATTCAACTGAAGTATAGTAAACGGTGTGTTCATGGTGCAATCAACCTTTCGTAAATATCCTTGATCCGCGCAGCTTCCCCAAATGAACACCCCCTGTATTGCAGCAAATCGAACAACTCAACTGAATTTCCAGCCTTACCGTTGAACGCTTCAATTACCGCCACAAGAGCCACACCAAGGGCTGAACGAGATAGATGCTCAGAACGATAAGCAATGCGATCCCGCTTAATCGCAAGAGCTTCGTCGTGGATCTCCTCGATGGTGGGGTCGGTGGGAAGGGATAGTGGAATGTTTGGTTCTCGGGATGTGGCGGGGGCAGGATCAATGTTGATGTCATCAGTGAAAACCTCGCAAGGATACTCGAAATCAGGCTCACCTTCATCCTTTGTGGCTTCGGGTTGCCATTCCGGGTCGTCATCACCCAACGCATCCTTTTCATGTTGCTCAAGATCATCCGTTGTGGTCATTGATTCCAGATCCTCATCATCAAAGAGGTTGTTGGGGTTCAAAGCTGGAAATCCTCCGCAATGTAATCACCCTCGTCACCAGGATCATTCTTGGAATCCTCGTTGCTCAACCATGCCATGAGCCAGTTGCACAGCTCATCCGCAGCTTGATAGTCGAGGATGGTACCTACGGAAGCAACCCCGCCCGAAAACTGATACGCACCATCTTCCGTGTGCGTTGCAATCGAAAGCGCAGGTCGACCACTTGCGGCTTCACCGATTGCAATCTTGCCACCAAGTGCCTCAACAATTATTTCGTTCTTCATGGTTCAATTCCCAATTCCTTAAAAAGCTTCAAAAAGTCAGCTTCAATAATAGCGGATTTCTTCGTGTTCCTGCACCCCGTGCTTGACCACTTTGCACCCTGTGGCCCCACGTAGAATACTCTTTCATGCGGCTTCCTATCCGCCACACAATCCATTAGCACAATATCGTGCATAGCGCCAGGGATTTTGGTCTTTGCGGATCCCTGAATGCTAGGTGCGATACCTGCTTCACCTTCGTACCCCGGTGTGATGTGGGTAGTGACAATAAGGTGGGCGGGAATCTTGAGCAGCTTTCGCCAGGGTTTAGAGAAGGTGGAATCCACTTCATTCCACAGATCAAAACCAGCGAATTTCTTGTTCTCGGCTTCCACCTTAAGGGAAGCTAAGAGGAACGTGGCTGTATCCACGGCAACTGTCTTGATGATCCCAGCTTCAGCAAGCTTGTATGCAGCCTCAACTGATGCCGCCCACTGCATGCTCGAGTTGCAGTCCTTCACCAGGAATTCAACCTCATCCTCAAACTGGCTGTTGATGTGTTGAGCACCAGTGGTAGCTCCCAACCCGTCGCAATTTATGATGAGTGGTTTCGGGGCTGTGGTGGCAATAGCTGTGGTTTTTCCTACCTTGTAATTCGCCAACACCAGGATACGGGCGTATGCGTCCTTTTGAGCTTCAGCGCCGGTGGTGATACCAAGGGACGCCAGATCAACGGCGGGTGGTGTCCGAACTTCTTCAGTTGCTTCACTCATGTTCCACTTTCCTCATTCACTTTCCTCGGTCCACGTTTCTTGGGGGCCAACATAGCCGATGTTGCAAAGTCCAACTTTTCGAATGCCGGCCGTTGGCTGACAACTTCAGCAGCAATGGAATTTACTGCTGCTGCAATATTACCATGCTCGCGTTGTGAGTCAACAATCCTTGCATCCAAAGTCTTTACCTGCGCGTGTACCGACTTGATGTCATTGGTCAACGCCAGGGTAACTTCATTGTTTGCGACAAAAGCTTGATATGCTGCGTCAAATGCGGCCTTGATGTTTTTGGACTGGTAATGCGTGCGCAATGTGTCACGCACAGCAAGGACCAGGGCAAGGCCTCCGGCTGTGATTCCGACCCATTCAGCTGCATTCATTTTGCAAGTACCTCAGGAATGGAAAGTGAATACCGAATGCCGAATGATCGCAGGTTGGACTTCATCGCCTTAGGCGTTTCTGCTTCATCGTGCTGAACCTGTAGACTGGCGATAAATTGTATGTGTGGCACTTCAACCCCATAATCACTGTTGTCAATGGCAAGTCCAGCAGCCAACAGCACATCAGACGGCAACGACCGCACATCGTATGTGTTGAACTGATCCTTGAACACATCATCTGGAATCAGGTGCCCAACCGCGCACTTGGTGTTATTGGGGCCACGATAAAGACACTTGGGATTAATAATTTGCTCGTCAGTAGACTGACGTGACCTAACGAATCCTTGTGACGCCAGACCCGATACAGCCTTATCGAAAATTTCCTGCCTAGAAAGTAGCTTACTTGTGCTGTTCATGTGGTGGGCACCTTGAATCCGTGTTCCTTCGCAAACCTGACAACAGCTCTCTTGAAGTCACGCGGGAAATTCTTGGTTTCCTTCTCTACTATGAGACCATCGTGCAGCTTAACCAGCTTGCCCAATGCTGTATTACGCACAGCACTCCAATCACATTCTTCGATGCGCATAATGATCTCTATGTTTGACGTTGGATTTTCCTTTAACTCGCGCTCGGTTCCCAGGTGGCCAGCGACGCACTTGTTACCCTCAGGAGTCAAGCTCATGCAGCTAGCATGCAGACTGCTATACCCCGCTTTCCAGTTCTGTTTCTCGAATCCACGCCAGATCCTGTTGAAATGCTTCTGATTCATTGTGTTGTTTCCTTTATCCCTTCAATGCAAATTCGTGATGCAACATTCTTGCTTCATCGGATTTTCCGTGACAGTACCCAAAAAACTCACACCGCGACCCAATCGGGGGGCTGCAGTTATTGTAATTCATCACCCCCCGTGGAGCCACCCGGAGCATAGCCTCATGTGCAGCCAGCGTCAAGGCATGATTATCGCGCCAAGCGCTTACATCATCAGGATCAATGTGGACGAATACCCTTTTTACTTTAGGAATCGCACTTTTGCTGATGGTGTCAACGAAAATACTTGGGTAGTAATCAAGGTTGAAGTGTATTCGCGCCTGCCATGAAAGTTGAAGGAACTGGGGATTCACGGATGCATCCCTTTTCCACTTATCGATATCTTTTGGCAAGTCCTTGGCACGGGTTTTGGTATCCGCAACGACAATTTCACCAGTGTCCAGTTGCCAAATAGAATCGGCGCGACAAGTGATGGGCAACGAAAAATAATCATCACATTGGAACAGCAATTCCGAAGCAATGATTTTCCAGTCATGCTCAAATCCCCCATTTTCAATTCCGTGGTATCCGTAATACGCATCCACCAACCTTGATGCTTCATCCACGGTCCTCTCTTTGGGGTCGTAAGCGGCGTTTGGGAACAGGTGGGGCAAGGTCAAGGCAGCATCGATCACCGGCTGCCAGGGGCGGTTTTGGCCAAGCAGCACCCCTTTCAGCACCCATTCTTGGCACGCATGTACGAGCTGACCAGTAGCGAACCAAGGTGCCGAGGTTGGAGCATCACCCGAAGCTTTGATCTTAGCTGAAGTTCCAGGCTCAGAAGACACATCATCCAACAGAGCTTCAATTGCGTCCTCATCATCGACAACCGGTAGCCTCTTTCTTAGCCTAAGGCCCTTTTCGTATTTCAACTCATACTTGAATCCACAATAACGCATTGTGGACCAGCGGGAAGTTCCCCATTCAGTTGCGGTGGATGAAGTGAGAATGGAAAGGATCTGCGGATCAATGGACAACTGATACCCGTGAAATGTTTTCCAGCCTTATCGGCTTTGAGTTTTCGCTCCTGTGACCATCCGCAACCTTACGGCTAGTGTAGCCGTAAATTCCTGACCCCCATGTCCAGCACTTGCCCTCCGGCGCAAGATCCGGATCCCGTGGTTCAACAAGCTTTACAGATGAGGCGAAATCCCAGGAACCATTCTTGTTGTACTGAACGCACCAATCGCCGTACTTGTGTCCGCTCCAACCACTGCCGGTGTAGCGATAGACACCAGCCACAAGGTGTTCACTGTGACTGTTTCGTACTTTCTTCCCAATCAGATGAACCGGGCCATTGTCAGTGCAAACAGCCTTCAATGCTTCTAGGCCCTTGAATGCATCGGCTAGACCATCGGCGGGATGATGGGCCCAGAAAATCACTTCACCCTTACGGTTACGGTAAGATACACGGTTACGTGCCTTCTCGAATCTACCCTTGAATCCTTCCCAGGACTCTTCAAACGCCGGCACACAATGCCGCAGTTTAACCTCAGTCGGTTTGCTGGCGCGAATCCGCTCTAGCTCGAAATCGATGTATTCCCTCGCCTTGAGCAAATCTTGCTCAACAGTGTTACCATCTTTCAATCCAGCCCGCCACAGATACTTCATTGCGCACCCAACAAAGTGTGGAAACCACCCAAGAAAGGACTTTGGTTCAATTCCGGACGGGTGGCCGGTGTAGTGTTTCGGCATCTTGATGCTATCAAGTGTAGTCATGGTTTTCATACCTCGGATCAACAGAGTTTTTAACGGAAAGCCGCAAACCGGTCAGTGATTCAACAGTATCACGGTAAATGTGTGCTGCCGTGATTGCTTTATCTTGCCGAAAGAATTCCCAGTGAAGTCCCGCGGATGGGGTAGAAACACACCAGCAATCAACTAATTCCTTAGTCCACGGGTATCTTGACCGCTTGCGTAATTCAATGGTAATCATTTTCAGCCTTTTACATTCCCAGTAGAAAGTTTCTTATTCTCGCCAGATGATCCAGTATAATGCTCGATAGCTTCCGTTTCCGGTTCACCCTTGGGTAGAACCTCCCCACAATAGCAGCATTCATAGTGTGTATCAAGGGTATTTATTTGCCATCGACGATGGGGGCATACCGAGTAACTTATTTTGCTTTCGGTTGACACTGAAACGCCTCATTAGGAACGAACAGAGCCCGTCGCCTCAACTGGATGCTGTCGCCGTCTTGTTCGCATGCATACCAACATCCTCTGCGCCCGTCAACATGGGTTCCGCAAATGGGGTCGCAAAGAATGAGGGAAAGACTCGTGCCGTGGTTGGTGCAGGAACACCCACATAGGAGCATAAGTAGGATAATGTAAATAAATTTACTCATTCATTTCCTCCGGTGGTTTCTCAGTCCTACTCGGCCCCGGTCCGTTTGTGACACTCTAAGAGTGTCACAAGGACTGTACCGGTGTGCCCATAAGAAAGTATAGTTGAATGATTTCATATACTTAGACCGGTTCCGTCAGCGGTTCCCAAGCGGTTCCCTGGATTCGACGAAACCAGAACCGGTTTCATCGCTGGTTTCAACCACAATGTAATTGTGCGCCTTGCCATTTTCATTACCGCCACAATTCTTGATCAACCCCTTGGTTACCATGTCCTTCACCACAGCAACCACCACCGGCTTGGACATTTGAACCGCTTCCCGGATTTCGTTGATCCCCATGTTTGGGGTAGCCCTCAGTGCCGCAAGGATGGCTTCTACGCGCTTATCGGGCTTGGCCTTATCCTTCTTGCCTGGTGTCGGATCGTCGGCTGTAATGGTCAGCCAGGCAGCATTGGGGTGGCCCGCGGGCATGGGGATAAGGGCAGCTGGTTTGGAGGCAAGATGCAATTGCACCCAGGATGGATCTTTAAAGCTTGTGGTGGTATCATGTGCCCGCAAGTGGTGGAGTTGTCGGGGCTTGTTTTTGGAGCTTTCCCCGATCATCCAAATGGGGCCGGATGCCGCAAGAATGCTACCACTTCCCCTAGATGCTTCCAGATTGATTCCCGCGCCTTTCTTGGTGTGGTGTAGGTACAATCCCACACAGCCGGAATGCTCGCATGCAGCCCCGAAATTCCCCACATGAGTTCCAAAGTCCGAATCATTTTCGTTGCTTCCGGGTGTTGCTGCACGGAGGTTATCGAGGATAACGAAGCCATAGTTTCCGTCCTTGAGTAACTTGAGGAATTTCCCCGCAGCGTTATCTGTTGTTAAGTTGTATTCCGGATGTGCTGCAATATCGAGGTTATCCTGCAGGATCCCAGGATCTAGCCCAAGACCATTAGCAAGTTGGCGATACTTCATGGAAGTTGCATACTTGCCCATATCGTAAGTAATATGTAGCACACGCATGGGTGGGGCCGAAACCACCCAAGGCCCCAGGGAAACCCCAGATGCCACCATCAGCCCCCATGTTTGGGCCAGGACATTTTTGCCGGAACCAGGAGCACCCCATAAACCCATGGGTCTGCCCTCAGCCAAGTCCAGGGATTCGATGAGCCAATTCACAGGTGGCATGGCACCAAAAAGAATCTCGGATCCGGGGACTAGTTTCCACTTGGCATGGGGTGTGCCGTGGGGAACAGGGGCCTTGATGCTTGTGATTACATCAGGATTCCTGGCATCATCCACCCAACTTTCGTCTATGGCCGCTTCCTCAAGGAACTCAGGATCGGGTTTTGGCTCGTCGTAATCGGACCAATCTATTTCGGGGGGCTCATCGTTCACCTTAGTGCCCTCATGCCATCTTGAATATCAAACCACGGAATGCAGCGATAGCCGTAAAAAGAAAAGAATGTGGTGCAATCCATCCAGTGTCCCTGTGAAAAGGCATTGTAGCAATCAGGTACCCACACACCACGCAAGGGGTGACCCTGATAAAAGGTATAGTGGTCAGGTCTCCACCTGTGTCCGGCGTTCATTCCGGTTCCAATCCCAACGCACGCCGCATCTTAGACCTAGCGCGATACTCACCTACCTTGATTGCAAACTTCAGCGCTGTTGCAATTCTATCCGCAAGGAATTCATCACCTTGCTTGGGTATTGCATAGCTGAACCCATTGTCATCTTGGAAGGTGCATAAACCATCGTAATCAGTGGCTTTCATTGTTACTCAGTACCTTTCGAATCCACCGTAACACCCACATGCACAACCCGTGATCAACCCACTGCGGATCATCTGGTCACACTTGGCAAGGATTACCTTGTAAGGGAAATCCGGCCACCTGGCTTCAAGATCGCTAACGTGCGTCCACCTGGATTCCGTGAATTCAATGTGGTCAATCAACTCCAATACAGCTTCTGTTGGAATATCCTTCGCCTGCAGTTTGTAATTTTTCATTTCATTATCTCGTTGAGGAAAGCCGCAACCAAATCATCTTCCGTTCCCCCACCCAGGTCAACGGCAAAATTGGCTTCATCACCGGAGCCGATCACCTTTTCGAAAGTGTCAAGTCTTTCAAGTACTCTTTCACGTACAATCTCGTCCAGTGTCCCCACCCCTACCAAGAAATGGATGTTGACGCTACGCTCCTGGCCAATTCTGTGAATTCTCGCCTCGCCCTGAAGAATTGTCGAAGGAAGCCAATCCAAGCCCACCTGGATCTGGGTATCGTAGCTGGTGAGGTCAATCCCGGTGGTGACACTGTATATGGTAGCGACTCCGCAATCGCTACCCTGTAGGATGCCTTGACGATCTTGCGCATCATCGTCACCCGTGACACAAGGGCATGAAAGGGCCTTGGATATTGCACGCGCTGTATCCTTCCTTAAGGTGAGGATCAATGGTTTACCACCGGAAGCGATGACTTCATTAGCTAAATCGGTGGCGAATTCGATTTTGTAAGCCTCAATATCACTGAGAAGGGAAGATATGGAAGCCTTTTGGTTGCCATTCCAGTCGATTGCAGCTGCGGCTTTTTGCAGAGCCTTGAGCGCTTTCTTAGGTAACTGGACTTCATGAATGGTACGCACCCTAGGAGGGAGCATGGTGCCAACTTCGGCCTTGGTTCTTCGGAGCATGACAGAGGAAAGGCGTTGGTGGAGTTCAGTCTCATTGGAATGCCCATCCGCCACCCAAACGTTGCGATCCAGCCCCTTAATTTCTTCAAAGTGCCCATTCGCATAACGGCGCTCGAAGTCAAACTTGGACCCCCAACGACCCGGATGCATGAGATTGAGCAACGACCACAGATCCTTGACGCGGCTAAGGATGGGAGTGCCAGTCAGCAGCAGCACCATAGGCGAGTGTTGATTGATGTAATGGGATGCTGCGGCGGTGCGTTGGGCTTTGTGGTTGGAAAGGTAATGAGCCTCATCGAAAATGCAAATATGATGGTACGGTAACGTTCCGGCTTTTACTTCCTTGGTGAATTTCTCGTAAGAACGGATCGTGAAGTAGTTCGGGTCACCACCCCAGCGGATCACTTGTCGACGCCAATGCTCGGTAACTACGGCTGGACACACCACAAGTGCGTTGGTACATGGGGTAACCATGATGCGGGATAGTTCGAGCTCTGTGATGACGGCTTGTGGAGTCTTTCCTAACCCCATTTCATCTGCGAGCAACGCACCCCCCGTGAATGATAGCTGGTTAATGGCCCACCCAACACCCTCGACTTGGTAAGGGTACAGGGCAGGATCAAGGTTGCTATGCTCGATGGTTCCACCCGCTTCCTTGGGTTGCCGGTGGTCTTTTACAACCCCAATCTTCGCACCAGTGACGGTATCAAGGGCTAGGTTGATGCATTCCGTGGGGCCGGAAAAATACCCAACCCCATTAAGAGCGGAACTGTCCTTTACCCAATCAATCCCAGGTATAGCTTTAAATGCTGCCCTAACAGCTTCGTTGTAGGTGGCTGTGTGAGCTTGAGTCTTCCAGGGGCAGGTGTCGTAATGCAGCTGGATTAGAATCACCCTTGCTCCTCCACCGGATGCGCAACAGGAAGTGGCCCAATATCCGGGATGTTGTTGTGCCATATGTCTAGATATTCAGTAAAGACATCCAATGCACCACATGCAGCACCGGCCTTGACGATATCCCGCTTTCGAATGTGCTCGTCCTTATCCGTGAAGGAATACGCCGGAACCCTCACCACAATGTTAATCAGATCCTCCGTACCTGTAACGGATGTGACGCCATAGTAAAGATTAGGTTTTCGTCCACGCTTTGCCATTTGATTCGCTCCTACACACTTTCCAAACCAGCCGAATACATTAAGGCTGGATTTATTACAGTTACACTGTCTACACGCTGGTACGATGTTTGACGTATCATTTGCACCACCGGCGGTTATAGTTGTGAAGTGATCCATTTCAAGTGTATCACACTTCCGAAGACAATAGGCACACCTATGATCGAATACTTCTAGGATCTCCACCCATTCGGCCGCAGATAATCCACCTGGATTGGATCCTGCTGCAACTGCTCTTTTCTTGTGACACTGTTGTCTGCGCGATACTTCAGCAAGCGGACGGTGGTTAGTGGCATACACTTTGGCTGGATTAACCACACGGTATTCACGGGCCTCGGCATTGATCCGTTCCCTGTGCCTTGCGTTAAATCTTTTTCTAGTAGCTAATACCTTATCAGGATTAGCCTTTCGCCATGCCTTTATGTATTCATATCTGTTGTTCTTTTGAGACATAAATCAACTCATGCTTGGCGCGAGTCACGGCGACGTAAAGCAAATTCTCCTCTTCTTTTCCAGGCCATTTGCAGTAAGTGTCAATCAGCAACCAAACCCTATCCGTTTCCAGTCCCTTTGCCTTGTGAGTAGACATTAGCTGAATCCCAGCTGAGGCGCCATCTTTAAAAAGCAGCTCGATGCGATTAATCACATCCTCGATGCTGCTCATGCCTTCGCACAGGGCCATGATGCATTCGGCCTTTTCCACCACCAGGTCAACGGGTCTTTCCAATGCGGTTAGCCTTTTGATTTCCTCGCTGCACCAGGTTTGCACCTGCGTCATAAGGTGTGGAACGTCACGGCATTTTTCCTTCTTGATCCAGGATGCAAGACCCTCACCGATATCACGTCCCCGGATGCTGCAGGGTATTCCGGAAGCAAGGAATTTGAATGCCGTGGAAATCAACGGGGCATTCGTTCTGCTGATTATGAAATCCCCTTTTTTCGCATCCCTGAGGCATTCCTTGTCGGTAGCATCCCTCACGATACCTTCCGGAGCGTTGGGTCTGGGCATAATCCCGGCGTGCACGTCCGCAGCTTCCCTCACGATGGCAGCGTCACAGCGGTAGCAAATGGATAGCGGCAACTGGGCTGCTTTGAGTTCCCGAACCATCCGCGGCATTGCGTCTGGATCGGCACCCCGGAAACCGTAGATCGACTGATTTTTGTCTCCGACAGCAATGATCCGACCATCCGATCCAGCAGCAAGCCTAATGAGTTTCAACTGACAGGGATTCAAATCCTGGGTTTCATCCACGAATACCAGGTCAAACTTTGGCATCCCGAGGCGTTGGATAACCGGTAGCCACACCATGTCATCAAAGGAAAGGAGTCCGTCGGTTTGGGTAGCGTTGGAAGCCAAGATGCTCTGTGCAATTCCAATAAGGGTGGCGCGGTCGTGGTTCTTTGGACACTCATACCCATGCTTATCAGCTAATTCATCTAGGGTTTCCGCATCACCCACAAGACAAGACTTCCCGATACTGATTACCTTGGAGACGAACGTGCGTGCTTCTCGCTTATCCCATTCCTTGCCCACCCGGGATTTCAGCTCATCGTTGAGCCGGTTACCTGCTGTATCAATGGCCCTGCGTCCATGGTTGCGAGTAACAACGGACAACCCGAATCCGTGTAGAGTCTGAATCTTGCAACCAGCCAGCTTTATCCGTGATTGCAGCTCAGTAGCAATATCCTTGTTGAATGCACACACCAGGATCTTGGCGCCATCAAAAGTGTAATTCTTGATCGCATGTTCCAGCGTGGTGGTTTTTCCTGACCCTGGAACCGCACTCACTACGATGTGACCTGCTTCGTCATCCTCCACAGCCTTGAAAACGGCATGCTGAAACGAAGACCATTCGCGCGGGTTGTGGATCTTGTCGTGTCCAGCTGGAATGAACTGAGTTGCTTGGCTCATGTGCTCTATTTATTAATTGATTCGAATCTTCCCGTCAACCCCCTTTTGTCGTGCCTCCACTTCTTTTTTCGTTGCCGCAATTCCCTGTTCTTTTCCAATGCCACCATACGACAAGCGGCGCAACGAAAGAATTTATCTTCTGTTGCGCCGCAGTCGTAACACTGACCCGGGATTTTACGCTGTGGCAAAGGGGGCTTCTACTCAGGCGGCTTGAGCTTGTACTTAGGCAGCACGCCAAACTCAGCAAGTGTATCAGCTAGCTTGCTCATTCCTTGAGCAAAGAATGTGCCCGCAGCAGTAACCTGTTCCGGCGGTATGCCTTTCGATTTCATGTAACTGATTTTTTCAGCCATCAACTCAACTATGAGAGACCCAAGCTCGATTGCACTGATGCCTAGTGAGCTGCGGCTTGCTGTAGCCTCAGTCAGGGCAACCAACCCAGGATCATTATCCGGTGTTGTTGGCTTCATCGAGTAACTTCGGGCTCCTTGACCAACCCCTTGGAAGTAAGCAAGGCTAGCATATCCGTTACATCGACAATGTAATCGATCTGGCTAAGCGTGTCCTTCTTTTCCGCAATTCTCTTATCCATGTGTTCCAGGATCCCTGCCGTGTATGAATCCCGGATAGCCGCAAACAGCATCACTGCATTCAGCACACCCATGCTATACATCATGCGTTCTTCGTTAGTGCAAATATGCGCCGCACCATAACAGCTTTTCGCAAGCGTTTCAAATGGCTTGTCTGACTTCAGCGCTGCGTCAATAACCTCAGCTTCGCCGGTGATTGGGCGCTTCTTAGCGCCAAGTAGAAGCGCTGGAATTTCATTCAGATTAGACATTATGCTGTTTCTTTTTCTTGGTGTATTCCCATGTGGGATTCAATATGGAAAATCGATGCCTTGAAAGTACCTGAATGCTTTAGTACCTTGATGTATTCCGAGATGGCTGTTTCGTCTGCCGGTGCAGGTGGCATGGTGGATCCGCATACTTCACAGCCAGCCGTTGCAATTGCTTCCATGTCCGGGTCGCTTGTGGCAATCCCCATCGCACACGCAATGCACGCCTTAATTTCGGCGCCGTTGATAAAAATGCTGTGGAGGTTGGGAATTGACATTGCCCAGTAAGCATGACGGAATGAGATCGAGTTGTCAAGTAAAAAGGAAAAATCTTTACGGTTCAACGCTCCTGATGTCGAATCTTTCCAGGTCAAGCCGACCTTCCTTTAGTGCGTCGTATTTCAAGGTGAGAAGTTTTTCGCGCAAGGCTGCAACACCAGCAGCGAAACCGCGCACGAATTCATCAGAATCAGTGCTGGTTGGCATGGTTTTTGAGCCGTTCCTAACCACAGTGCACGGGTGGAGCATATCCCACGCCCTTTCACCATACTTAGTGCTGACTAGCCACACATTCAAGTACTCATCCCAGTATGGTGTACCGGTTACAATATCCTCAGATTCAACGAAAGCCCGCCACTTAGGGAAGCGCACGGTTTGCCCGGGTTCAACAAGTATGCCGTTTGAATCAAGTGGTTGTGTTGGTACTGGTACCAAACCGGACAGCAGATTTGAAAGGTTTGGAGTGTATGGCATGTTTACAGTCTCGCTCTCGTGTTAATGTGTCCTACAGCATCATTAAACCACTGTGCAACGATGCGGATCTGCTCTTCATCCCAGAAAATCACATCCTCCCACTTAGGGCCGGTTTCGATAACCACCTGTGGATTCAGTGGACGCGACATGTCCAGCTTAAAGCAAACGTCGACAGCAAACAAGGTTTTTTCTTCAACAAGCAAATCTTGGGGTGCGTCTACGTGCGCCTCAACACCATCCGGGTTGTTACTCATTGTGTGGCCCCAACCTTATACGGAACACCCCACCTAACAGGCCCAATGTTTCCCGTGTCCATATAAATATCTCCGTTGGTGGGGTTCAACTTGAGTCTCCATGGCCAGGGTCCCGTTGCAGTGTTACTGAACTGGAACAACGTATTTGGTGTGTTTGATTCGGATCCAATTCTCAGGGTAGCCCCATTACCCTCCACAGTTAGCCCCGTTGTTTTTGCGCCATGCCACTGCCCACCAGGCCCAGCGAAGGTGCTGTGGCCACCAATAACGTTAACACGCGCGTCAATATACCCCGGCTGAGAATCCAACTCGAGATACGAACCAATTACAGTTGTGCAGTTATTTCCACCAACAACAACCATTCCAGCATGATTGTTCTCAAAAGCGTTTGCTGTTCCAGTGTATGTGTTACCAAGAAAGGATGCGTCAAAGATCCCTGCGCACTTGTACCATTCGTTTGTGCAGGCAAGATGGTTTGGGTACTTGGCGCAAAAGGAAGCATTTAATGACGCATTCCACTTGGTTGCTGCTCTACAGCTTCCGTCGGCTCTCATCCTGTTGATCACCATCGCATTCGCATCACTTCCGTTTGCGTAGAATCCAGCATGCTCGGAAGTTTCAATATCAACGTTGGTATAAGTTGACCCATTGCAATTGGAGGCCGGAACCCCACATTGAACACGGATACCCTGCACAAAACCACGAATGGCAACGTTGGTGAGTGCTACGCGGGTTTTCTGCTCTATACCAAAGAAAGGTGGTTCGTCTGGTATTGTTAGGCCCATTCCCAAGATATTGGAATTAATGAGCGTTACGTTTTCCAACACCAATGAACCTGAGTTACCGTTCAAGGCGGTGTTTGGGCAATACCCTCGATGCCAAGTGCGGATCGCCGTGGTTCTCCTGGTGAGAATTGTGGTTCCGCTGTTAGTGAAACCCACCCCCTTACCGACGATGCGAAGAGGTAGGCACACATCGATTGGTTTGGTAATGCTGTATGCGGCTGCTTCAAGCTTGAGCTCACAGGGCCCGCCTGAGGCTTTGCACGAAGCCTGGGTTAGGGTGGCTAGTTCGGACAGATCGATGGCTGCAGGGGGTGATTCTGTGCCAGTGGCATAGGCAAGGGGAGAGAGGAGTGGAGCAAGGATGAGGATGAATGTGATTAGCTTAGCTGTGGTTTTCATGGTAACTGCTCAATGTAATCCGGTAATTCATGTGGAATTTCCACATCCGTGGTAAATATCCAGCAATCAGCAATAGTAAATCCCTGGCCAGATGTGACATTAGCCGGCTTAGCCCAACGGGAAAAGTCGGATACCGGATGAATTGTTTTTACACCAGCTTCATAAGCGCTATTCATGCAGTAGCGGTAACGTGCCATATGCTTTTCCTTTTGTGGATCACTGAACAGACTAGCTAGCCAGTGGTCTTATCGTTTCTGGAATCTTCTCTCTCGTCCACCTACATCATCAACATGCATGCGGCGTGCCAATATAGACGCGAGACTTTCCACATACATGCGGGCTTTATGTAGTGACTCGAAAAAGCGCGGTTCCTCATGTAAGTAAAATCGCGGTTTCCACACATGACGAGCAATAACGTAGAATCCGTTATTGCTTACTCCAGTGCCTTGGTAAATGGCTATTGTCCAACGTTCAGCTGCACGGTAACCACTACCACCATCCCCAGGATACCTCCCACCCCCTTCACCGGAGCGGGAGGTAAAGCACCATACATCCCTCAGGCGTCGCGGCGAATCCATAGTTGTGCACTGGTGGCGGTGAATTCGTCAAACAGTGAGTTGTTGAGTAGCCAGCCGACCACAACGAAATCCAGCCCCAAGTCACTGCAAAGACGCTCGATGCTGGAAGCGCCAAGCTCATCAATGCGGCTCGCGATCCTGCGCGCGTTGTTGTTGTTGATGTACTTCGTGGGATTGGTCACGTTCGTCATGTCCAAAGAATAGGGAAACTAAATCCCATTGTACATGTCATATTGGGCCAAAAATAAAAATATGGCAGTTTTTCTTCCGCAGGAACTACCAAACCTGGTGTGGTTCTTTTCCTGTTTCCAGGGTCTCCGCCTCGAGCCCACCACCTGATTCGAACAGGTGACCGGTAGTTTACAAAACTACTGCTCTACCACTGAGCTAGGTGGGCAAAAGGGGGTTTTAAGGTGGCCCCCACCACCCGGGTTTCACTTTTTCGGAAGGTTCGCGAGCAAGTTACTCGTCCCCAGCTGAAACTGGGCTTCCGTGATCTCACCGCGGTGGTAGGACAGTTCGAGCATATCCAGCGCACCGCGAATCATGGTGGTCTCGTTGCAGCCGGTGGACTTGGTGTTGCCGTTCGTCATGTCCAAAGAATAGCGAAATGAACGGGACGATCAAGGTTTATTTTCTGTCATTTCGGGCCAAAGCAACCATGAGGTTTTGGATCGCAGTAACCGCGCGAAAGGTGGCCCAAGCGTATGTGGCATGCATGATTCAAGCCCCGTGTCCCTTACGGAATCCCCTGATGTAGGCAGATTGGAATTCAGCCATAAGGTATCCCGTCGGATCATTCACATCCAAATCCCAAAAGGAATCGTTGGCGAGTTCCCGCATGGTTTCGTATTCCACATGGATCCCCTTGTCGGTGTTGCACCCATCATGATACCCATGGCCATACCCCAGTGCTGCCATCTTGTGCTCGTTGATGGGGGTCGAGTTGATGCGACGTGCAGTGTTTGCCATGCTGCTACCTTTTATACTTTCACTTAGAAACAAGGTTCATAATCAGATAAAACCGCTTGTCCTGTGCCACCTGCCAACCCAGCGTTTCGGCAACATGCATACCCAGGATCCCGGTGGTTGCAGTCATCTTGCGGTTGTTCCTGGTGGTCTTGGTGTTCGTCATTGTGCCTCAGAGCATATCAAATGCGAATTGTGTGTCAAGCAATTATTTCATCAACAGTAAGAGGCGCTAGCCCTGCTTCTGCAACAGCTTGAATACACTCATCAATCAGCTGATTCCGCATCAGAGACAGTGTGGCTGAGTACACATCATGCCCTACAGCCGTAGCAACAGCTTCCTGGAATTCACCGAACGGCATGCAAGAATAATCCTGCTGCAACTGAAATAATGCTACCTGTCGAATAGGGTACTTAGTCCACCATCTGGACTTATAGATGGCTATGGCTTCTGCCCTAGTTGCTTGCTTGATTTTCATGACAGTGTATCCTCAATCTTTTCTGCAACATAACAAGCAATGAACATACCCCACCATGCAGGCCAAATGGAACAGTACTTGATGATGTCATTGGGGTTTCGTTGCATCGCCTTGGTTGGGAATAGGGAATAGGTGATTGCAGCACCAATGAAATATGGAATGAAAAACATGGTTTATTTTCTTGCTCCACAAAAAAGACTGATCATTTGTTCAGGTATTGCTTGGTTACACCGGATAGGATCCACTCACCCACATCAGTCAGTGTAAGTGTAGACGGTCGACCACGGTACCCAGGGCAAATAGTTAGCCACCCTAGATCCTCTAGTGCGTGTGCCATGCGCATGCTCATTACTTCATTAACGAAGTAAGTGGTAAACGGTGTGCTTTGCCCTCGGCTGTGGCTAACCACCAGCATGGTACGGAAAGCCTCGCATCGATGCACATTCATCGCATGGTATGTAAGTGGCTCGGACATGTTCAATACCTCATCAGTGACGCCAAAGAACTGGGCTTCAATGCTGCTCATCTTGATACTCATTTTACCCGACCACCCACATGTGTCAAGCAATTATTTTGCGGCTCCAAAAAGAAAAAGGCCGCACCATGATGGCACAGCCTTTGCTATTGGATTTCGTGTCAACTCATCGGCTGTTTCGTCGCGCCGAGTAGGCTTCAAACGATTCCCCCGGAAGTGGGGCGATGTATGCCGCTTCGGGTGCCTTCTTGGCTCCAATGCACCTTACCCAAATGGTTCCAAACAGCTCGTATGCCGCGCCTATTAGGAAAGCGACGGCAAACACTTATCCACAACCTTCACCTTGCGCGTGCGTGGTTTGGGGGGATCCGGCTTGATTACCTTCTCCTTCACAACCATTCCACGTGGGATGAAGTGCGCGCAGCGGTAATGTATGGCTCCGTCCTTCCCGGTTTGTACATCCGTGGCCAGGCTAACACCCTTTTCGTCACTCCTTACCAGGTGACCAATCGAGGTTGTTGGATACCCAAAGTGCAACGAATCCGTGATCATCTCGGGCGTTAATTCATCCAACTCCGTTGTATGCGCGTCGATCCATTCTACTACCACGATACCCAAATTTCACCTATTGCGCTTTCTTTAAACGGGTTACCACCCGGATGGCTGACACTAAGGCTTAGCCTAGTGTTAAACTAGTCTGTTCAGTGTTCAGGTTTCCGGAAAGAGATACGCTTCTAACTTATCAATACGACGCTCTAGGCTTGCCACCTGAAGAGCGCATTCGTCTTTTTCAGTCTTGATCGCAGCTTTAGCCCAAGAGAATACGGCAATGATACCGGTTGTGAGTCCACCTACCAATGCCGTTGCGGATGTAATCACAATGCTGATGATCTCGGTTTCAGCCAACGCCATTGTACACCAAAGCTTCAGTTTTGCGCCGACCGACTAACCCAGGATGAACAGCCCCACCGGCGCGATTCCAAAGCCCAAACAGCTTAGTAATTTCATTTGGGTTGTTGCCACCTGAGTTAATGTAGCGGATCAGGGATGACGCTTTCAAACCCCCCGTGCCAATATTGAAACACAGGGAAACCAGCGCATCGAATTGGTTCTGTTTCAACGGTACCCTAATACATGAATTCACAGCAGCTTCCTGCACAGCCGCATCCTTGCGCAACAACTCTATAGCCTGTTCCTGTGTCAACCCGGCTGCATATGGTGCTTCTGCTTTGGGGGCAGTTCCAACTTTGCCCTTATGGATCAGATGGCCATACCCAATGGTACAATACCCAACTGGATCATTGTACATCCGCAGCTTGCAACCCTCGAACGCTGCAATTAATCTCAAGCCTTTTTCACTGAGCTGCATTTTCGGGTTGGCCAATATGCTACCGCGGTAAGTGCAATCAGGAGTATCCCGCTAAGGATACCCCAAATCACTTCACTCCTGGTTACTCGGGTGGGTTGCTTTGTGGGCAAGCAAAACCAGCACAGGATTAACGAGTCCCATCACAGCACCCATCTGAATCGTGGTCAGGTGTAGCCCAAACGCGCCAGCGCACACCATGGCCGCATTAACGATTAAGGCGATTGTGGTCCTATTTGTGTTGAAAAATTCGGCCATTGTGGGTTACTCTCAGTATACCACCGGAAATGCTGCGGTTACACCCTAAGAAAAATGACTATAACCCAAGTGTGGTTAGCGCATTCAATACCTGTGTTGTAATGGGTGGGGCAATCTTGTTTTCGTATCCTGTGGCAAGCGGATGTGGATTGTCACCAGCGTTCATGTCACCGGCCACCAAACCGGGTGGGCCAGAAGTGATCAAAGGCGATCCGGCCAGACCTGCAACGAATGCCGCCCAACCCGCGTTGTAAGTTGTAATGAATGCGTTGAACGACGGTTCGTTAGGGTCCTCAGGGGTATAAGTGATAATCGGTATTGGTGTCACGCCGGTAGCAACAAGCCTAGCCCGACGAGCATTATACATCGCAGTGTAGTCGGCTTGGAACGTGGCGTTAGCTTTGCTTGATCGCGCATCATTCGTACCAAACCCAACGATCCATATTTCTGCACCCCTAATGCCGGGGCCCATGTCAGCATTAGCCGCAGCTGTGGCTAGAGTTGTGGTACGTCCACCAACACCAGCGTGGTACCGAACTACAGTATCAACGCTGTATCCTGTATCCTGGAAACCAACCCATTCAACAGGTACTGACGCACCACGCGATGCGATGATTGCATCATTGACAGTTTTTCTCCACCCAATACAGCCGGATGGGTCAGCCGCATTTCCAGCGTTGGCTCCATAAGTGATCGAATCACCATCAGCCAGGATTCGTGCGTACGGGGTACTGAATACTTTGGCTTTGAGGACCGCTACCTTTTGCTGATTGAGCGGCCCAGTATATGCCGGGTCAGATAGCCTAGCATACGTGGTAGTAGTAATCATCAAGAAGCCATTAGTTAGACCGGGGGCTCCGGGCTCGATGGCTTGCGCTATTTCAACGTCCTGAAGAGTGGCTATACCGGCAGGGATGATAGTTGCTACATTAAGGGCTTTTGCAGCTGATGCTTACCCTCGACCGAGTATTCGCTGTTGATGCGGCTGAACCGGACTGCACCATCTGCACGGCCAAGTTATCGGCCAGGGCAACAGCTACAGATCCTGTGCTAGTACTAGCTGCAACGGACGGTGTCAACGTGGTGCACAGCGCCGTTACAGCGCCGTTCTTCATCAAGCAAAAAGTGATATTATCCGTAGCCTGGACAGCCTGCACGTAAGTTGCTGTAATGCTAGTACACGTTAGCGCCATGGGAACAGCGTATTGCTGTGAAGTGGCAAACGGTGTACCAACCGGTGCGGCGGTGCACGCATCTGGCATTTGACGCAACGCTGTAGTTGCTGGGGATCCTGTAGCGCACCAAGATCCAATTGGCATCAGCTTCCCGTCAACAGCGGTACTGATTTGTGTTGCCAGTGCCGTAGCTGTTGGAAGTGCGTCCAACTTGACCTGATCCGTTCCACGAAAGAACCCATTTACAGGCCCCACAGGATTAGCTAGGTAGTTGGTACCAGCTGCAATGGTACTCATGTTCACAGCAGCATCAGCATTGACTGGTAGCTGTGCACCAGAGGCAAAGAAAACGAAGAGTGCTGTGGCAAACAGCGCATAGATAAGCTTTTTCATTTAGAACTCCACACATTCCAGCGTAGTTGCCTTTTTTGCACACTCGCCATTAGAACCTTTAACTTCACATTCGTACTTGGTACACACACCCTGACCATTACGCTCTACACACACCGGTACATCAGCAACAATGCCCGATGGACAACCCGAGTAAATTGCAGCTGGAACAGCCCCAACCCCAAAAGCAGTGAGGAGGATGTAAAGCCACTTTTTGAACTTCTTGGGCTTTTCACTTTCAAGCATTTTGAATATCCCCACCACCACCGATGTCATCAACGATGGTTCCACCACCACCTATGTTGTCGATGATTTCGTTTCCTACTGGTGGGGATCCACCGGTTTCGAAATCAAGTACATATGTGTCCAGTGAGTCTGCAATCATTTCTAAACACAGTTTTTCCATGGCTATTTACTCAACGTATTCTTCAATACGTAGCCTCTTCCTTGTTACTGTGTACGTTGAACCCGCAGCTGCCTTCATCGCAAACACAAGGTGTGGCGGTCCGGTTTCATTGTTGACAGCACATGACACGTTGCCAGATCCACGGACACCACCAGTACCCGTCAGCGGCCAGGAGCTAGCGCCACCGGCAAGCCAATTGATTTCTTTGTCCCTGGGGAATCTGCTGCCCACCATGGCGCCATACCCAAGCCTGAAAACGAAAGGAAAAGTGATCTCCGCAACAAGCACATCTATGGTACCACCGGGCATGGTATTCATTGTCAAGCTTGCACCAGGGCCCTGTTCACCCTGTTGGTACCCTATGCGTGACGCGCCGTTGTTTCCAAACAGCACCACACCATGCAACCTGTTGTTGGTGTCAGTGGGGCCAGTCCACCCAAACTTGATTATCTCCCCGGATGTGTCAATGTTGGAATGCGAAAACTGCAGCATTGCCCTGTAGCGCATTCCACGCCCGGCCACAGTTGAAGTAGAAGCGAAAAGCACAGATTTTAGCAGGTCAAGACGGATCTTTTCGCTGTACGCCGCAGATGCTCCGTCAACCAATGTGTAGATATCGCTCTCACCCCAATTGGTTGCACCCGCAACGGTGGTTTGAACAATACCGGCGCCGTTGGTCAGTACCCTAGAGCCTAGCTGTGAGGTTTGTTCCTGAGCAAAAGTCAATGCAGGTGTAGTGAATACACCATTGTATGTTCCCTGTGTAGCCTGAGCTGTGTAGTCCAGATCAAGTACAGGCTTCCAGCTGTTGAATATCATCGGATCACCATCCAATTGCCAACGGATACGCACAGCAACTCAGTTACCTCACCATCCGTTGTCATAGTAAACGTTGAGGCTGTGGTACCGTTGATGATAGTTCCAGCACCAGCATCGATGATTACATTCCACGTACCGGCTAATTGACCGGAGTCACAGTACATTACCCGTTGCCCAGCTGTAGCGGAGGGTAGATTGCGGGTTACCACAACCGAACGTGACCCTACCAATTCAACTGTATCCGCAGCACTGGTACCAGACGCAACCACAGAAACAACCGCTAACCCACCACCACTGCTTCCGGATAGGCTGATGTTTTTTCGGTTGTTGGGTGCATCATCGCTGATTGATACCCCACCACCGGTGAAGTTTAACCCCCCACGCGCGGGAGATTGTTCGATTCCATCAATGAAAAGCTTCTGAAATCCCGGCTGAACTGGATCTAGTAATGCCATTAGCGCACCCTGTGAATGTGAAGGTGCGAGGAGAATACAGCATTGTTTGGTGTCACACCTGTATCAATAATTTCTATCGTTGCTGTATACGTTTCATTGAAAGCACAGGCATGTGTTCCAACTAGTGGAATGCTGCCATAAGCCTCAACACCCGTTACGTATGCTGACACTCTGTTTTCGGCGATGGTTACTGCAGCTAGTGAGGGGCTTGACAAGCGAATGCGTGCCTTGATATCACCCACACCACCGGCGCCTTTGTGGAAGTTGCCAACCCAGCTAACCCAAAGATCATCACCAACTAGGCACGCAATTGTGTCACTACCCCCTGACAACGATAGGGCCACGTATGATGTGGTGGTTGCCTGAGATAGTGCACCAGTAGGATCGCCTAAGCTTCCCTCGAACTTATCGTGTATGCTGCCCTGGAAATCCTGGCGCAACGCTTCATTCAGGTTAAGTAATGCCTGATACCCAGTGCGCACCGATGCCGCAGTTCTGTTTTCACCTGCATTGGGAACAGAAACGGAAGTTCCGGATCCATCTGGTGTTAGTACTGTAGGCATCTAGATTCCTCTGTCATTATACCACCGAAAAGCATTACGGAACCTCCATTACAGCTTCATTTCCGCCGTTCTGCAACACAACGAAACCACGTGCGTGCGCGGCTCTCCACTCAGATGGTACTTGAATGATTTCATCTCTTTCGGCTGAGGTTATGTCACTATCCCAGATCCCACCGTCATCCCATGTTCCAGGATCATCCCAGTCACCGTCGTCATTGACAGCACCAGGCCACTGGTATATTAAGAACCATGTTGCCCAATCCGTGTCAGCGGGGGGTACCCAAATGGTATCTCCGCGCACAATGTCCCCAGCTGTGTCCATATCGAACTTACGGCCACTGTGATATCTGAGTTCTACGTCAAATGGATTGCTGCTATAGAACCCAAATACTTGTCTTAACAGTGCGTATGGACCGCCCCTATTCGAGTGATCCACCAGCCACTGTGGTAACCGTGCTGCGAAGTTGGCTTCTGTCTCGAAAGCACCACGACGGATGCGGCGATCCTTACCGATTATGTTCAGGGAATCGTATGCTTCGTATCCCGGAAACCTTCTTTTTACTGCTTCCCCAGCTGCATCCCCAAGTAGATCATGCATCAACCCGAATGCATACATCAAGGCTCCGCCAACACCCAACTTCAGCCATTTGGGGATTATGGCAAGTAGTGTGTCACGGAACCGAATCGGATCATTAAGTGCCATAAGGAAGCCTATAGACCCCTGAATTGACTATGGATGCCAACACAGGAAACTCATTAATGTTCAGTGGGAACGGGTTAGATGTGGCATCAACGCTTGTGGTGTGCCTAAAGATTGGCAGTGGTACCCCATTGATTTTAGTTGTCATCACAGCAGCTTTGATCTTGTCCAGGTACACCCGTCCGCTGAACCCCGGCTGAATATCCCCACCGATGGGAGTAGCGGCAAGTACAGCAGTTACCGAGGCTTCAATGGCCGCAATGATCTCGGCATTGGTTGCCGACACAGTGTCATACAGGCTGACATCATAGAAGTAATTAATCCCAACTGCGGATGCTGACACAGTGGTAAGAGTTATGCACTGCGGTGTAGCCAACTTTTGCATTGCATCGTCAACACACCCAAGATCAGTGTTGAGATCACCAACTGTACCGGTTACCTCAGAATCCACCTTACCAACATAAGCTAATAGCTGACCACCACCCGAGTTCTCAAGGCGCACCCTCGTTACGTTGATGTAACTCCCATCGAGCCTTTTTGCGCCCTTGGCAACGTAGGAGTATGCATCCGGAGGACCGTTGGGGGATATGGCGCCAAGCCGCTCCTTACAACGCACCCTAAGATCCTGGTCTTGCTCTTCATCCACACCCACAAGAGCAAGTACGTTATTAACCCCCACACCAGGTGATGCGGGTGATTCAATTGAATTCAACTCGCCCGCAAAGCTCGTACCATCTGCGCCTTGAATTGTGCAGGTGTAAAGGTCAGTTGTGGTTGTACCCGGGCCGGCTGCAAGGTTTACAGCATTAACGTTTACGTATGTGACACCAGTTCCGGAATTCTTAAGGATCAGTGTTCCAGCAGCATACGAGTACAACCCCCCACCATTGTTGGTTAGAGTTACTTCACCCGTTGCGAAGGTTGCGGGATTACGGGTTACCCCATACACGAATTCAGCCAACAGGGTTAGCCAAAGATCCTCGGCTTTATCCAGGTACCCACCACGTGCGATGGTAGCAATGAGGCTGCTTAGTGATGCTGCAACGATGGCCACAGCCGCAATAATTGTCCGCACCACAGCACCCGGGCGCCAGTTGGTTGTGGTAACCCCAGAAGCAGCTAAAACGTTGTAAATCGCAACCTTGAATTCATCCTTGGTTGCTGGAGTCGTGAGATCGTCGATCGTGAAAGTTGCCATATGCCGTTATTTCTTCCTCATGCCCCGATGCTATCGAAAAGTACTTGACCATTGACCACAGCCAAAACCAATGTGAATGGTTGTCTGTGGCTCTTAGGTGTGATCCTGATTGTTGCGCGCCAATTCTTTCCGTTGTTGGTAACCGTCAGCAATGCATCAACACCAGCGATCCTGTCGTCCTTGAGTAGCTCCTGCTCAATGCTGCCCTCAGCCATAACCACGAATTTTCGATCTGTTCCCTTGTGTAGGATGCCAACAAGGTTAAAGCCGTAATCAAGATCGTCTGGCATAGCGCCAGGATCAGTGGAAAGCCTGTGTAAAGCATCCTGAGCAATAGCCTCAGTTGAGAATGGGTCCACATCCACAGCGTTAGGATCAATTGATTCGAAACACTTGATGTCAGTTCCATATCCGAAAGGCTCCTCAGGTGTAGTTGCAACCTTTTCTGTGGATGCGATTGAGGCGTCAAGGGCTGTCTGCATGATGCTGTTCATGGGGTCACTTTCATGATTTGTGTGATGGCTGCCCATGTTCCAGGAACGGACGTGCCAATTAGCAACGCTTCAGTTGCATCCGTTCCAGCGCCACCGGGGAACCCACCTGATGTGGCTGCAGCTATTTCGGCACCAAGATTGTTGGTTGTGCCGCTAAAGTGGTACATGTGAACACCAGGCTCATTCAACAAGGAAAGGAATGCATTGATGAGGTTGAGGTTAGCGTTGATTGTGTTCAGCGTGGCGAGTAGCGAATTAACTAAAGCTGTGACTGCCGCAATCTGGGCGGCTATATCGGGTATCGGCAGCCCAATGGCGATGGCTGCATTGATACCCTGGATCATCACATTGCATAGCTGTCGTTGTGCTGTAAAGGATACAGGGGTGGGTGCAAAAGCCTGGAGTGCCGCAATCTTCCCGAGAAGATCCGGGATAGCCAAGGTGATGCCATCGAACCCAGCAAGCACCGCGATCTTGCCACCAGGGATCATGTCCCCAGTGGTTACGGAGCCAAGATAAGTCAACATGTTTTACTCTTGCCTTGCCTTCCCGGAACCGCCTGTAATAGCACCCAGCAGCTTGAAGGTTGGGAACGTGACAACACCGGTGAAAGGAGTAACACCGCTTAATGTGCCAGTGATCATTGCGGCAGGGGCGAGGATCTCTACTGCATCCCCCTGCCTTGCTACTGGTGCGTTGGCTTCTGATCCCGGCTGGAATGCAATCACAACTGGAAACGCCCGATCACCATCCGCAAAGGCAACAAGACACTCTTTCCCAAGGTCAGGTTTTGAATGCATCCCATAGTTACCCGGCCAAATAGACACTAACGGCAGGTCGGGCATAACGCTGTTTTCCTTTACAGCCTGCAGCACAAGCCTTTCACCCTGAAGCTCCACGATCCTATACCTGTACACCCCATGAAGTGATTCGTTGATTACCTTCCTGACGATGGCGGTTAAGGCGTCGCCAATCTGGGAAATCTTTCCGTTGGCTCCACACCAGGCAATGCAGCTGAATTTGTCGTGAGTGATTTCGTAATCAATGCTGCGAACGGTAACCATTTCATCGAGACGCGACTTGATCTTCATCCCGGGAAACAGTATGTTGACTTCATTCGCATCGATGGTCGCAACGCTGCAGATACCGTCGAAATTGAGAACGGTTATTGACTCAGGGGCGTTGGCATTACTCCTCGTACCAACATGTGTTACCCCGGCGTAATCAACCCACCAAACGGAGTTACCCTTTACCGCTGCATCTAATGCATAGGATGCCACAGCACCCTCGCGCGCGAACCCAGCGCCAAGACGGTTAGTTGCATTGGTGCCGATTGTTTCTTTTACCTCGCGTGCAAGGTCAGTGATGACAGTTGATGCAAGGACGTTGGCATCATTCGCGTAACCCTTCCCCTTCACGGCTTGGCTCCACCCATCAGCACCGGCAACAATCCGAACCTGCGACGAGTCAGCAAAAGATCCAATGGATCGCACCGTACCAACCAACGTTGCGTTGCCAATCTTCAGGGATACTTTTTCCCGCGCCTTGATCTTGGTGGCATCATGCAGATCCACGTCAGCCATCCACGCGCCTTGAAATGGCACGGTAAGATGCACCTTCGAAGCTGAACGGCCGTTGACTGTGATGTAAGCTTCAACGCTCATCCGGTGTTTGCTCCTGCTGCGTTGCGAGCTGCAATCTTGTCGCTCAGTGCTTTGATCCTTTGGTCGTATGGATCCAGTTTTTCGGGTGGCGCGGAACCTTCCACTTTAGCAAGCTGCATCTTGGGCATTCGAAACGCCAGCATGTCAGCCTTGATCGTGAAGTGCCCTTGATCCTGCTTAACCGGCTGATACAACTTCACCAAAACACTGCTTGTGACTCGAGCATCAATTAGCCACGGATGAATCACTTTCAGCGCATTAAACGCACCAGTTTTTTCAGCCCCCGGGGGTGTTCTACCGGTTGGCAAAGTACACAGCAATGTTTTGAATGGCCACCACGCTTCCCAGTCCTCATCCGAAGCAAGGTCAAACTCCAGGCCGTAGTCACACAATTCCATGCCCATGAAGCGGGAGAACCCTCCACTCCACCCTGGCCCCATGATTTTTTCCCACTTGCGTGCATCGAACGCACCAATGACACGGCAGATACCGGGTGATTCAATTGGAGGATCGCCAATCAGGATACTATCGATTGGCGTTTCCATAGGATTGAAACTAGACATCTTAGGCTGGTGCCCCCATATTGACCTGCACCGATTCGAGCAATGTCGAGAATGCTTGTGCTAGCTTGTTGTACTCACTTTGTGGTGCATCAGTGGAACCAATCACGATGGCACCAGGCATAACGTTAACCACGGTACCATTGCTCCCCTTTTGCATTCCACCAGCCGCTGGGGCTGTGCTCATGTCAGCCGGTGATGTCATTCCACCAACTGCATCCGCAACGCTTCCTTTGCCAGCTTCAACACCTTGAGCAACACCCTGAGCAATGTTGACACCACCCATACGGAATAGTTTGCTAGGTGATGCAATACCGAGTTTCTCTTTGAATGACTTCCATGCGCCTTTGGCCATGCCCTTCATGGCGTCAAAAACTAGGTGTGCTCCAGCGGAAAGACCGTCAGCAATACCACGTGCGATGTTGAGGCCAGCATCCTTGGCTTGCGACCACAACCACTGAAACTGTTCAACAACGAAGTTAACAACCCAACCAATTGCGTAGATCAGTGCACCAAACGCAACTACTACCCCAGCGATCCCAATCACCATGAGACCGAGGATCACAGCCACCACACCAAGAGCCGCAGCGAGCACAACAGCAACAACAGCAGCTGACCCGAGGAGTAAAACGAAAATCCTCATGCTAGCTAACCCAATGCTGAATGCGTTCCAGTCATTGATCCACTTGTCGATCCAGGAGCCGCGGAAAGTCTTGTTGAGCCAATCTCGCAGATCCATCAACTGCAGAGTCAACTCCAACGCCCCGATGATCGCACCTTGATAAAACCTCTTGAACATCAGGGCGATTCGATCTCCATTCTTTTCCATGGAACCGAACCACGTTTCGAAAATCACCTTCAAAGCCTTGCCGGATTCGGTCTGAAGGCTAAGGAGTTTGCTCAACTCATTCATGGCGTGAAGGATTGGCTCAATCTTCACACCAGAAAAAAGCATGGAAAAGTTTTCGCGAAGCTTCTTGGTTTGCACGTCCAGCGAAAGCAGTTGCGCCTTTGCAATCCCGCCAAGCTTAGCTTTGATGTGATTGGTCAGCTTCTCGACGGAACCACCCGTGTACGCAATCCCCATGCCCCAAGCACGGAAGGAATTTGCGGCTTCCTCACCTTGGGTGGACGCAACAATGCTCATTCCCTCGAGCATGCGTGTCAAGTTGCCACCACGTAACCCAGCCTTGTAAAGTGACTCCGCGTACCCAGCTACCTTGTCACGACCCAACGCAACACTAGAGCTTACTTTGTCGATCTGGTTTTGGAGGAATGCGCCACTGTGTTGGACCCTTCCCATTGCCCCGTACAATCCCCACCAACCCCATTGAAGCTTAGTGATAGCCTCAAGATGAAGCTGCTCATCCCTCCTAGCGGAAGCTGAAGAGACACCAAAGGAAATGAGGCTACCAATAGCCGATGCCACAGCAGCACCAAGCTTAAGGAATACTGCAATGACAGCTACCCCAGCTGCGGCTGCAAACAGACCGCTAACACCCGCCTGGGAAAGGGCGGATGCATACCTCCCAAGCGGTCCTGGGGCTGATTTAACACCTTCCAACCAGCTAGCTTGCTCTTTTCCGGCCCCGCGCATGAGCTTGGAGTACTCCTTCATGGTACCCCCGGCCCTAAGAAATCCAGCAGCATTGGATGCCATAACGGCCTTTTGGGCTGTAATGTTTGCCTGAAGCTTCTTTATTTCGTTGCCAAATTGAGCAGGATTACCCTTCAGCGTGCGCAATGTGGCCTGCATTGCCTTGAGTGCTTCAGTGTCCCCCATTACAGCAGCACGCATATCCGCAAGGCTGGCTGTTGCGGCTTTGACATCAGTTACCCCCTGTAACTTAAAGTCAATTGCAAATGATGCTGTGTCGTCGGCTGCCATATGGGAAACTATTTCGGTGGTGTTGTAAGGGCGATATAAATCCCCTTAAGGTAGCGAATTCCGTCCGCTATTAGTATACCACCGACCTTAGATCTCACCGTATCCTGATGCGTAAAGAACTCATCTAGGCATTCACCCCCAATCCGGTTGTTTTTCTCAGCTTCCCGGTGAAGCTCTGTTATTTTCCCTCTTCTTCCTTGAACCTCACGCCACCAAGGAAGCCAACCTTTTCGGTACAGGAACCCAAGAGAGCCGGCCAGCGCTCCAGGTAACTGTCAAATGTGGACTTGTCCGGGTACCACACACAGGGCTTAACGAGGAGCTCAATATCCTCCGTCTTTACCCGGTCGCCCTTATCCTGGAACTTCTTAAAGGTCGCAGAATGTGGGCGCTTGAAGATGATCACACCCAGGTCAGTCCTGATGAAATTGAATTCCTTGCCTTCATCACCCAACTCACAGTTTGCCTTTTCGATGACGGCCAGATCGTTCAACTCGATCTCAGCTGCACTCAACTGTGAGTCAATTGTGGGTTCCTTGCGCTTAGCTCGGGCTGCATGAGCTGCGGCAAGCTTTTCCTGCAGTGCCTTAAGCCTGGCCTGAGGATCCTCAATTTCGGTATCCCTAGAAACAGAAATGTCCATAGCATGGGGTATACCACACTATGGACCACTGGTCAACTGTTCAGTTGACGCTAAGAGAAAGAAAAGGTATTAGGTGCCGAAAGAAGGAATCGACGGAATCAAACCACCCGAGGATCCACCCTCGTAAAGTGTCTGACCGTTTGTCTTGATACCGAAACAATCAATCACAAGCTCATCAGAAAGTGGATCAGGGGATTCCGTGTGACTACGGGAATGACCAACAACCCTACAGCGCTCAAGCACATCTGTGATTGGCGTTTCATCACCCTCAACATAGCTGACAGTCAGTGTGAATTCTGTATTACCAAAAGACTTGCCAGACTTGGAACGTGCAGCCAATGCCTGCTTCAGGATCTGAACGCTTGACTTGCTGCCCTTGAGCTTTACTTCATCCGTGGTGTACTTTCCGCGGCTTCTACCCCTCGGCGCATGCGCAGATCCCATACCATAGAGCTTAGCCACCTCGAGTTTATCCCCGTAGGAAATCTCGAAAAATCCGACGTAGTCAACACCGTCAACTTTCGCCTTGATGCTGCCCCACGAATAGGCATTGCCGTTAATCAGAACTGGATCGCCAGCCATTAGTTGTTCACCTGTTGCAGAATCGGGTTACGGAACCCAAGATCAATTTCGATAAGTTTGGGGTACGCGAGCGGTACGATGTATGCTGTCGCGCGTAGCTTCTTGGTGCTGATGATGTTGTCAGTACGATTCAACACACAACGCGCGTCGGAAGCTTTGGGCTTGGTAAGCAGCGTGGCAGACAGCAACGCATCCGCACCTGCTTCAATGTCACGCGCCTCCTCCTCCAGGATCGTTCCTGTGGTCGCGTTCACCAACACCGGCTTGGACAACCGGCGCGTGAAGTAATTGATCAGTGCAAGCCGAGCAATGTTCATGATCCGGCGGTGCTGAATGAATTCGAAATCACTTCCGGAAGCACTAAGCAGCCGCGGGTTGTTGATATAAGTTCCTTGCAACTCCAGGAACGTTCGAAGAGTGATCGCGCGACTATCATCAAGGCCAGGATTCAACCGCTCGTCGTGGTGCTTGGGGTTACCATTCACGTCTGTAATATTGCAGCCCGGCAACGGCTCATCTGTGTTCGCCGCATCAATCTCTTCAGACTGCGAGGCAATACGAGGAGCAACATCGAACAGTGCAGGCCGGAGGTACTGACGACCCGTCACTGCATCAACTGACTCACACGCACCGGCGCACACACCGCCTTTGGTTGTGGCCTTAGCGCCAAACGCAGTATCGAATGCAGTCTTGTACGTAGCCTCCGATTCCCCGATTGTGGGGATACGAAACGAGGCAATGTAACACTTCGAAAGCAACGAAGCGTTTGCGAAACCCGTTTCGATGGTATCGATCAACGTTCCGTCAATCGGATTGGCAAACGCGGCCACATCCCATGAGCCGGTGTAATTGGCAAGTGCCGTGAGTGCCGCGGTAAGGTCAGCCGCGTTAGGCGCCGGACCGGTTGTCCGCCAGGTAGCAGTAGCACCAGCGACAATGGTTCCAGCGGCGAGCGCGATACCAATTCCACCCGCGTTTGGAATCACAATTGTGTTGGCAATACCCAGCTGCCTAACCGGGCTGAGTGTACGACCACCGTCAAGAGAGTCCTGGTAAGTGATACCTGCAGTTCCAACAGTTCCGCCCGTTAGGAACACAATGTAAGGCTCATAGCTATCATCGGCAGTTGTGTCAGCACCGGCAGAAAAAACTGATGTACCAGAGTTGACCGGAACAACAGCGGTAGACGTCGCGACAGTTGTTGCGGCAGTCTTGACAATGATAACCGGCTTGTTGTATAGTCCAATGAATCGATTGGCCAGAACAACAGCCGCACCAGAACCAAACGCTGCAACAACATCCTTGGTCCTAGCGTAGGGAGCAGGAACGTTAACAGTACCGGTGGACGTGTCGCCGATTACAACCAGGCACCGCGTGCCGATTGGCAGTGTGCCTAACTGACCATCAAGCTCAGTAATTACAACTTGGGGAACGCTCATTTTAGCTTGGTTGAACCTCTATTAGGATATCGTCAGTTCCCGTTCCAGGCGGGTTGATAAGTTTCGGTGTGATCTCAGCCATGGTATCAATTGGAGCAATACCAACGGCCTTATCCGCTACCTTAGACTGTATACCACCGACAATTCGCAAGGTTGCACCATATCGATGCTCCTTTTTGTCATCCACCCATTTGGTATTGACAATGCCAAAGGTGCCATGAGCCTGCCTGTACAATTCGGCAAGCCATTGATCCGCAAGTGTGCGAGTTGCAACCCATTGATTAAACTCTACTGTGTGGGCTGTGGCGTCGTGATTGGCAATGTAGACAGTGAATAATTCATCCCAGGAAAATAAAGCCCTGTTTGGCGCTGCACCTGGATACCTGGGGGGGCCGATCACGCCCGCATCACCATCATCACCAGGAACCCAAACAATCCGGCGAGGGTTTCGGAGCTGTTTTTCGGGTTCACGCCACCCAAAAGTCTGCGAAGTTACGGGTAAAAGCACGTCAACATCCGTTGACATTGCCAATTGCACACCCAAATAGAGCTTTTCTAGGGCTAAAGTTGCCAATTTATGCCTCTTTTTAGCCTTCCATAATGTCGTTAAAGCGCTTTTTCAGCACCTTTTTGACCACATTTGACACCTTACCGAGGCTCTTTTTTGTCGGTAAAATGGGCCTATTTAGGGTATTTCCTCCCTTATTTCCCCTTACAGCCCCCTTGTGATGTCGTGCTTCAGGGCCATTTAGGGTTGCAACTACCACAGATCCGATGGCCTGAACGTCTAACGCTGATTCTGCGTTGGCTAATGGCTTGCTTCCGTCCTTTTTAGGCGTCCAAGGAACACCGCCAAACGAAGTTCCAGCTGAGATTGTTGACTTAATTTCCTTTTCCAATGACTCAGCTATATCCGGTGTTACCTCTTCAACGAATTCCTCAAGTTTATTCAACTTCAAGATCATTGCGTTGAGCCGTTCGATTCCCTCAGCCATCAAAGCACGCTTCGTATTTCTGAACCCAAGACCATGTGTAAGGCGAAACCTCAGTGTAACCCAGTGGTCCACCTTTTATTACACCCTCATCGTCAACGCCGGACAACACACGGACTGGCAGTTCAAATAACCCGTCCTTGGAATCCGCTGCTTCCTTAACCTCAGCTAACGCCCCGTCGGCCCTTTCCTTGATCTGTTCGTTCTGCGCATCAGTTGGATCGATACCGCGTTTTAAGTACAGCTCCCAAGTAACGATGCGCGTCAACCAATTGAAAATAACTTCAGGAAAAGGTACAATAAATGGTGTTGCGTACCGCTTAGCCAACCTCGAATCTATCCAGCGGCCCCAAAAATCAATCTGCTTTAGTGTCCAGCCGGCTTGACGAGCCTCTACTTCATCAACATACTCAACAGGCGCAACAGTGCGATCCTTAAACTCCATCAATGTCATGTATGCAGCCATATTGACCTCCAGAAAAGAAAAAGGGCGCCAGGTATTGCCCAGCGCCCCGTTGTGGGCTATTAGGGAAGTAATGCTTCCCCGACCCAGTGTATTAGGTTGCGTTGACCTTGATCAGAAGGTACGGGTGCATGTAGAACGTGTTGTTACGTGCACGGAGAACCCACTGCAGCTTGTTGGCTCGGCTGAGATCCGCATCCGTCATCTCACCGTTGTAAACAACTCGGAAAGGCTCACGATTGCTGTAGCCGATCGCACCAACTGTGGATGTACCAGCATCCTCGATCATGATGTAGTAGCTTGTATCAGATCCACCAAACGCGGCACCAAGCTCCGGGAACACATACGGCTGACCAAAACCCCAGTTAGAGACAACCGCTTCAATGTCACCAGATCCACCAGCCGAGCCAACCGCCTGAGCAATGAACTTAGCGTTGGTCAGCTGAACCGCACGACCGCGAAGAGCCGGGGGCACAGCGATACCCTTGATCTTGAGGTTGCGCGGGGTCAGACCATCGGGATTCTTGAATGTCTCAATGCTAGCAACCACATCACAGAGGTTGTTGAAAGCGATGTCAAGCGTCGCCGCATTGGTGCGGTCAATCGGCTTAGCAGCAATGAGGTTACTGTATGTGCCGGTAGCCGCGTTAATCGGGTTCAGAAGATGCGAAGCGCTGAAGAACGGGAGTCCGTCATACGTCAAGCTAGTCGCAAGATGGCCGTTGTTAACAGCCTTAAGAACCTGTTGAACAGGCCAGTAAGCCGCCTTGAAAGCCATCTGGCGCGCATACTCAGCCGCCATGCTAACACCACCACCGTCAAGATCTTCCAGCTTGAACCGGTTGATCTCATACCCAGTGGCAACAGCAGAATTTTCAAACTCATGGTAGGCCATCTGCAGTTCCTGGAATTCGACAGTACCACCGTACTTGTCTGTGTAATCCATGAACGCTGTGTCAATCACCCACATGAACTGTTCTTTCATGCTGAGGGATGGCACTTCTTTCGCAAAGCAGCTGAACTTAGCAGCCGCATCCGTGGACAGACGCTCAAAGTCTGTGGCCACGATCTTACGCATATTCGTCTCAAGAGACGCCACCCAGGTGGGTGTAAGGTTGATTGCACCGGACATATTCTATATTATTCCTATGATCCTAAGTTGGCGATTAGCCACCCGAATTCTTGACTTCAACCCAAACTGTGGCCGTAGCGCCCGACCCATCGAGTGCCCACACACGACCGGCAATAGACTTACCGGTAACAAGGGCCGAAACCGTCTGATCATCAAACAGGTAACAAACCCCGCCGATGGTACCCGCAACAACCGGGTTAGCACCGTCATTCGCAAACTCGCGAACCTGCACTTCACGGTGAAGCTGAATGGTCACAGTCGGATCAGCCGCAGCAACCAGCTTGTTTTCCATATACGTTCCGATGGGTGTAAGCGTGGTAGAAACCGCAGCTTTCTTAACCAACCCAGTGGAACTATCCCAACATGCTTCACCACCCTGATACGTCTGTTCCTGTGTCGAGGGTAGCTTAGCAGTGCTCATTGTGCGGGTACGAACTCCGCGCCGTGCTGTAAGAGCGGCCATATTACTTCACATCCTTAAGGTACTTGATATCACCCAGGATCTGCTCATTGCCAACATCGGCAACAAAGCCCTTCTGAGACTTCGCAAGACCCATCTGAATTTCCATCCAAGAAGCTTCACGCTCCTGCATGAGTTCCTTGACTGTTCCACCAACGCTAATCTGAGCAAGTGTCGGCTTAAGAGGATTCTCAACCTCAAGACCCTTAGGCAGCTTATCAAGCAAAGCCTTCAGAGCACTTGTGGGGATAGGAGCAAGAGACGCCTGGATCTCAGCGGAGACATGAGGATACTTGGAGAACACCGCGGCACGCTCCTGCGCAGCTTCCTTAGCCTCAAAAGCCGCAACCCTAGAAGCAAGCTTGACAACCGAATCGCTCAACGCGGCATCAACGGAAGCGGAAGTACCGTAAGGAGACTTAGCCGAGGCCTTGTCCTCGTCCTTCTTGTCCTCCTTATCCTTGTCCTCGTCCTCAGCCTTAGCGGAAGCCTTCTCATCTTCCTCATCCTTGGCAGAAGCCTTATCCTCTTCATCAAAGGCCGCAAGTGCAGCCTGCGCGTCCGCAAGGGCCTTAGCAGCCTTTGCGCGAGCTTCCTTTTTATCCTCAGTGTCACTCATGGTATTGCAATTATCTTTCGCGGTAGCAGTTAATGAATTTGCCGCTGTGGATAGCATACCACCGACATTTTGAAGGAATTCACCATAAGTGAGGATTTCATCACACAAGTGAACTTCTTTGGCATTTTGTCCGATGTAACACCCAGCCTGAAGGGATTTCCAATACTCGGGGGTCCTACCACGGTGCCTAGCTACCAGGTGAAAGAACACATCCGCCATAGCATCCACGGATGCCTCAACAGCCTTAATGCTTCCTTCACTAAATCCCATATGAGGGTTGCGATCAGCCTTCCTATCGCCGGATCCAATGACTTCGAATTTAATCCCCTGCATGGCGTCAGCTTTGGTGCAATCGACAAGTTGTGCGATTACACCAATTGAGCCGAGGTTAGCGGAAGGGCTTGCCACAATGCGATCACAAGCGGATGCAATCGCATACCCCATTGAACAACAGTTGTCGTCCGTGTATGCAATCAACGGCTTGTTGTACTTGATCCGCATTGCGCGAATATCTGCGGCTAAGTCAAACCCACCTGACACATCGCCGCCAGGTGTGGCCATATGTAGCACTACAGCCCCAATATCATCAGACGCGAATGCTGATTCAATCCAACCGCGAAGGTGGGTGTAATTCAGTGTGCAGGGGTCGTAATTGTACGTTAGCGGCCTATCGATCTTGATAACCCCAATTGCACCATTGCGCTCAGTTGCCTTTGGTTCAGCAGGGGTTAAGTTGATCCCAACAGCACTTGCATCAATGGCATACAGGCCGGGAGTGTTAAAAAATGCTTTCATGCTGCCTTCTTGTCTTGCGCGTCTTGCGCTTTGCGTTCTTTGGACTCACCGGAAGGTGGCGAGGTAGGTAAGCGACCCTTTGGCATTGCACCAGGAGCACCTGGCGTTGTGGGTAATTCTTCCTGTTCCGGTGGTTTCTCGCCAACCACAATGGGGATTCCAAACCTGCTATTCAGTTCCTCAACATCAAGCCGCATTTCGTAGGGGCGAAGTGCAGCTGTTAGTTGTGTTACGGCTCCTGCAAATGCACTCATTGCCGCAGCTTCCTGCATACGATCTGCAGGCGGGGCAATGTCCCATTCTAGCCTAGCGCAATTCTTTAATCCAGCTTCACCGTATTCGCGAATCACCCACGGAGGAATACCCTGTGTGTTGATCGTGTATGCAAGGCAGTCGGCTGTTTCCTTAATCAGGTCGGCTGTGATAGTGGCATGAATACCGGCGTTGCTAAACCCTGTGCCACCTTCCGTGGTAACCACTTGACCAGCCAGAGTCACCATGAACTCCTGGTTAGCCGTATCAATCTCAGCGCCGAACACATCCCAACCGCGACCGTTGGATTCGATGAGTTCAACCTCCCAACCGGGTGGAAGCTCGAATACTGTATTGACACCCCAACGCATCAACGAGGCAAGGAACCCTTCCCTTTGGCGTTCAGTGGCTGCTAGTGGAGCCTTAGCAACGCGGGCGGGATTAGCAAGCTTAGCTGAATAGTTAGCCCGGTGGAGTAATGCGTGCTCCTTAGCAATGAACGCACGACCTAGCGCCGCCCACACACCATGCTGCCATGGTGCAAGGTATGATCCCTGAGCGTGGAGAATCCAACGCCCATTACCAGGTTCAATCTTGATTACACCTGTAGTGCTTTGGTAATACCAGGTATCTTCATTCCAACGATACTGCAGGAACTCAGGGTCAAGGCGCACCATCCGGGGATAGCTGCGGCCCACAACTGGAACCATTTCCGCAACGCCAACACCGCAAACAATGCCATCAGCGGCGAGTTGTGCCAGTTCCTCAGGTGGGAACATTTCATCGAATATGGGGCGGCTTCCGTTGTTTTCTGCCTTCAGTTCCTCAATTTGCTTTTCGTCACCGCGCCAACGCTTCGGGAGTGCAACAAGGCCTGATGTCCTTGTTTTCATCAACCCATATAGCATCCCATCCCGGCGCATGGATCGCCAAAGCCGGGCGACATTTGTCAGATCACCTAGGTCAGCGTTTTTCTGCGCAGTCTGAAGGTCGGCTAGAAACCACTGGGTAGGGGTTGACGCAATGGGTTGGATCTGCCCACCCAATGCCTTGCGAATAGAAATAGCCTGTTCCTCATCCATTTGATATGAGGATGAAAATGGGCTATGACCCACATACTCGCTTACCCCCATTAGGGCTTTAGCGGCATCGCTCACACGCTGAAGAAACGGCATTATTTACATTGTACCACCGGCGTAAGGCAATGATTCATATTCCTTTTATTGCCACGCCCGCATACCCTCGTATGGTGACATTACATTGTTTACATGTTCGACGGCCCTATAGGCTGTGGGGGGTGGGGTCTGGTCAACGTGTGCATTGGTGCCTATCTTCAAATACATGGGTTCCCAGCAACACATCAGGAACGCATCACCAATATCAGGTGATCTCCCTAGCAGTTGTTTCAGATCCTTCTTTGCTGTAGCCTTCAGCAATCCGTTTACTCCGCCGGGTGCCCATTGTGCAGCGTGGAGATCATCATCAATGTGCGAGTGTGGTGGCAACATGCCCTTGTCATTCCTCAACCAAAACGCCCCACACATCCACAACTCGTCCCTGATGCGATCGTAAATATGTGGCTCACGTACAGCCTTATCAGAAGTCTTTAGGCGGAATACTTCGAATTCACCAGTAGAGTGTGCGTGATCATTAACAATCTTATAAGCTTCCCATCCAGCCTTACCTTCCGACTCAAATACAACAACTGGTTTTAATATCTTGTCGGAAGGAATTGAATGCTGTAGGATCAGGCCTTGAATCTTGACGATGTGTGCTTCAGGAGACAGCCCACGTTGACCGGTTAACTCGAGTATCTTGTTTCCGCGCCTTACTGCGAAACCAGATTGGTCCCCACCTTCCGCATAACCAGCCGGGTCACATCCAATGTAAAGCCTTCCCTCAGGCGGTTTGTAATCCCCACCCATCTTGCGCTGCTCTTCGTCGTCCAGCCACCTTTCATGTGCTTCCTCAAGAAGATGCCGGGGAAAAATCTTGGCATCCTCCGCAGCACTAAACACCCCCAGCACACGGACTTGGAAATCCCAAGAATCCTCGCCATACTTGTGCTTCATCTTTTCGATGTACTCAGGCTGAGCAAGACCGGGAATTGGTTCGGTGTTTTGTACCCAACCATACCCAGTAACCCAATGAAACATCTCGCGCCATTCACCAGTTACGTTGGGGCTATCATAGCAACTCATATGAATTGCATAATACCCATGTGGATTGGTATTGGGATCGTACTTCTGTGAATGGTGGGATCTGTAGAATTCCCCTTCAGCTTTGGTGGGATTGGAGATCAAACACATCCAGCTGTTGCCGCCAGCTGTGTTGCCATCCATAGCGGAAAAAATTGCGTCGTCGATACCCGAGGCTTCATCAAATAAGTACAGTGTTGAATGACCTGATGTACCTGCAACAGCTTCGGGAGTCTTGGCTGTGTACCCCTTGATCTCGGAATCATCCAATGGGTTAACGAGGCCTGCTGCAGCCTTCAGGTGAATCTCAGCAGCATTGGGAATAGGGACGATGCTTTTCCGCACCAGCCGCCGCACTTCCTTCCATATGATGCTGTTCACCTGGCGATCCGTTGCGGCCATAATGACAACCCTGCCACCGTCAAAGCAGCAATAGAACCACAGCGCCATCACAGCCCAAATGAGTGACTTGCCGCACTTGTGTCCGGACGCAACGCTAACACTCTTGAAGTTGCACAGTGACTCTAGAATCTCACACTGCTTCTTGTGGGGCCAAATACCCAATACTTCCTTACAGAACCTGACCGGATCTCTCCTGTACTTTTTGAACTTGGCCATTTCGTCCTCTGGTGGACGAATAGCGTTTAGCAGCCCCCTTGCTCTTTTGAGGAAATACCCTTCTACGTTTTCATTGTGTGAGGGCATGATGCAGCTTGTTGATGATTGCGTTACGACGTCGAATGATGGTGGTCTTACTGCAACACGCATCCTGAGCTAATGATGCAATGGAGATTGGTGTACCGTTGAAACCAAACATACCCGTAATCAAGCGACTGTCACTCGGTTTCAGCTTGGCAATAGCTGACTCTAGTTTCTTCACTTTCGCCCTTCTGTCGATCGCATCAATTACAGTATCCTCATCAATGATCTCATCCCTATCTACATCGGGTGAATCAAGACCCTGAACCGTCCAGCCGGGAGGAATGTCACTACTCAATGCCTCAGCAATAGACTTCAGTGATATGCTCCTTTCTTTCTTATCCACCACGTTTTCCTCCCATGCTGCTTTCACTTGCTCAACGGAGGGTGTTTCGTCCCCGGCCAACCCCAACCCATGAGCCATTCGTCTAATCCTTGCATGCCTCTGGCGCACACGCACTCCAATAACCGGATGATCTGCAGCGGTATCGAAAATGGCCGCGCGAATCCAATAGCTTGCATGTGTGATAAACCTTGTCCCCCTACTCGGATCATATGTGTCGATGGCATGTAGCAAACCTCCTCTTGATACAGTTCCAGCCACAGCGGCTTGGTAACAATCCAAATACATTGGATTCTTGTGGTCTTTGATTCCAGTGATGTCTCTTACACATTGGTGTATGTATGCATTCATTGAAGCACACACTGCAGTGCGAGCGGCCAGATCCCCAGCTTTGGCTTTTTCCACCATCATTGCAATCATGGCGTCACCCGTCTGGACTCGAGTGCATTCACGACGCTTTCCAGTGCATCTGGAAATGGCTTGATAGCTTCCAAGATAATATCCACCAAGTTTCGGAATGATGGTGACATTAAAACCTGGCGCTCATTGATAATTGCAGCACCAGTGATTTTTCCTAATTCCGTTACCACTGATGCCAGTTTGGCCAGCATGTTCATCCGGCCGCCTGGATCCATCTCGCCCCGCATCAGCTCGCTTTGCATCGTCTGAGCGTCCTTCATCAGACGATCGGCCATATCCCTTACCGCGTCTGGGGTCGCGGCCACAGGCGGCAGGGAACCTGATGCTGGCCCGTCCTCTTCAGGATCGGCAAGGGGATCGGCAACCCCGAGTTTATCCCCAACTGTTGAAGGCTTGTGGATAAGCTGATCCCACAGGGCAACCTCCGGCCCACCAGCCGCTAGTATCTTTTCCCGCATGGGTGGGGCTGGTGTTCTTTTCCCCTTGCGGATCATTGAAACATATTCAGGAGTTACACCGAGTATCTTTGCCCATTCCTTGTTTGGGCGGGATAACCCCGCAAACTCAATCGAACCTTGACTAACCATCGTTGCCATCTGGTTGCCCAGTTTACAACAGGTTGCCCAGTTTGTCCAGTGATACTTTTATTTTGAGCTAAATAGTTGAAAGCATTGGTTGTCAGAATACCGTTATCTCTTTGAAATCGTTATATTTTTCCCACGGCTCACAATCCCCCGCACTTTTAAGGC
>Ga0193738_1000118_pt1 | contig 50316 bp, 40 predicted proteins | sample L2a1metaG_FD_144927 | JGI IMG/M metagenome (GOLD analysis project Ga0193738, IMG submission 144927) | Soil microbial communities from a riparian zone of the East river system, Colorado, United States - L2a1 | ecosystem: Environmental > Terrestrial > Soil > Riparian zone | place: USA: East River... | reverse complement strand
TTATCAGTATACCTGATCAGATTGTCTTGTGTTTTTTCAAGTTCAATCTTGAAATCGGGATCCACAAAGATCTCACCATACACCGTGCTTAGTTTAACATTTGCCTTCAGTGTGACCGGTAAGGCAACGTCGACATGTCCATGGACGGATACGATCGAAACCGGACTTTTAATATTAGAGCCCAAGGCGGTTTCTATGTCACCGTGCACAGTTTTGATCGTCATAGGGCCGGTTACATTGTTCAACACCACGCCGCTGTGAACTGTAGAAACTTCGATTTCGCTTTCTACATTTTTGAATTCAATTTCAGAACCGTAGGGTGACGAGTGAACCACAGAGACCACCACACCCTTTGGCACCTTGATAGTGATATCGGGACCATCCATTTTCTTTAGTTGCTGAACCTCGATCACGTTACCTTTATCGACCACCGAAAGCCCTAATCCTGTGTTGTCTTCAATACCGGCGGTACTGATAGACTTCAGGCCTTTTGCCCGTTCATCGTCCTGATTCTTCCCATTGCGTGAAGAAAAGACTATTTCATTGCCCGAGGACCCCTCGATAACAACATTGTTCACTTCTTTTATTTCAAGCCGTCCCGTGCTTTTCGCTATCTTGAATTCCTGGGCCTGAGCTAACCCCATGGCTACGCACATCAGGGTTATCGTTGTAAGTACACTTTTCATTTTCTGGTTTTTAAACTTTTTAACTTCTGTTTTTCGTTCTTTTCTATTTGTTATCTGTTAGTGATAATTGTCTATCGTCTTTGGGTATGTTCTGCATGCGTTATTAAGCCCGACCAACGGTTTCGATCAACGACTAACTATTTTCATGAAAGTCTTAATATTCCGGCTTGTGCTTCATCTTTCACCGCCTGTATTGATTCTTCGTCTGTGGAGATTTTCTCCAGCTCGTTAGTTATATCCTTTTCCTTCATTTCAACCATGAGGCGTATAAGCGCAATCTGTACTACAGGATCCTTCTGCGTAGTCAGGGAAGCGACCAACGCTTTTCTAACATGTGGTTGACTGCGAAATTTCCCCAATGCTTCCAACGCTGCCAGACGCACATTTGTGTTTGGATCTTCGTTCATCGCATTTACGAGTGCGTTTACTATTTCATCATCCGCTCTTTCTATGTCGTTGTAGGCAACCGTTGCTCCCAACACCCGCTGGCTGGCCGAGTTCTGATTATCGAGCATTGTCATTAATGTTTCCTTAATCTGCTTGGATTGCTGGTTTTGTCGGGCGATAATGTATGCAATGGCACCACCAAGCACGACAAATGCAATAGCTGCAGCTACACGATAGAATGAAGGCTGAAATAAAACAACGCGACCTTTTTTGAGCGCTATTTCCTCCTCAAGCAGCATTTGCTCAAACCCCCTCTTTAACCTCGCCGTTGGTTCCATTTTCGCAGAAGCCTGCATAGCATGAATAACTACTTTCAGTTGTTCATACGTTTTGAAGGCCTCCGTGTCAGCAACCAACAGCTGCTCAACGTCATGACGTTCGGTATTGTTAAGCTTTCCGTCGATGTAATCAATGAGCAACGTTTCTAATTTTTCCTTTTCCATTTCGGTGCCGTTAATCGTTAACCGTTAATTGTTAATTGTTAATCGTTAATCGTTAATCATGGGTGTGGGTGTGGGTGCGTCAGTCTATTATGTCTTTTCCAATTCGAAATAGTGTTCTCTCAACTTGGCGATGGCGCGGTGAACCTTCACTTTAATGTTCGCTACGGTCGTGTTCATGATCTGTGCTACTTCTTCATACTTCATTTGTTGAAAGCGCGTAAGGACCAGCAGTTCACGTTGCTCATCGCCCAGGCGCGCCATTGACCGATGCAAAAGTTTCTCCCGCTCATCCCACATTTCAGATTCTTGGTTGTCCGCCATATAGTCACTTACTTTTTCAACGTCTACAAAATCCGAGAACCTGTTTTTATTGGCCTGATAGTGGTCCGAAAAAACATTCCTCGCTACCTGGTAGATCCAGGACTGGAATCTGGCGCCTTCCTTATAGCTGGTCCTGTATTTTATAATTCTCAGGAACACGTTTTGAGTCAGGTCTTCCGCCAGTTCGCGGTCCATGGTCATACGTGCCAGGAAATTGAAGATCCGCTTATTGTATCGCTCAAAAAGCAATGACGCCTGTTGAAGTTCACCGCGTTTCACGGCCTCCATGATCCATTCATCAGTCATCAGGTCAATGCTTTTGTTCAATTTTCGTGTTAGTTACCGGGAGGTTACCCGAAGGTTACAATTGGATTTACAGATTTCCCGGAAATAAAAAAAGGCCCTATAGCCTCTTGGGGAGGGTGATTTCTGCCCTGGACGGAAAAGTCATGAATTCGACAAACGAACACGGAAAACAAAAAGAGCCGCTCATGGTAAGTGAGCGGCTCTGTCGAACTGGCTATAAATAAAGAATCGTGTCAAGACCGTCTGGCAGTGGTGTATCCAAGTATCCTGCCAGGGGTTTTGTTAGTGCTGACTGAAGGTGATGTTATTAGACTTACAGATCAAAGCGATATTTTCTATTTGGATATAGATTGTATTTATGAAGAATGAGGAGTGATGAGTGAGGAATGAGGAATAAATACAAAGGGTTGTGCGTGGCTGAGGATTGGTGCTCATTTGAAGGGCGAAGAAATGCAAAGCGCTGAGGAACGCAGAGGAAATGCACGCGGAGAAGCACAGAGGAAGCAACTTTCGAAAATGTTTAGGTGTGGATTCCTGACGGTCAATTGGCGAATAACACTCCCGCATTCGCAAGGCGCTTCAACGCGCAAACACTCTTGTCTACACTCTCAAGGAAGTCCGTTTTTTGTAACACAATTCACTGGTCATTGTTCACTGCTCATTGCTCAGTTCCACCTCACCCGCATATACTTCTCATTCTTCTTAAAGTGCGACGGAATGGACTTCAGTATAGCCTCCCTCAACTTGATGAGAAGCATCTCTTTTACGAAACCATTATGAACGGCGATACTCACTTCGCGTACGGGCTCAGGGGAAGTAAAATGTTTTACGTGTTTGCTGTTAACATTTACTGACAACTCTGGAATAAGAGTGTATCCATAGTTCTTATCCACCATAGCCTTCAAGGTTTCAAACGAGCCGCTTTGATAATTAAGCTGATGGTGAATTTTCTTTCCTTTTGATGAACAAAGATTCTCCACCTGTCCCCTGAAACAATGTCCTTCTTCAAGCATCAGAAGGTTGTCATAAGTAAGGGACTTCAGGGTGACTTTGTCCTGCTGATAATACTTCAGGTTCTCAGCGGTATAGAGGAGAATAGGTTCATAAAAGACAGGCACTTCGCGTATCTCTCTATCGTCAATCGGAGTGACGAGGATCGCGAGATCAAGGCGGTTGGTCTTCAGATAGCGAATAATATCGTTCGTCTGCAGCTCCATTACCGTAAAAGATGTACCCGGATTCTTTTCGAGGAATTCATTGAGAAAGCGTGGAAGAAGGTAAGGTGCGAGAGTTGGAATGACGCCCAACCTGAATTCACCTTCAATGGAATCCTTTTCATTACGCAGGAACTCCTTCAGATTTTTTATCTCCTGCAAGATCTGCCTTGCCCTGGAAATGATCAGTTCACCGGAGGGTGTTGGCTTAAGCGGTTGACTCTTATCAAAAATCTTGACACCAAGCTCTCCCTCCAGCTTCTTAACCATCATACTGAGTGTCGGCTGAGTAACATGACAGTGTTCGGCAGCCTTAACGTGGTTGCGATGGATATCGAGGGCGACAATATATTCCAGTTGTTGTAGGTTCATAGTCAATTCGGTTCATAGACCACATTGATACATGTATCAAAGTTATTGATAGAATTGATGACCTGCAAAAAATACAAGGAATATCTGCATGACCCGAGTGGAGCACCCATCGCGGCCGTTTGTGGATGTCGCGCTTTCCTTACTGACGTATACATGATTGTGGATTTGCCATGGAAGAGCCGAGGTCTCCGTGCGGAGCAATCATCCGAGGAGTGATTAATTGATCAACAACCAGTGAAGACCAACTGATGATGTTAAATCACCAGTTAGTCCAACCGGCACCTAAACCCAACCTAAACCTATGAAATAATTAAAGTTCGATATGCGTCAAAGCCACAATCGACAAGTATAGATCGCAGGGATCCTAGTCACATACTATGCCGTCTACAGCATCTTCATATTCCTTTCTTTGACCAGCGGTGAGCCCAGGGCAATCCAACAGGTCATCTGCGGCGTCTTTAAATGCGTTACATTTAGCTACTGACGGATCACTGATGTAAGCGCTCAATGCTGCTGAATATTTATCCGCATCACTGTCACATGATTGTGGCTTTGGGTCGTCGCTGCCGCCGCAACCTAAAACCAACGCTGCCACTAGACAAAGAACAGGAAATGCACGATGGGTGAGATTCTTTTTCATATGTTTAAAAATTTATTTCATGTGGTAATTATTCGACCGGAGTTTCTGTCAATTGACAATTCAAAGGTGCACCATTACCACACGCAGGTCAATCCTGTAAAACCGGTAATTATTGATCACCTGTTGGGGGGATCAATTCATTTGGAGATTGGATGATTGGGAGATTTAGCGATTGTTAATTGCTACCTGAATAAAGGGAGATGCTGCGATGAAAAGGCGGGATTTGGAACGGATCAATTACAATAGATAGAATCAAGAGTATCTTTGTAGTCATCTTTCTCAGAAGTGCTTAGGCTGGGGCAATCCAGTAATGCCGCCCCGGCATTTTTTACGGCGATACATTTGTCCCTGTTAGACGGATCGCCTAAATAGACATTCTTGGCTGCCTCAAAGTTATCAATGAGGTTCTGACACGAGCCGTCGAAGGGCATTTGCGGCTCTGACGAAGTAGCGCAATGAAACGAGAACACTGATATTAGGATTACAGCGATCTTGGCGCTAAAGGGTCTAATCGTTGCATGAACTCTTTCCTGTGTCATTTTGTGTAAAGATGTTGAAAAAACGAGCCTTCCTAATTGCTAAAGCGGAAGCCGTAAGTCGGGGCGACTGGATTCGAACCAGCGACCTCCCCGACCTGTCGGGGCGCACTTGCATTACGAAGCTATAAAATATTTCTTATAGGCTGCGTAGATGTACTTCTTGTTGCGTGTCTTCTTTAACAATTTTTCAAACCTTATAGCGTCGGTCTGGTCCTCGAACTCACGTTTGAAAATTAGTTGCCATGGTCCGCGCCCGCGTGTCGAAACATTTCTCCCTGAATTGTGTTCAATTAATCTTCGATCAGGGTCTGCGGAATATCCGTAGTACCAAATGCCCCTGACGGATTCGATGATGTAAACGCAACAAATCATAACACACAACAACAGTACGACATTCAGGAGGTCGCGGCCTGCCCCGACGGAGCCGGCAAAACCTTTCTAGTTAATACAGAGCGGCCATGAAATACAAATCCCTCCTTATGCAAAACCCATGGAGGGCGTAGTCGGGGCGACTGGATTCGAACCAGCGACCTCTTCGTCCCGAACGAAGCGCGCTACCGGGCTGCGCTACGCCCCGAAATGACAGAGAAGAACGTAAATTTGCAGGAATCCAGGGACATAATCAAGCAATAAAATATGGACACGAAGGCCGATCGATGTATGTTTTGTTTGACGAATAATTCCTGCTTAGCAGGGATTAAAACAGGGAGTTAAAAGATCTAATTCGCTGATGAAATTCTTTGTTTTAGGCGATTGAACAATGTAGCTGCGCCACCACCGGCAAGCAGGACTATACCAGGTTCCATAGGAATATAAAATCTGTTGTCCCAATCGACAGATGAGATCGCGATGAGGCCACAGTTCAGGATGATCGCTGTCAGCACAAAAAGTTTCATGGGAATGTTCGGCGTCGACCTCCACCCAATAACAAACAACAAATAGATTAAAGGTACCCAGACGGCTAAATACAAGTTGTGGGACCACGAATAGTAGGGCCTCACAAATGCAGTAAGGTAAAATACTTTTAATCCGGCTGTCTTCAGAAAATGAATGGGATTGTCGTAGATAAACATTACAACCCGACCGATAGGCGAATCACTTTCTGAAAAGGCTCTTGATGAAGGTGGCTCAACACTTATGGTTTCATGAAATGCCCGAGTGCCTTTGACGATGTCAGCAAATGTGACCACATTGCCTTTTAAATATTGACCCGTAAAATCCCAATGGGCCAACATCGTGTCGGCTCCGAGAATGATCAAACAAATTGCGACCACCACGACAGAAATGAAAACGGGCCGTCTTTCTAATAATGGCTTCCAATAATAAGCTAAAAAGAACACAAGCGCACTTATAATAATAACCACGCTGGTCGGCCGCGTAAAAAATACAACGGCCAACAAAGCAGCCATTGCAAGCATGCTTCGAAGTCGATCCTGCCAATGGGCCAGCGCATACACCACAAAGCAGAAAGCGCTGAGTGCGATCGATTCCGTCATGGTGGTGATATTCCAATGGATGTTATCGATCCAGGTTATAAAAATTATGCCCGCCATCAAACCGCCCAATGCGGAGTTGAATACTTTCTCGGCTGATTTGTACAAAGCAATGGTGGCAAGCCCCGACAGCAGGCACTGAAATAAAAGTATCGGCATTACTTCACCCGGGAACAGCGCCCTGAAAGCCGCCATCATCAAAATCGGAGAACTGTAATACAAATGATGGATATCCTGCAGCTTCCCATTTGTTACCAAAAAGTCAGCAGCCTCTATAAAGCTCTCGGCATCCATCAGTATACGAATGCCATAGTGCCAGTACATCACGACGTGAACGCAAATAAACAAAAGAGCTAATATCAGAAAGTGGCGTCTTACAGGCATAGGTCACGGCTTCGAAAAATCTTCGAGCAATCGATTTTACGACGGGCGTAAATGTAGGACAAAATCGTAAAACCCGCAGGCGATTTGTGCTGCTACTTCCCTCTAGCAATAAAAGCCCTTTTAAGGCATCTGCAATTCCGCGATTCCAAAAAGTACCGAGAACTCCTGACACCAAACCATTACAAATTTATATTGATCGAGATTGGGCATGCCGCTTACATCATACGATTGTTTGCCTGTTGTAGACTTAAGTGCACCGAGGTTCAAATACTCCATCGCTTTTTCGTCTTTGCTAAGATAGACCTTCAAATCAGGACCGTTCTGCGAGGAAAAGGGATCAAAAACTACAACAAGTTGGCCGGCACTATTATAGACTTTTACATCGCCAGTCACAGTATGCCCTATTCCCATTAATGTTCCTTTTTTAATTAGTGTAGTTCCCATTTCCATTGGATCGAAGTCGTCATCTACCGGAACCATGGGAGTATTATCGTCCACTTCGCCACAAGACGTGATTGCAATAATTGTTATAATTGAAAAAATGAACGTTTTCATGTATTCATAATTTAAATGAAACTCCTGCCATAAACATCAATGATTTGTTTCGAAACCTGTCGTTAGGCGCCGGTTGCTGTTGTACTTCTGTATCCGTTGTGTATTCCGTAAAATGAAACTGAATGCCTCCCTTCACTCCCCACTTATGGTTCAAAAGATATCGTGCAAAGAACTCCGAATTGAGGCTCCCTTTGTCGTTGTCGCTTACCAGCAATAAATTGAAAGGCGTCGGATCTGACGATTCCATTGCACCCTCTGAACCATTGATGTAGTTGCCATTTGCGCTCTTGCCAAATGAAAATCCTATGACATCAATATTGAATCGAAGCAAAAGTTTTAATGATACATTATATCCAAACGTCACCACTAGGTTGAGGGAATTAACCTGCGCTTTTTTAATGAGAAAAGTGTCGATGTTGGCGTCGATATTTTCCTTAAAGATCACGCCTAGTCCGGTGCTGCCTGACGTTAATTCAGCAGGCGCGGTAATATAATATTGATTCTTGCCAAGGTAAGATGTAAACCGTGCACCGAGGCCAGCAACAAGCCGCTGTCTTTTTCCAAAGTTCCTGTCAAGATTAAAGCTGAGTGTTAATGTTCCTTGGGTATCGCCTATCGCTCCATCAAGGTCAATAATTTTGAAGGTCGATGGCAGCTCTTGGGCAGTGACGTACGATTGAATAAAAAACTGAGCGGTCGTCAACAGCAAAATCGTCGTGATTAGCCTTTTCATGACCTAAAGCTAATCCGGCACATGCAAAAGAACTGTCGCCGGCCCGACAACGCATCTTATTAGCGAAAAAATAATTACTCGCTTCTAAGTGTTTTCGCGGGGTTTACGTTTGCAGCCTTTATAGTTTGAACTCCAATAGTCAACCAGGCAATGACCAACGCCGCCGCGGCTGGAGCCAAAAAATACCACCATTGAAGATCCACGTGATAGGCGAACGCCTGGAGCCACCTTTGTCCGATGTAATAGCTCGCAGGAATGGACAATACAATTGCAATTACCACGATCCTGGTGAAATCTTTTGAAAGCAGATATACAATGCCGAACACGCCAAGCCCAAGGATCTTTCGTATGCCGATCTCTTTTGCACGACGTTCTGCAGTAAATGCTGTAAGGCCAAACAAACCCAGACATGATATAAGTATCGCGATGCCGGCAAAATACCTCGAAAGGATTGCTACTCTGTTTTCTGAGTCGTAAAGCGTCTGAAAATCCTGATCGATGAACTGATACTCAAAAGGTTGTTCATTGTTGTACTGCTTATAAAACTTCTCAATCTTCTCCAGAGTCTCCCTCTCCATTCCCGGCTGGACCTTGATCATCGTACTCCTGTTAATATCTTCATGCCTGATGAATAAGGGACCAACATTTTCATACAATGACTCATAGTTAAAGTCCTTGACGATGCCAACGATCTCTCGCTCCTCTCCCCACATCTTGACTTTTTTTCCAACCGGATCTCTTAATCTCATCATTTCAATCGCCGTCTCATTGAAGATTACTTTTTTGACGCCCGACGTTGCAACGGTTGAAAAAGGTTTTCCCTCAGCCATCTTCAATTCAAGCATTTCAATAAGGTCGTTGCCTGCATATAATCCACTGAATTCGATGCCTTCATTAGGATCTTTGCCTTCCCATTCAATTCCTCCCCCACCACCGTGGCTTCCGACCAAATCTCCACTCATGCCAGCAGCATATACTACACCTGGGATCCGTCTCACTTCGTTCAGAAACGTCGCGGGGTCTTTTCTAAGCTTTCCCTCATTTGTTATTCTTATAATATTGTCTTTGTTGAATCCAAGGTTTCGGGTTTGAATGAATTGAATTTGTTTATAGACAAGTACAACAGAAACGATAAGCAACATCGACAGAAAAAACTGGAAGACAACCAAACCTTTTCGTATCCAGGACCCACCCCATGACGTCTTTAGCAAGCCCTTTAGAGTTGATATCGCATTGAAACCCGACAGATACAATGCAGGATAACTACCTGACACAATTCCAGTCACGAATGTAATGATAGCAATGGCAAGGATCAGGTTTGGGTCGGGGTTGAGCGAAAGCTCTTTGGCCGTTATTGTTCTGAATTGCGGCAACAGGAGATACACGATCAGGATCGCGATTACCACTGAGATAAGTGTTATCAGTATTGATTCCGCGATGTATTGAACAATGAGGGCAAGCCGTTTCGCACCAATGGCCTTCTTCACGCCAACTTCTTTAGCTCTTCTTGATGCCTGCGCAGTGGCAAGGTTCATGAAATTGATACAAGCGATAATGAGTATAAAGACTCCGACAACAGAGAATAATTTTACGTATTGGATTTTACCGCCGGCCTGAACGCCATTTTCAAATTTGTCGTACAGATAATGGTCCGAATAGCGCTGGATAATTACGTCACCTTCATACTCTAATCCTTCTTTTCCATAGAGCTCCTCGTGTTTCTTACGACTATAGTTCTTCACCTTCTCGCCAAATGCAACAGGATCGGCACCGTTTCTCAGGACAATAAATGTATTTGCGTTGTTGCTGATCCAATTGCCATCGTTCTTGTTTCTTTCACGCCAAAGGTCATGATCGAAAAGAATATCAAACTGCATGGTTGAATTGGAGGGCGGCGTTTCAACAATTCCACCAACCGTATAGGTACCATTAAACATTTCCCACCACTCCCATTCAAAGGTCTTGCCCACGATGTCCTTAGTTGTATTGAATAACTTCAATGCCATCTTCTCCGTGAGGAGAACATGATTCCGGTCCGGGAATATTTTTTCTTTGTCACCAACGATCAGATTAAATGAAAAGACATTAAAAAAATCCTTGTTTACAAAATGGGGCATCGCCTTCAAATGTTCTTTTTGTATGGATGCAACGCCGTAATCGCGCCTTATTACCGATGCTGCGAATTCGACCTCAGGAAGGTCTTCCACCATTGCTTGCGCCATCAAGGAGGGTGTGACCTCAAAGGTCTGGATCGTCTTATCACCTTGAGAAGCATTTTTCAACACCTGGTAAATCCGACTATCATTCTCATGAAAACGATCAATTCGCATTTCATCGCTGACCCATAAGTATATGAGAATCGCGCATGCCAAACCGGACGACAAACCGGAAACGTTCAGCAGAAACGAACCTTTATATCTCTTAATATTCCTTAGTGATATCGTCAGATTGTGCCTTAGCATAGCCGTTTGATTTAAGGTTTGTCCGAATTTAAATGACTTAATAAATGTCGGTCTGAAATGTTTTATAACACCCCATGTGAATTTTCTTCGTGCTATTGAGGGTGATTTTTCAAAATCCTTTTCAAAGATCTCTATGAGATTGCCTTCGACTTCTTCAATACTCTCTTCGCTGCAAAACCATCGCAGGAATTTCAATGACTTCCTTGGTGGTTGAATTTTCATCCGAATGAAATTTTAGGAATCTTGCTGTAGATACTGGTTCGAAGTGAATATTGACTATCCAGCACGCGTTTCCCAAGGGCTGTGATGGTATAGAATTTTTTTCTCCTTCCGCCTCGGTCGCTCGTAACACCACCAAACCTGGACTTAATAAATCCCTTGTCTTCCATTCGTTTCAATGCTACGTGAATAGCACTGACGTTGAATTTTTTCTCTAGCTTTTCTTCGAGGTTTTCCAGAATGGAAACACCGTAAGCTTCGTCGTGAAGTGCGGCGACGAATAACAAAACAAGTTCCTCGAATTCACCTAATGAATGGTCTTTCATTGTAGGGTATAGGGTATAAGGATATGGTATATGGGGTTGCGCCCAACCCCATCAAGCAATCAGCTAATCGTCACATGAACTGATTTACTTAACAAACGTGAAAATAATAGATTAGTTTCACATTTGCTAAGTAAATGGGTCCAATTTTTTTGGAGGCCACGAAGGTTTAAAATCTTATGCTTTGCTTATTTTTTTAATGGTTGGCGATGAAATTATGTAAAGGGTGAACCCCGTTATGACGGTGAGCAGTCCCCCGATGGAAAGAATTTTCAGAAGCCAGTTGTTGAAATTATCTCGCCCCGCGTAGTCCATCGTGTGAAACATCCACAGAAAATCGAATACACGCCATTGATCGTGGCGGATCGTCTGAAACGTGCCCATTTCAGCACTGATATATACGGTACAGTTCGGATTAGAAAAAGAGACCGCCCAGGCAGGCAGGGGTTTTTCGCGGTACTCATGATACGAAGAGGTGCTTTCAACATATTCCACGTTGATTACGCTGGCTCCCTCCCTGATTTGTTGTGTCGCAACTGCAACAGCCTCGTCTTTATTTAAGGGAGATCTTAAATCACTCGTAACGGCATCGGCCAGTGCATAGTGAAGATGGTGATGCACTACTTCGCCAGCGTGCCCAGAAAAATAAGCAAACTGATAGGCGGGTTTTCCCAATAAATTTATGAGTTGTACAGAATGCAACGAGTCAACAGTCTTTACTTGCCTCAGCTTTCTTAGGGCTTCTGTCGGAGAGACAACTTCAACGTTGGGAGAAATGAATGAGGAGTTGACCCTTAAGTGATCGCCGTGGACATTGTCTATGTTATTCCAACTGAAATAAATTCCGCTAATAGTCCAACCCAAAAACTGTATGCCGATGAAGAGTCCGAGATAGCGGTGCGTTTTTCTAATAAAAAGTTGCTTGTTCAATTTCATAAAAAGGCGCTCTACCTATACGATTAAAAAAATTAAATTTGTTTCTATATGATCTCATAGTTCAACATCATTCCGTCGTCTTCGTGTTCCAGGTTATGGCAATGAAGGACAAACAGTCCACGGTATTCCGGAAACGTCATTATAATGCGAACTCTTTCGCCGGCCATTACCAACACCGTATCTTTCCATCCTTTTTCCATCACATCTAATTCATTGCGCCCTCCTATTCGCTGAAGGACCTGGAATTGAACGCCATGAATATGCATTGGATGGACCTCATCGCCTGTGCTATTATCAAACTCCCAAATTTCAGTCGTACCCGACTGCACTTTTTCATCGACCCTGGCTATCGAATATGATTTGTGATTAATAGTATGTCCGCCGATACCCCCATGCCTCTCTCCGCCGCCTGAAATATCAAAGCTACGTGTCCTTATAGCGGAGGCTTCAGCCAACCTGGAAATGGAAGACAGCATTGAAGGAAGAGTGAAGTTTGAAGTAACGCTTCGTTCAACCTTAAATTTCAGGATTGAAAAACTTTGGCGTCCCTGTTCGTTGTACTTGCTGAACTTGTCGCTGACGAGAAATACTTCCGTACCTGTCGTCAATGAAGAAAAATCTACTAATACATCTGCCCTTTCACCTGGACCAAGAAGGATATTCATCGCGTGTTCGGGCCTTTCGAGCAAGCCACCGTCAGATCCAATAATGTGAAATGCAATGTTATTCGTCAGCGTAAGATTGTATACCCTGGCCGTTGATCCGTTTAGAAGTCGCAATCTATACCACGTATTAGCTATTGATGCCAATGGCGAATACGCACCGTTCACGACGATGGTTTCACCCAGGTACCCGGACATGATCTCATCTTCCGTTGGTGAATAATCCAATGAAGGTCCGTCAAATCGTTTGTCTTGAATAATCAACGGAATCTCCATTTCGCCGGATGGAAGCTGAAGCGCGGTTTCTTCTGCATCCGTGACTATGAACATTCCCGCCAGCCCCATGAAGACCTGACGTGCTGTCGTTCCCTCCGCATGAGGATGATACCAATACGTTCCAGCTCGTTGCGTGATCGGTAACGAATATTGAAATGCATTGCCGCTGGCAGTAACATCCTTTGGATGTCCTTCCATGTGAGCGGGAAGTACCAATCCATGCCAATGAATGTTTGTATCCTCCGAAAGGGCATTATCGAGCCGCACATTTACATTGCTCCCCGTTTCCGTTTTAATGGTTGGTCCGAGCAGGCCATCCCTGTATGATAGTATCGACGTAATCTTCCCATCAATCATTTCGCCTGAAATGGATTTAGCATTAAGCTCCACGTTGCCGACCGCATAAGGCAGAGTGGGAAGAGGAGTATCAAATCCCCCTTCCACAATCCAATTAGGTTCACCGATCATGTCTTCCTCTGTATGACACGACTTGAGCAAGAAGGAAGAGCCCATCAGTGCTGTCAGTGTCGATAAGCCGGTCGACTTGATGAAATGTCTGCGCTTCATTGAGGTCAAATACTTTATTTATTTCAGCTTTTCTTTTACGGAACCACAAGTAAGCATCTGATCTCCAAAGTAGGGGTTGCGGATCTGTTCGGCATCGCTTATCCAATATGCACCTTCATTATTGAAGGCCATAGGACAGAATTCATAGTACACTGTTGATCCCCCGAGGCCAAATGCTTTAATGCTTTTATAGAAGCTGTCGCTCAATGCGCTGAATGATTTGCGCTGTGCTTCGATATCCGATGCGGAAATAATTTCCTTCAGCGCGGATTCCATTGATCCCAGATGCGCCATCCAATCGTTGTGAGCAGCACCTGTCAATAGTTTCATATCGGCAGCAGCCAATGCTTTTTGAGTTGTTTCAGCTTCTGCTTTCACTTTAGCAGCGTCGGAAGCAACAAATGCATCCTTAAGCGAAACGTACGCCTTAAATACTCCGGCCAGTTGCTGCTGAAATGCTGCGTCCACAGAAAATTGAGGCTCGGTTGCATCAGCGACGGCGGCATCATCGTGTGAAGCTGCGGAGTCTGCACTGCCATGATCATGAGATTCAGATTCTTTTTTGCCACCGCAATTGGTAAATGTAAAAACTGTTACTGCTAGAAACAGTGAAAATACAATCGCTCTTGTTTTCATTTTTGTTTGTTGTTTATAGTTATTTATGATTAATGTTCAATTTGTATCTCCTTATTAATGATGATGGCCTGCCATGGGATCCATCCCTTTTTTCAGGATGAATTCGCTGTACAGCAGGTATGCTCCCGTAGCTGCGATCACTTCATTCTCCTTCAGCCCTTCCGTTATCTCCACCTGTTCGAAGTCTTCAATGCCCGTTCTTACCATACGGGGTTCAAATGTATTTTTACCAGATTCCACATAAACGTGCGTTCCTTGTTCATCGCGGATCACCGCATCGACCGGTACCGAAAGTGCAACCCGTGATGAATGAGTAAATATTACCTGTGCCTGCATGCCGGGCTTGAATGTCAACTCCCGGTTTTCGAGTGTGCCACGCATCACCATAATTTGTGTATTAGCTCGATACTCCGGACTAAGAAATACAACTTTCGCTTGCATTGGCGCTGATTCATAGCCATTGATACGTACGCTTATTTTGTCGCCGATTTTTACCATGCTGGCTTCATTCGGATAAAGTTCCGCTTCAACCCAAAGCCTGCTGGTGTTTTCAATCCGATATAATAGAGCGCCTTCCCCCACGTATTGACCTTCTGCCGCATTGATCTCAGTAATAATTCCCGTGGCCGGTGACAAGAATGTGATCCGTTGTTGTTGGCTCCCAGATTTTCCTAACTGCTCGATCTGGTTTTTGCTCATGCCATACAGCGCGAGTTTCTTTTCTGCAGTCTTGAGGAACGATTCATAACGCGGTTCCTCTTTACCCAGCGTTTCAAATTGTTCTTTAGCTAGCAAAAACTCGCGTTGAAGCGTAAGCAGTTCCTCACTGTAAATCTCATACAATGGTTCACCCTGTCTGACCGACCGTCCCGTCTCCTTAAAAAACAATTTCTCGACCCTTCCAGAAATTCTGGTGCTGATCACTTGCGAATTCTCCTCATCCACGGCGAGCACTGCATTTAGCAGCTGAGTCTGACCCACAGGTTTCATGGAGACTTTCTGTGTTGTGACGTTTGCAAGCCTTAGCTGGGTGTCCGTCAGCATAAGCGCATTGTTGTCGGATGACGCAGGCTTGGCAGGTACCGTATGCACTGAATGATCCTCCCCCTTTTGCTCAGTCGAACACGCGACGAGCCAAAATCCAAAAATCACTATATATATCGATTGTCTCATCTCATTTTGATTTGATAAAACTTTCACTGTCGACAAGGTACTGGGCATTGTCAGCCAGTTCATCCGAGGATGCTAATCCGTTCTTGACCTCTATCCAGCCATCCGTGTGCATGCCGGTAATCACTTTTACGGCGTTGAAAACCTCCCGGTCCTTGACGAAAACGATATGATCCAATCCCAGATCAACAACCGCGTCTTTCGGAACCCATAATGTTTCAGGAAAATGAACGGGTAGCGTCGCTTTTACCAGCTGGCCAATTTGAATATTTTCACTTCGCTTCATGTACACCCTCAGTTTTATAAATTCCACACCTCGTTCAAAGAAAGGTTGAACGAGGGCGATAGTTTTCTTTTGAGGAATTCCACTCCCCATCTCTAATGAGATCTCTCCATCTGCTTTGACCGATCCGGCTTCAGACACCGGCAAGTTCAATTCTACAAACAGCGAACTGGTATTAACAATCTTAAAAATGGTTTGGCCCGGAGAGACATAACTTCCCGCACGGATCAATAAGCCAGAATTTTCCGAACCAGATTGAGCGCTTGCAACAGTACTGGTGCTTGCCATACCACCGTTCATCTTCGACGCGGATGACGATGAAGCGATAGCAGGTGCTTGTTGATCGTCCTTGATTACATATCCATCGTATGCACTATACAATGAAAAAGTATACGAAGGTTCTTTCCTCTTTATGAGGTCGTCAATTTGCGCTGAAGAGAATCCGAAAAGAAGTAGTTTGTTCTTTGAACCGTTTATAAGGTCGGTGTTTCCAGGATCGTTTTCCAGCAGATAAAGGAGTTCCCGTTGTGCGGTGATCCCTTCGGGGCTATAGATCTCAGCGATCTTTTGTCCCTTCGAAACTTTTTGGAAAGGGTACTTCAGATAGACTTTGTCTAACCTTCCACCAATCCTTGCAGGCACTGTATAAACATTTCTTGAATCATACGTCACAATTCCCAGTGCTTCGATGCTTCCATCCATTGCCTTATAAGTCGCCTTGATGGTTGTGATCGATGATGCTACGATCTCATTCGGCGACTTGATGAGTTTTGCCAAATCTTCCGTAATTTTTACTTCTTCACCTTCACGTGCCTTACGCACCAATTCCATTCCACAAACCGGACAAACGCCGGGTTTGTCCGATATCACTGTAGGGTGCATTGGGCACGTGTAAGTATCCGCGTGCTCTGCGTGTTTGTTACTGTTGCACGCAGTCATTGCGAAAACAAGCAGCATGAATACCGTCAGAATATTATTTCTCAAGTTCTTTCTCATAATTAACAATCATGATATGGTGCTCTTCTGTTTTGTTCAGATATTCCATCTGAGCCATGTTCAACGCTTCCCATGCATCAATGACCATCGGAAGTTGTTCCCTGTTTTCCTCGTAGGCGAGCATTACTGTCTCGTAGTTCTTTCGCAGCGCAGGAATAATCTTGTTTGAATAATTGTCCATCTGAAGTTGCATGGCCTTTAACTTTGTAGCCATACCGGCAAGCATTCCCCTAGTTTCCAAAAGGATAGCTTCACGCCCACGTTTCATTGCTTCGATGTCATAATGCATTCCCTTGATTTCAGACTTATACATCCGGGAAGACCACGGCGCAATCGGAATTGAAACCATAGCCATCGCCGTAAACTGTGTTGGCATGTTGCCAATGGGCTGCATGTGATCAAATCGAATCCTGAAATCTGGCTTAGCCTGAAATTTTTGAAGCTGCTGGTTCAATCGCATGACTTCGATCGTTCGGTCCAACTGTCTCACGTCACTGCGTTGAGTACTCAATGCGCTTGTATCGTAGGCGATGTGACCCGAATGGTAAGTCACTTTCGTCGCAGTATCGATCATGATATCCATTTCCGTGGAGATATTCATCAAAGTTTTTAATCTCAATTTTTTTTCATCGATGTCCGATTGAGCCATCAACTTCATGTTCTCCACTTCCTGTAAGCGGCCCTCGGCCTTGTAGATGTTGCCGAGACTACCCTGATTGTAAGGATACCGTATGCGAGCAAGCTTTATCATTAGCTCGACGATCCGTTGACTTTCGGCCAGGGTCTTCAATTTTTCTTCGGCTACCAACCATTGATAGTATGCAGCTTTTGCTTCCGCACGAAGCGCATTGAACTGATAGGACCTGCCCTGTTCTTCCACTGCGGCTTTTGACTCAAGGAATCTTTTATTAGCATTTAATTTCGCAGGGTTGGGTATCTCCTGTTCAATGGAGAACATTACTGAACCTTCGTCCCTTTCATCCATCAACAGCTGATTGGGATAAGGAGTCATGAATGTTCCGGCCCCGACCATAGGAGCCATCCAACTTTTCGCGCCAGCACTGTATTGTTGCAGGGCTTTAACTTTGTTGTCATACTCCTGAAGCATAGGGTTCTGACGGTCTATCACTACCAATACGCTGTCAAGACTCATGACCTGAGCGTAGCTACTATACGTCAGGCTTAACAAAATGAATAACAGTGCTGTTATCTTAATGTTTGATTTCATATAAATCCATTTTACCAAACTTCTTAAGTTCATATTCCTTTGTCATGAGAAAGATCAGCGGGGTTACTAACAAGATGTGTGTCGAAGAAGTAAGGACTCCTCCAATCATTGGCAGCACGATCGGTTTCATTACATCGCTACCGACACCTGTTGCCCACAAAACCGGGATAAGACCAAATAACGCAACGGATACCGTCATCAGCTTTGGTCTGAGACGTTTAGCTGCTCCGGCAATTACAAATTCTCTCAAGTCATCCATCGAGATAGTTTCTTTTGAATTTCCTTTTAACTTGACAAGCTGCTGCATAGAGTCATTCAGGTAAATGACCATCACAACACCAGTTTCTACCGCAATACCGAACAAAGCAATGAACCCGACAGCAACAGCAACTGATAGGCTTACTCCATAGAAGTAGACCATATAGGCGCCACCGAGCAAGGCGAACGGAACAGTAATCAGGCTAAAGAAAGCTTCGCGAATGGATTTGAACGCCAGATAGAGTGACATAAAAATCATAAGCATCACCACTGGTAATACGATCAGGAGTGTTTGTTTGCCTCGTATCAGGTTTTCATACTGGCCACTCCATTCGAGATAATAACCCGCGGGCAACACGCCAATTTCCTCATTGAGCTTTTGAATTGCTTCACTCACCGTACTTCCAAGGTCACGATCGCGCACGTTGAATAATACCGCACCCCGAAGCATTGCATTCTCAGATGTGATCATCGGCGGACCATTTTCAAACCTAAGACTGGCTACGGCAGACAACGGAATTACTCCCAACGCCGGGGTGTTCACGGGAATGCGCTTCAATTGTTCGACGCTGTTGCGGTAGTCCTGCGCCAATCTGACGCTGATCTTAAAACGCTGACGTCCTTCTATCGTCTGACCAATAGGTGCACCACCGATAGCCGACTCTACAATCATATTCACATCTTCGACGGAAAGACCATATCTCCCCAGTGCTTCTCTATTGACATCGATCGTCAGATACTTTCCTCCTGTGACGGGATCCACGTAGAGATCTTTTACACCATCAATGCCCGCCAGGGCCGACTTAACTCTCTCGGAAAGAACATAGATACTATCCAGATCCTGTCCGTATACTTTTACACCGACATCGGTACGGATCCCTGTTGCCAGCATATTGATCCTGTTAATTACAGGCTGTGTCCATCCATTTATAACCCCGGGGATCTGTAATTTTGCATCAAGCTCGTTGATGATATCTTTCTTTGTTATTCCTTCTCTCCATTCCGATTTTGGTTTTAGCATGATGATCGTTTCAATCATGCTGATAGGTACGTTGTCCGTTGCAGTGCTTGCTCGTCCGGCTTTTCCCAAAACCTTGTCCACTTCAGGAATAGATTTGATAATCTTATCCTGCACCTGAAGCAGGCGCTTAGCCTCTTCGTTCGAAATATCGGGAAGCGTTACTGGCATGAACAAAATAGATTGTTCATCAAGCGGGGGCATAAATTCAGTACCGAGGCTCATGAGCAAAGGGATACTTACTATCAGCGCCAGTAGATTTACTCCAATCGTTGTCTTTCTCCATTTCATGCAGGCGCGGATCGCCGGCTCGTAGATTTTTTCAAGAAATCGGTTGATGGGGTTTTTACCTTCGCCCGAAAACCGGCCCCTCATAAAGATGGATATGATTACAGGCGCAAGCGTCAGGACAAGGATCGCATCCACAATCAGGATAAATGTTTTTGTGTAAGCCAGTGGATGGAATAGTTTCCCCTCCTGACCAGTCAACATGAAAACAGGCAGAAAAGAAGTTATGATGATTATTGTGGAATAGAAAACTCCGCGCGACACCTGCTTTGAAGATCGCTCGATGATCTGAATCCTTTCCGCCTCATCGATCTTATTATATTTTTTTCCGAATAGTTTCTTTACCATAAAACTTATTTTTCAGTTTCCGGATTTAATTCAGAAAATCTGGCCGCTAAATGTTTGTAAGAATTTTCGGCCATGATGATCCCATTGTCGACGATCACACCAATTGCCAATGCGATACCCGTCAGCGACATAATGTTGGAAGTGATCCCAAATGCATTCAAGAAAATAAAGCTGGCTGCAATGGTGATCGGGATTTGAATGATGATACTCACTGCACTTCGCCAGTGAAACAAAAAAATGATCACTATCACGGACACTACAATAATTTCCTCGACAAGTATTGTTTTTATGGAAGAGACAGACTCTTGTATTAATTCACTTCTGTCGTATACGATGTTGAATTTTACACCTTCCGGAAATCCTTTGGCCACATCCATCATCTTTTCCTTTATTCCCCTAATAACCTCGTCGGCGTTTTCGCCATATCGCATTACAACAATTCCACCGACTACTTCTCCTTCTCCATCGAGATCAAATATTCCGACCCTTGGTTCTCCTGTCATCTGAACGGTTGCAACATCGCGGATGGTTATTGGCGTAGCATTTATTGCTTTGATCGGAATATTTTCTATCTCCTCCACGGATTTCAAGTAACCGCTCGTCTTAATGATGTATCCGACATCATTCATCTCGAACTTCCTTCCTCCAACTTCATTATTATTTACCCGAACGGATTGAATCACGTCTTGTGTCGATAAGCCATAATAGTTTAGTTTATTGTGGTCAAGGGTGACCTGGTATTGCTTTTGAAATCCTCCGAAGGAAGCGATCTCACTAACACCGGGACTGTTCTGAAGGGCAAACTTAACGTACCAATCCTGGATTGCGCGTTGCTCTCCGAGATCCATACCAGGAGCCTCCAGTGTATACCAAAGGATATGGCCAACGCCGGTTCCGTCGGGTCCCAGTGTTGGCGTAACACCTTCAGGGAGCAGTGTGCTTGCATAATTCAATCGCTCAAGAACGCGTTCGCGTGCCCAATAGATGTCTGTTGCATCATTGAAGATCACATAGACGAAGCTCATGCCGAACATTGATGATCCGCGCACATACTTGACTTCAGGTAGTCCCTGTAGATTTGTAACCAACGGATAGGTTACCTGATCTTCGAGTATCTGCGGACTGCGTCCCATCCATTCGGTGTAAACGATCACCTGGTTTTCGGACAGATCCGGAATTGCATCTATCTTATTTACCTGGACCGCATAAACACCCCAGGCAAACAATCCGGCAGCAACCATTAACACGAGGAAACGATTGCGCAGAGAAAATGAAATCAAATTTTCAATCATATCACTAAATGGAGAAGAAACGGAAATAGGAATGATGTATCGCTAAGGATAAAGCGATTACAGGAAGAGCGAAAGCTCTTCATTGAAAATAGAAATCAAATAAGGAAAACCTGGAGGGAGACGATAAGGTCCGCCTTTCGCAAAGGAGGATCGTAGTTATAGAATTCTACAGGAGTCAGTTGAAGTGATGGAATTACTTCTGCAATCAATATGTGGGGAAGCTCCATGTCCACTACAGGTACAAGCGGAAGCATCACACCTTTTACAGAGGCTTTAAAGTCATCGCCACTATGAACAATCGCTTCGTTTTCACAACAAGGCTTTGACTGCGGTTGATGGCAAGGTGGCATTGCTTTACCCATTCCACAATCCTCGGCCGGCGTGAACAGGACGACGTCCTGAACATGACCGCAGCAAAGGTGAATGCCTACCATAAAGCTGCTGCTTGAAAACAACACCAGGACGGCGAACACCACGGATACTATGGATCGATAATGCTTCATTGAGGTTTCAAAAATAGCGGAAATTGCTCAAATGGGATTTATACTTTAACCTTTATTGTTTCCAAAATTGCCGGTAAGGGACTAAAAAGGTACATTTTGCGCTGGAAACGTCCTTATCTCGACGCGTATAGCCTGGTATTACTTCAGTTCCTCGGCGCGATATCCAGCTTTTTCCATCGCTTTCGTGACCTTCGACTGATCAACTTCGCTATGAATAGTCAGGACTTTCATTGGGCTATTAAGATCCACTTCCCAGTTTCCGGCACCAACAGCTTCGTTTAAGAACGGCGTTACCTTATCAACGCATCCGGAACATTTTATAGTTGTTTTGAATTTCGTGTCTTTCATTGATAATGTTCAATATTATGTCAAAATAGTGTTATTGAATTCAATTGTATATTTCAAATCCTCCTCTTTTGTACTGTCGTCCAGAGCGACTGCCTCCTTATCAAACACACGCGCTAAAGGAAGGGCTTTGCGAACGAAATTAAAGCCGGCGGATCTGTGCGCGAAGGATCTGCCAGAAGGATCTGTACAAATGTCAGCCATGCTGCTCTTGTTCTGACAGATCCTTCGCGTGAACGATCATAGGTAATAATACAATTCGCAAAACCCATACCATTATCCCAGGCGCTTGATAGCGAAGCAAACGCTCTGGAGGACAGCACTAAAGGAGAACGAAAAGAACAGTTCATATCTATATTCTCTTTAATTTCAATCGAAGGCTGTTGCTCACTACACTTACTGAACTCAATGCCATAGCTGCACCCGCTATCATCGGATTGAGAAGAAATCCATTCACGGGATATAACAAACCAGCTGCCAACGGAATACCTATGAGATTGTAGATAAATGCCCAGAAAAGATTCTGACGTATACCCCTCACGATATTGGAGGAGAGGTTCAGCGCTTTTGGAACCGAACGGAGGTCAGACGTGATTAATGTCATTTTTGCAACATCCATTGCAATGTCCGATCCTTTGCCCATAGCTATACTTACATCCGCCTGAGCCAATGCGTGAGAATCATTTATTCCGTCACCCACCATAGCCACTATCCTACCCTTTTCTTGTAATGCCTTAACGAAGGTTGCTTTGTCGTCTGGCATAAGCTGAGCTTTATAATGCGTTATACCAACTTGTTCTGATACGGCTTTTGCAGTTAGTTCATTGTCTCCCGTCAACATGTACACTTCGATACCCCTGTGCTTCATCGACGCTATTGCCTCTTTCGAAGTTTCCTTTATCTTATCAGCAATCGCTATCAGGGACAACACGGATTTATCATTCGTAAAATAGACGACTGTCTTCGCTTGCACTTCCATGGCTGATACTGTTCTGTCGAGAGACGCGGGTATGGAAATGTTACGTGAATCCAGAAGTCTGCGGTTGCCAATAGAATATAAGATATTATTGAATTGAGCCTCCGCACCGCGGCCGGTTAGGCTTGAGAAATCAGAAAGGTGCACATGCTGCGCCTGTGTCTCCTTCAACTTTGCAGCTACTGCCTGAGCTAAGGGGTGTTCTGATCGAGATTCTATCGAATAAAGGATGTTTGCTAACAACTCCTGTTCTTGCCTTTCCGCGTACCACACAAGATCAGTGACAACAGGCTTGCCTTCAGTGATTGTGCCGGTCTTGTCAAGGATTACAACGTCTACTTTATGCGCAAGCTCGAGACTCTCCGCATCTTTAATAAGAATATTATTTTCGGCGCCTTTTCCAATACCCACCATTATTGCTGTTGGTGTTGCCAGTCCCAACGCACAAGGACACGCGATAACCAATACAGTTATCGAAGTAAGCAACGCGTGCGTAAAAGCATTTTCACCACCAAGGATCAGCCAGGCAATGAACGTAATGACTGCAATTGCTATCACTGCTGGAACAAATATGCCTGCTACCTTGTCCACCAGTTTTTGCACCGGCGCCTTGCTACCTTGTGCCTGTTGAACCATCTTGATGATGTGAGCGAGCACCGTATCCTCTCCTACTTTCATTGCCTCAAATCGAAAACTTCCCTTTTCGTTGATCGTTCCTGCAAATACTTTATGTCCTGATGCCTTTTCGACGGCAATTGGTTCACCGGAAATCATGCTTTCATCGACATAAGAAGAACCGTTCGTAACTATTCCATCTACAGCGATCTTCTCGCCAGGATGAACCTGAACGATGTTGCCAACTTTCACGGATGAGATTGGGATCTCCTGCTCACCGCCATTTATAATTACTTTTATTGTTTTAGGCTGAAGGCCCATTAGCTTTTTTATTGCCGACGACGTACTAGACTTTGCTTTCTCTTCCAATAGTTTTCCTAATGAGATAAACGCTATGACCACCGCAGCTGCTTCGTAATATACGTGCGCATGAAGTCCGCGCGAGTGCCAAAACTCTGGAAAGAATGTATTGAACACGCTGAAGAAGAACGCTATCCCTGTAGAAAGAGCGACAAGCGTATCCATGTTGGCTTTACCAAATCTTGCCTGTTTCCATGCATTGAAGAAAAAGCTTCTTCCGAAGTAAAAAATAACCGGAGCCGATAGTAGCAGTGAAAAATAATTGGCGTACTGCCAATCCATGAAGAACATTCCTAAGATGACGACAGGTAATGTGAGGATTAAGGACCAGAGTGTACGTTTCTTGATTTCATTAAGATGCTGTTGTTGGGCTTTTTCCTGGACTTCTTCCCGATGTTGAACATCCACGACAAGGTCATAGCCTATAGAACGAACGGCATTTTGAAGATTAGCCGGCTTGACCGTTCCTTCCTCATATTCAACCCAGGCAGTCTGATTGGCGAAATTTACGGCAGCGTCTTTAACGCCAGCAGTAGCTTTTAACATAGACTCAACGCTAACGGCGCACGCTGCACACGACATTTTAAGAACCGGAAATGTCTCTTTTTTTGTTTTTGCTTCCTTGGTTTCGATTGCGGTCGTATTCATAACGTTAATGCATCAAGCAAGTGCATTTTCCCTTACTTTCTACTCAATAATACAACGATCAAAGCCGTTTAGTTTTACACTTTACCGCTATTGTATTACAGAATTCACTAGGTTATGACTTAGGGGGATTCCGCGTAAATCTGCGTGTATTCAATCTGTGCCATCTGCGGGAAACTGCATTTTTTCAGAGTCCCGTCACCTTTCTGAAAATACTCTTCGAAATATCCGCACTATTGAAATTTACAAGAAGTCCGAGTCTCATCCCGGAAAGCTTCAGGTAAGTAATAACTTGCTTGTGATGTACATCCATTAAATTCTCCACCGATTTTATTTCGATGAATACCTTATCCTCAACCACGACATCCAATCGATACCCGACATCTACTTTGACAGTCTGATAAGTCATCGGCAACGCCACTTGTACCTTCGCCTGAAGTCCGGCGCTCATCAACTCAAATCCAAGTGCAGCTTCATAGGTCGATTCCAATAATCCGGGACCGAGATTATTGTACACCTTGAAAATACACCCACGTACGATATATGAGATGTCATTCTCTTCCATGATTCTAAAATACATTGTTGAAGGCGGTGCGTCAACGGTCGGACGCGCAGGTTTTCCGGATATTTTTCCGGCTGATCTTCCCAGATTGAAAGACACGCTGATCTTCGCAGATCAAAAGACAGGCGATCTTTACAGATTCTGTTCCGCGTAAATCTGCGTGGATTCAATCTGCGCCATCTGCGGGAAATTGCATTTCAGACCATACCGGTCACTCACTCCTCAATGAATTAACAGGATTCGTCAATGATGCTTTCAGGCATTCAACGCTTACGGTAATTAGTCCGATTGCCATAGCAACTATTCCCGCCAGCGGAAATATGACCCAGCTTAAGTCAATATGATAAGCAAAGCCTTGAAGCCATTTGTTCATCAAGTAAAAGGCGAGAGGGGATGCAATGAATATCGCAATGAAAATGGGAATGAGGAACTTACCGGACAGCAACACAACGATGTTTGATGGAGTAGCGCCTAATGCTTTTCTTATTCCGATTTCCTTCGTTCGTTGTTCAGCAACAAACGCGGACAAACCGTACAATCCGAGGCAGGAGATAAATATCGCAAGGATTGCAAACACGTTAAAGAGGTCACCCAGTTGCTGCTCATTCTGATACAGGTTCGATAGATCCTGATCGACAAACGCATACGAGAATGGATACGCTGGATTCAGATCCTTGGAAATTTTTTCCAACGCTTCGATCGTTTCTTCAGTGTTACCTTGATCAGTGCGCACGACAACAGTGCCACCCCACGTTACTAGTCTCAAGACAATCGGCTCTATTTTTAGTTGCAGGGGCTTAAAGTTAAAGTCCTTAACGACACCCACAATCGTACCTTTATTCTCCCACAAGCTAAAGGACTGGCCAACCGCAGTCTCCGGCGTCAAGCTCATTATCCTGGCAGCTTCTTCATTAATTATATAATTAGAACTATCGGCGGGAAAATCCTTCGAAAAATTGCGGCCTGCTGCCAATTCTATTTGAAATAGATCGACGAATCGATCATCAATCGCCATGTGTGCAAAAATGACCTGCTTGTTTTTGTCCTTCCCTTCCCAATCGAGATACATCGTGCCGCTTATAAGGTTAGTAGGAAGGTTGGAGATACGGCTGAACTGTTGAGTCAGTCGTTCCTGCTCAAGTCTGGCCATTAATTCCGAGGGGCGGTTCCACATTTCACCCCGCATATTGAAGTAGATAAGATTTTCTTTAGAATAGCCGAGGTTTTTATTGCTCAGATAGCTGAGCTGATTATACACAATTGCCGTCCCGACTAACAACACAATGGAAACCACAAATTGAGTAACAACGAGAACGTTGCGAAATATAACGCCACCACTACCCGCCTTTACGTCTCGCTTAAGAACCTTCGCGGGGACGAAGCCTGACAAGAACAACGCGGGGTAGCTTCCGGCAAGGATTCCAGTAATGAATGTGATGCCGAACAATGTCAAGAGGATCTTTCCGTCAAAAAAATTGAATGACAAATCCCTTCCAGCCATTTCATTGACATACGGAAGAGATAAGTAGACCAGTAAGACAGCAATCGAAAGCGAAACAAATGCAATTGTCAACGATTCCGACAGGAATTGACCTATTAGTTGAAACCTTTGTGCGCCAGATACTTTTCGCATACCAACTTCTTTCGCCCTTCTTGCCGACCGGGCAGTCGCGAGATTCATAAAGTTTATACACGCAACGATCAATATAAACATAGCAATGACGCTGAGCGCAAATACATAGTCAGCATTGCCATGACCGGGAACGTCAGCCATAAAATTTGAATGCAGGTGAATGTCCAGCAATGGCTGCAGAACAAACTTTACTTTCAGTTCGGGTACTTTTGTTTTATAAAGTTCATCGATCCTGGCCTGTAGTCCTGTGATATTCTGAGGTGTGGCCAGAAATGACTCGTTAAGTTTGATATAGGTGTAGTAATTGAAGTTTTCCCATTTGTTATTCTTGATATCATACTCCGTCTTTGCGATAAACGACATAGGTATAATAAAGTCAGGTTGAAGGTGTGAGTTCGCCGGAATATGAATCACTGCCGTTACCGCGAAATCATTTGAGTTATCCATCCGCATGACTTTTCCAATGGGATCTTCAGAGCCAAAATACTTTGTTGCCATTTTATCGGTCAGGACAATTGAATTTGGCGCTAAAGCTGAAGAGGCGTCTCCCTTCATCAAATTGAAATTGAAAATGTTGAAAAAGTTAGAGTCTGCGTAAATTTGCCTCGTCTCATCGAACTTCTGACCGTTAACTTCGAACAGGCAGGTTCTGTATGATGTTGTCCTTGCCGACTCCTGAACTTCGCTAAAGTCGCTTTGTAAGGTAGGGCTCATCGGAGCAGGAGTGATTGCCACCTTGATATCATCGGCATGGCCGGTGAGCCTGTAGATTGCTTCAGGATTGCGGTGGAAGGTATCGTAACTCAATTCATGCTTGACATAGAGGATAATAACAATGCTACAGGCGAGCCCGATCGACAAGCCCAGGATGTTGATTATGGAAAAAGCCTTTTGGCGAAGCAGGTTGCGAATGGCAATCTTTAGATAATTCCTTAACATATGTAGATAAGTAAGTTCGTCCCTAAGACGCTTTCATAAGCCACAATGTTGCACCCGGAACTCAGAAAAATTAGCTTCCATTCATCAGTTGTGTGACTATTTTCCCCATTACTCTCCGACAAACAAGCAATTGGCAACCTGCGGGTGAGAACTGGGCTGGTATAACTTTTGAACCATTATATAGTAGAGCCTATGAATTTTAAAAATTACAAAGATGAGATTTACAGTTTTAGCTATTGCGTTGTTATGGTTCGCAGTGATGGCAAAAGCGCAGAATAACCTCGAAGTAAAAATAGATAACATAAAGAACGACAAAGGAGATATTCTCATCGGCCTCTACACAGATGGAACTAATTTCCCCCGAAAAACCACAGATGGAAGGATTGTTAAGGCTTCAAAAGATGGTGTCATCGTTGCCTTCCACGACCTGAAGCCAGGTCCGTATGCAATAAGTGTACTTCATGATGAGAACAGCAACAAGGATATGGATCAGAGTAAGATCGGAATTCCAACGGAAGGTTACGGCTTTTCAAACAACGCGAGAGGCTCTCTTGGACCACCATCATTCGACAAAGCAAAGTTTGAACTCCAACCTGGAGCAAAAGATACGCTCATATCGATTGACTTGAGGTACCTGATGAATAGAAAAGGAACTTGAGTTAATGATGAATGGTTAGTGGTTAATGTGTTCATTGCTCACTCGCTCTTCAAGCTATCAACAGGGTTTTGTCTGGCTACCCTTAGTGATTGATATCCAACAGTGATAATAGCTATTAAGAAAGCTGATACTCCTGAAAGGACGATGATCCACCAATCAATTATTGTCCTGTAAGCAAATCCGTTGAGCCAGCCTTTCATTATAAACCAACCCAGCGGTGCGGCTATTATAAATGCTATGCCGATCAGAAGCATAAAGTCTTTAAGCAACAACATGCTCACCTCGGAAAGAGATGCGCCAAGTACTTTGCGAATACTGATCTCTTTGCTCCTTTGCTCACCAAGGTATGTTGCTAAGCCAAACAGACCCAGACACGCGATAATGATCGTGAGCACCGTGAACATGAAAACGATCTTCCCTAGTCTCACCTCTGAACGAAACGTTGCATCGATGTTCTGCTCTAGGAACGTGAATTCAAATGGACTGGACGAGTACTTCTTCCAGATCGTCGTCAATTTTTGTATTGCCTCTGATGGATCTCCAGGGGAAATTCGGATAGCAACCTCGTTATCCGATTGCCTTACCATCCAATAATTTTTTCCAGCATTCAATATGATCGCCATTGGTTTCACGGCGTTCTTTAAATTTTCAAAATTGAAATCCTTAACTACTCCAATGAGGTTGAAAGCCACTGGCTGTACAGCATTAAAATTTATTATAGTATTTCCTTCCACTTGTTTAAATCCCAACGCCTTGTAGGCTGCTTCATTTAACACAATGGCTGAGCTATCTGATGGAAATTCCGCTGAGAAGAATCTGCCCTTTTCCACAACATATCCCATGGTGGACAAGTGATCATAGTCCGCAGTCATTACATGTAAATCTATGTCCTGCTCGCCACCACCTTTTCTAAAAAGATTACTATCCGTTATATTCGGAGGAAGAGCACTTGCCAGGCTTGCATTCCTAAATTGAGGATGTTGTAATAACTCAGCTTTAAATTCTTCGGATTTGTTTCCCAGGGACCATCCGTGAGCAAGGCTAATCACATTCTCCTTGTCAAAACCCATGTTTTTACGCTGCATGTAGTCCAACTGTCTGCTGATGACAAGGCTTCCTACGATAAGCAACATCGATATGACGAATTGAAAGGTTACCAGCGAATTCCGGAACACTGACTTTCGTGAACCTGCACCCATCGTTCCTTTCAAAACATCGATCGGCCTGAACTTTGTCAGATAAAATGCGGGATACATCCCGGCCAGAAGTCCAAGTAACAATGCAAATAAAACCAGGTAAATAACTGTCGTGGGCCGCGTCAGCAGTTCGAATTGGATGTCTTTGCCTGCGAGAGAATTAAATGAATTAAGGACCAACCCCACGATCGCCAGTGCAATAAAAGTAGACGAGAAACTAAAGAGCATAGACTCTGAAAGAAACTGTCCGATAAGTTTTTCCCGTTGGGCTCCGATCGATTTCCTTACACCGACTTCTTTTGCGCGAGTGGCAGCTCTTGCTGTGGAAAGATTAATGAAATTGATACATGCGATTAGCAAAATAAAGAAGGCTACTGCACCAAAGACATAAATGTATTGGATGTTTCCTGTTGGATTGATCTCGCTTGACAGTTCCGACTTTAAGTGGATATCAAGTATCGGTTGAAGGAAAAATCCGAAACGGTTACCCTTGCTCTTGAATTCCTCCAAAGAAATACCCATGACGCGCTCCAGGTCCGGCCCTAGGTTCTTTTCCGTTATTACGTCAAATTTTTTCTTGACGACATCAGGTGAGTTGGTTTTGATGTATGTGTAAAGAAATGTATTCGACCATGCACCAACGTGCATGATGTACCACGATGGCGACGAAAGGATCATATCGAACTGTATGTGTGAGTTGGCAGGCGGGTCTTTAACAACACCGGTTACTTCCGTGGCTATTCTGTCTTCGCCACGCAGCAGGATTTTTCCCAACGGGTTTTCATATCCAAAATAACGTCTCGATGTTGTTTCTGTAATGACGATCTTGTTTGTTCCTTGCAGGACAGTTTTTGGATCACCTGATATAATTGAAAAGGAAAAGAACTGAAAAAAATTGGAATCCGCCGCCAACAATTGTTTCTCGATGAACGCCTTGTCGCCATAACGCATTGGCTGAGCGCGCCACCACCCAAAGCGGGTAGCTTCATCCACTTCGGGTATTTCCTGAAGGATGGCCGCTGCAATAGGCGGTGAAGAGACTGCTGACTCAAACGCGCTGCCCTCAAAACTCCCGCCGGATCCTATACGATAGGTCCGGTCTGAATCCTTTAAAAAGCGATCATAGCTTAGTTCATCGGCTATATAAAGTATGATGAGCATACTGGCAGCAATACCCAGGGCAAGTCCACCTGCATTGATCGATGAATATATTTTATACTTCAAGATGTTCCTGATCCCAACCTTTAGATAGTTTGAAAGCATGTCCATACCGTTAATCGTTATCCGTTAATCGTTAATCGTGGTGTGGGCGAGGGTGTGAGTGTGTTTTACCGGCAAAGACGCTAAGACGCTAAGTCTTTGCGTTACCTTGCGCCATTGTTCATTGCTCACTGTTCATTGTTCATTCACTCCTCAAGCTGTTCACTGGATTCGCAAATGCCGACTTCAATGCCTGGATGCTTACGGTCAGTAGTGTGATCAACAAGGCAGCAAAACCTGCTGCAAGCAGCAGATACCATGAAACCGTTGTCCTGTACTTGTACTGCGCAAGCCAATCAGCCATGAAGTAATAAGAAAGAGGAATGGCAATGACGCACGAAATGAGAACCAGCAACACAAACTCACTCGTCAACAGACGCCAAATATGTGTGGATGATGCGCCAAGTACTTTACGAATGCCAATCTCTTTCGAACGTTGCTCCGCTACATAAGAAACCAAGCCAAATAAGCCGGAGCAGCTTATGATAATTGCCAGCGTGCTGAAGATTGACGCCAATACACCAATCCTCTCCTCGGAACGGAATTTCGCTTCGTATTCTTCGTTTGCAAACTTGTAGTCAAATGGAGCGGACGGAACATACTGATTAAAGACCTTTTCAATCTTGGGCAATGCCTCGTGAGCACTGACCGATGGATCAACGCGAATAAATAACCATTCCCGATCGCCGTTGGCCTGGAAGAACAAACAAGGATCCGCTGGTTCGAATGGCGAACCTTTCACCATATCGGTGATGACACCAAGAATAGTGTACTGCGTCCGTTGTCCGTCCCGGTTTCGAATGAGCGTTTCACCAACCGGGTTTTCAAGGCCCAAAAGTTGGGCAGCTGTCTCATTGATCACAACGCCATTGGCGTCCGAAAGTATTTCTTGCGAAAAGTCTCGACCAGAAACAAATGTCCAGCCAATAGTGGTACCGTATCCTGACGTGACTTCGTTGATATTGAATGCCGGGTCATCCATACCTTGTGGCTTGCCACGCCATTCAAATCCGTTATTCCATCCCAATGTACTTGTGACTGCATAGTTGGATTCAGCTATTTCCTGAACTACACCTGTTTTTTTGAATTCATTTCTCAAGACCTCGTATTTGCCATAATATTCCGGAGACCTGGGATGGATTGATATCAATCCGTCTCGTGAATAACCAACCGGCCTGTTTTTGGCGAATTGCAGTTGCCTGTAAACAATAGCCGTGGCAATGATGAGACTGATTGAAAACGTGAACTGGGCGACAACCAGAATTCTACGCGGTGTCGAAACGCCCCGCCCAACTTTGAAAGTGCCCTTTAATACTTTGACGGGATTAAAAGCCGAAAGGTATAATGCCGGATAACTTCCAGCGAGGAGACCCGCGAGGCTGGTAAACGAAAGTACAATCAACCAAAACCAACCATCATTCCATGGGATGCTGATGTCCTTGTCAGCAATCTTGTTGAACGCAGGCATCAGCAATTGCAGAAGAACACATGATATAACCATTGATGCCATTGCAACAACGAGAGATTCACCCAAAAACTGCTGGACGAGCTGACCGCGACGTGATCCGACGGATTTTCTGATCCCCACTTCCTTCGCTCTCTTTTCCGAACGGGCAGTACTGAGGTTCATGAAGTTGATGCACGCAAGCAACAAAACAAACACTCCCGTGACAGCGAACATCCATACAAACTTCAACCGCTCACTCGTAACGCTGACACCATTTTCGAATTCGGAATAAAGTCTCCATTTGTTCATCGGCAGGAGAAAAAGCTCCGGCTTCATTTTGACCTTGTCCTCTTCAACATGAGGTACCATCACGTCCTTGATCATTGCCGAAACTTCCTCCACATCATTCTCATTATTAAGCTGGACATAAAGCCGCATGTTGTAGTTATCCCATACGTTGAGATCAGACCAGCCATCAAGGAATAAATCAAGCGGCGCGAAATAGGAAGCTTGTTCGAATTCAGAATTTTTTGGAAGATCCTCATACACGCCGGTAACGATAAGATCCCATTTGGCATCCATGGTGATTATCTGGTTGATTGGATCCTGGTCGCCAAACATTTTTGCAGCGAGCGACCTGGAAAGAAAAATCGACTTCTTGTCTTTTAGTCCATCGAGTCTTCCCTTCACCATTTTAAGGCTAAACATGTCAGCTCCCTCAGGTTGCATGAAGTACCCGAGTTGAGAAAACTTCTTATCACCTGTCGTCAACACCTTGTCCTCAATTCGGGACCGCAGCAGGACAACATTTTTGAAATGTGAACCGAATTCGTTTCTAAGCAGTGTTCCAAGGCCGGTAACTTGCACGTAGTTGACGTATATTTCGCCATTGGCCTGCTCCTTTCGGTATACGCCAGCAATCGTATCATAGTTCTTGTGATGCTGATTGAATGAGAACTCGTCATATATCCACAGGCCAATGAGCATAGCAACAGTGAGGCTAGATGCCAGGCCACCGATGTTGATAAGAGAGTAACCTCTGTTCTTTAAGATATTCCTCCAGCCCAGTTTCAAATAACTTTTATACATACTGTAATGATTAATGTTATAATTCTCTGCGGGTTTAATTATTCCTGGCCTGAATAACAACAGCACGTCTGCCGCGAACTTCAGATCAGCTTTTCTTTTACCCGATATCTTCAGTTGCTCATTATATAGTTCCAACAAATCTCCCTCAATGTGTTTCTTCAGCGATGGATGACAATACCACTGGAAGAGGCGGTGGAAGAATTTTGGAGGATGAGGCATGGTTAATGGTTAGTAGTTAGTAGTAAGTAGTAAGTAGTAAGTAGTAAGTAGTAAGTAGTAAGTAGTAAGTAGTAAGTAGTTAGTAGTTAGTAGTTAGTAGTTAGTTAGTAGTTAGTCATTTTGTAACTCCTTGCGAAACTTTGCGTCCCTTGCGTCTTTGCGGTAAAACACACCCGCACCCACTCACACTCACGCGCACACATTTCTTCAACCTCCTACAAACTTGGGATTGAGTGCGATCTTTGGTATCGACTTCCACAACTCATCCCTTGTCGCCTTCGTGTACTCCACCGCTCTTTTGCCATAGGCCGTGATCCGAAAATATTTCTTCGGGCGACCTGCCCGTTCTTCCGTTGCCTCCCCTTCCCTCGACTTCAAAAAGCCTTTGTCCTCCAGTCTCTTTAGGGCAGATTGCAATGCGCCAACGCTTACTTTCCTTGACAAACGCGTTTCAATCTCCTTCTTAATAGACACGCCATATGCTTCATCGTAAAGGACCCCCACTGTTAACATCACCACTTCTTCGAATTCCCCCATTTGGTACTTCTTCATGGTTACAATAATTTATTCCTGTTTGCAGTATTAATAATTATGCCAACGCGGAGCGAGTGGCATACATGCCGTTTTTTATTGGTTGTCTATCGTTTTGGAATGAGGAGCTGTACGGATACACGCCAGCTGTTGTGCGAAAACGGTCAGTTAATCGTTAATCGTTATCCGTCAATCGTTCGAAACGTCAATCACGCTTTGAGCGAAGCGGTAAGGTCTGCGCGATTCAAAGTGCTCGCTTGCAGACTGCATAGGATTATAATGATCATACCACAATACAAGACAGGTATTAGCGGATCGAGCCATACAAAATGAGTGTTATACACAAAACTCCGGAGTATTTCCTGAATAACAATATAAGTGACGGGGCCAAAGAAGAGGATAGCCAATCCCATCTGGAGGGCAAATTCCTTTACCAACAGCACGGTGATATTTTTTACTGACGCTCCAAACAATTTATGAATAGCGATTTGTTTTATTTTTTCCCGCACTATACTTACGCAAAGGCCATAGATACTGCAGCACGCAAGTAGCCCGGATATGATTGCCATGATTCCCGAAAGGCTGTTGAGGCGATCCTGGTATTCTAACCATTGTTCGAACCGCGTGTTTAAAAACCGTATGGTTACAGGAGTTCCGGACGTTGCGAAATAATTGGACAATGTCTCAACGGTACGCCTGATGTCAACTTCAAGCAGCCGTATACAAAGAAAGTTATACTCAAAGGCATTCGATTTGATGATCTTTAGCGGCTTCTCAGGAAGGTTAAACTCGTTATCGATATTATTTACCGTTCCGATCACATTTGCTGTATCCGAACCCATCAGGTGCTTCGCTCTTTCGTTGACAACAACTATTGAGTCGCCGTCGTTAGCCTTAAACCAATTCCCGCCCAGGATCTTTAGATCGAAAAAATCCTTGAACTCAGGATCGACTTTTATGAAATAGAAATTTGTGCCAAGCTCCTTGCTGTTGATGCTGTGCGGCAGTTGTGACATCGCTATAACATCAACTACGTTGGCATTATTCATTTTCAACGCCGACCGCAGACCGTTGAGAGTACCGGGCAGATGGCGTGGATAATCCAGGTATACGATCTGATCATGATTTTGACCCGGCTCTTTTACCAGCGAATAGTTGATTTGCCTTCGAACAACCAGCGACGCGACGATCAGGAAGAGGCTTATGCCTAACTGTAACAGCGCAATTACCCGTTTGAATCGGGGAAAGGTTATGGATTCAGAGCTTAATAGCCTGCTGGGCGCAGCTCGCATAAAACGAGACGTGATGAGAAGCGGAGACAGTCCGAATAGAACTAAAAGGAATATGATTATAAGTATGAATTCCAGGTCGATCGTTCTCAATGTTGAAATTAGATCCATTGAAAGGATCGGCTGAATCCATTCTTTGAGACAAAACAAAGCAATTATTCCGATTGTAATTGAAATGAAAACAATCAGCAGCGATTCTTTCGCGAATCCGGAAAGCAATCCAAGCTGATTCATTCCAGCAATTTTCTTTATCGCCAGCTCTTTAGATCGATGCGGAATCGTTAAGGTGGTCAGGTTAACAAATCCTGTAACCGCCAGGAAAAGAATTAATGAAGTTATACATAGCAGGATGTAGATACTATAGGAATCTCCGTGCTTCGCATCTTCGCCAATGACCCTTGGACCAAAGTATACGTCAATGATAGGCTGCAAAATGTAGGATAGCTTCTGGTCCTTTAAATGTGAATCAATCGATTCTTGAAAATGAGGAATACTTTGATTGTTCGCTCTTCCGTAAACTCCACTCGTGGAAGGATCAAAATTCAGCGCTCTAATTGTAGTGCTGTCGTGCACAATAAATCCTCTGAAATCCTCATGCGAATTATTGGGAAAATCATTGAATACAGCGGCTACTGTAACATTTATTGTATCATTTATTGCCGTGATGCTTAAACTTTTCCCAACCGATGAAGGAGAGCCAAAGTATTGTACAGATGCTGACGAGGACAGGATAATGGCTGGATTGTCAGCCGAAAAATTTGCTAAATCACCCTGCGCAATATCAAAAGTAAAAATATCTTTAATTGAAGGATCAGCTGAATGCAATTTCTGGCCGTGCCATGTTTTGTCTCCTGCGATGATCACCAATCCATCCATAACCTTTACGGCTGATAGAGTCAGCGAATCTCGAAGTGTTGAAGAAAGCGAGTTCACAACTTTTCGTTGTATCTGGTTGGAAATCCTATTGCCAATAAATCCGTCACTGTTATTCTTCTGGAGTACACGGAAAGCCAAATCTGAATTATTGTGAAACCTGTCGTACCCGAACTCATTGAAGACAAACAATGATATCACGATAGCACATGCAAAGGCAACCGACAGTGTGAGGATCTTTAAAATGTAGACATCACGGTTCCTGTTAACGATCCTTAGGAACAACCGGAGGTATAGACGTCGCATCCCTTCAATATACAATAAACCGGCCAGCTGAAATGCCTGGGCGAGCGTTCTCGGGGAGCCAATGGACACCCGTTAACTAAATCTTATTACGAACGTGTAACCGGTAACGGTCACCATTATCCGAAAGCGGACTATATTGGGGAGCTTCAAAAAAAGAGAGGCATCAACCTCTCTTTAAATTCTATGGAAACGATCCGTTCAATAGTATTCATTGTAGGGCCCTCCGACCCGCCCGATGAAGTCGCCTTTCGTGAGCTGTTTACCTTCGCCAGAATTCTATTGCAATTTTTTTCTCACAAACGAGGCCCGGTAACGAAAAATTCAAGAACCTCGCGATCGTGATGATTCTTAACGACGCATTGAAGGTCAAAGAACATTGTAGCTCCACCCGCAGCAGTATAGTTTGGCCATGCAGGCAAACCCTTATGGGCTGGATTACCACTTCGCGCAAAGTTGATCCACGACTGACTCATTTTATCTGCAAGCACATGTGCATCTTTGCCGCCTCCAGTCATTTCTTCGCATCGCGCAATGTTATTGAACACGAAAGGAATTTCCATACAATGCACAGCTTTAAAATCACCTCCAAAAATTGGTGATTGCCAGGTAAACAGGTACATAAAGACCGGTGCGCTGGCGCTACCAGACTTGATGTTCGCTTGTGTCACCATTCCTGGCCGGAACATTCCATCAATATCAGCCAGATCAGTTGGACGCGTATCAGCAGGGTAAGCCTTCTTAACGGCAGCGATATATGCATCCGTTTTGTCACCATAAATTTTTTGCAAATGGGCTCTCACATCCTCAGCTGTACCTTTACGCAGTGCCGGGTTTCTGAGAGATGCCATGAACTCGTTCTTTGTTGATCCGATCAGCAACGGAACGTTATCTGAAAGCGTTAATGCTTTCGCTTCGGTTGGCTGGAACGGAAGAAAATTTCCGTCCAGCACCGGGCTCCAACCGAATCTAAAACCTGCAACGGGTTTCCCTTCCGCGGAAAGTTGTTCCCGTACTTTTTGCAAGGCGCGTGTTCCCGCCGCTGCTAACTTATCATAAGGTATCTTTTGAATTGAATCGACTTTAGATGGAATCAATCCCAATTCTGTCAACAATGCAGCGCCAATTCTTTTTGTAATGGCCGGGTCCTGAAAGTCGGCCCATATCCCGCTTTGTACAATCGCTTTATGGAACAGTCCTTTTGCAGAAGGTGCGTTCATCAGTGTAGTCACTTTACCGCCTCCACCGGATTGTCCGAATATCGTTACGTTGTTTGGATCTCCACCGAAGTTGGCGATGTTAGCCTTCACCCATTCCAAAGCGGCGACGAGGTCGATCATTCCAACATTAGCTGATGCCTTATATTTGTCACCAAATTCTGAAAGATCCAGGAAGCCGAGGATATTCAAACGGTGGTTCACAGAAACCAATACTACATCACCTTTCTTGCTGATATTTTCACCGTCGTAAGAAGGAAGTTCTTGTGATGAACCTCCAGTGTATCCGCCACCGTGAATCCAAAACATCACTGGCCTTTTCTTTCCGTCGTTTACACCCTGCGTCCAGATGTTCAATCTTAGGCAATCTTCATTAGGATATCCCCAATCGTGATGAAATGGAAATTCGGTTTCATCATTTACTTGTGTTGTGGGAGTAACCAATGGACAAACCGGTCCGTAAGTAAGAGAGCTTCTTACGCCTTCCCACGATGCCGCCTTTGTCGGTTGCTGGAAGCGTTTCGCTTGTGCGTACGGAATTCCTTTATATGTATACGTGCCATTATGAATATAGCCTCGCACCTTGCCTTGTTCAGTAGATACTACGGCGATATCCGTGCCGACGGTTATCGGGAGCGGCGCCGCGGTTTTTTGCGCATTCATCACCAGGGGAATTGCAGCAAAACAACAAGCGATAAACAATCTTTTCATAGGTTGCGTGTTTTCTTGAATGTGTCAATGTTACACATTCGGAAGGAAATTCAAAAGTCATTTTAGGTATCAACGGTTTGAAGCCAATCTGCGTGCTTAAATTACATCACAGAATAATCTCGCAATGAACCTTGACCATATCATCCAAAAACCGGCAGCCGGGGAATTTCCTCCGTACGCTTCCATGTATATCGATCTTATCCCATCCGATGGCCGGCTTCTTACCCACCTTTGGAACAATCTACAGACAGCAACAAAGCTGGTTCTATCGTCGCCGCCTGACAAACATCTCTACAGGTATGAAGAGGGCAAATGGACGATCAAAGAAATTCTGGTCCACATCATTGACGACGAACGTATTTATAGCTATCGGGCGTTGCGCTTTGCCCGCAATGACAAAACTGAACTTCCGGGGTTTGACCAGGATCCCTTTGCATTTCATTCAAAAGCAAATGAGAGAACCATTGAAAGTATTTTGGAGGAGTACGAAGCTGTGCGGATGTCAACGATGACGTTGTTTGACAGCTTTTCGGATGATGTGTTGCTTCTCAGGGGAATTGCTAACAACAATGAAGCAACGGTGCGTGCATTAGGATATCACATCGCGGGACATGAACTTCACCATCTCAATATTATTAAGAATCTGTATCTAAAATAAAAAGGGCCGCCCCCACAAGAGCAGCCCCTAGATACAGCCAACGGTTAATTCGATTTATTTTTCAAGTCAAGCGCAAAATCCTTGGCAGTTTTTGCGGTCATGATGTCCATAAAGTTCAGCGCGCCATTTGTTGCGCTTCCACCCGTTTGGAATTGAGGTACAATGGCACCGGTATACTTGCTGAACGCTTCCGCCCACACCTTCTGAACTTCCACTTGAGCCTTAAGCTTCATTTCCAACGCACCGTCGGCTTGCATTATCCTCGATCTTGAATAGGCCTGTGCATCAGCCAGCTCTTTTATCTTCTTAGCTTCAAGTATCGCACCTTCGTAGGCTATCTTTTGCTGAAGTTTGTCCTGCTCGGCAACTTTTACTTTAGTCTCCGCTTCAACCACCTGACGGGTTTGTTCCTGTTTTTGCTGATACTCAATTTCCACCAGCGCCTGTTCACCTTTTGCTTTAGCCGTTAATGTCTGTTGTTGAGCTGTCATTAACTCCTGCTTCGAAATAGAAGATTTTGTTACAGCGTCGATAATTTTAACCAGCTTCTGGTCTACTTTATCTTCATAGTCAACATCCGTGATGGCGGCATCAGCTACAGTAATACCATACTCTTTTATAGAAGAAAGCTTTCTCTTCGGCATAGAAGTCTTTACATCTATCTGAACTTCTGTTTGATAGATCCTCTTCTTTTCACCTTGAAGTGAATCATAAACTTGCCGCTCTTCTGTTTTTAAGAGATACACACCTTCTTTCAATTGGTCCATAAAATCCTGAGCCATTTGAGCGCGTCCACCGCCGTAGTGTTTTTCACTGCTCATCAATTGAGCTGAAGATTGCAAACACTCTTTAGTATAGGGAGCAAGCCTTTTGCCCACTAACGACGCAGGCGTACGGTGCGTATTGTGAATAAGGATCATCTCTTTCTCGTCCGAAGGCAGGATGAACTGCGTAATACCCTTTACATTAGCAGTAGTAGCATCACTGAAACGGATCATGATCTGACCTACCTCGATGCCATTATCTTCCATTTCAAGCTTACTTGCATTTTCCTGATAGGTAACAGAAATCTGATTAGGCCATTCCTTCTCCTTTGCGAAGAAACCAGCGTAAAAGATACCCGGCGCGAACTGAACGATCTGCTCACCAGTCGTTCGTTCTACAACGGTACGGTTACCAGCGTCATTCCATGAAAAAGGGTTCAACGTGAGAAATACTATCAAAAAGAAAACGGCGGCAATCGCCATCGCGATCGTCCTTTTAGGGATTAGATTAAACATTTGTCAGCTTTGTTTATAGTTAGAGTTAATTAAGAAACCAGAGAAGCAATACGAAAAACGCTATGAATCAGCACCCCTCTGCCAGCGTGAGGCCGGCACGTTCATGCAATTGGCTGATTGAGAAATACCTGACTATTATTTTCACAACTTTGTTCCCGCTACACGGGACGAGTAATTTCACGTGGTTTATTCACGAAACCTTACGCAGGAAACCAGGCTTTGAACAATATATTTTGGCCTTTAAACGGCCCAAAAACGAGGATTTTTCGAATTATAGCAGCCAACTCCCTCCAGTTTTCTTACTTTAGGGAATAATACAGTACCTCATGAAATACGTAAAATCACTCCTTATTATACTGCCTGTTTTGCTGCTCTCTTTTTCTGAAAGGGAAAACGCCGGATTGAAGGATCAAAAATGGAAATCACTGTTCAACGGCAAAGATCTCGCAGGATGGAAAATGAAAATTGCCGGCTTCCCCTTAGGAGAAAATTTCGGTAATACTTTTCGGGTCGAAAATGGCATCCTAAGCATTCGATACGACCAATACGGCGAAAACTTCAATAGCCGGTTCGGTGCCCTCTACTTTGACAAGAAGCTCTCGAATTATCGCCTCAAGGTAGAATACAGGTTTGTCGGAGAAACAGCACCAGGCGCTCCAACATGGGGATACCGTGACAGCGGCGTTCAGTATCACGGTCAGGATCCCGCAACGATTGAGTTGAAACAGTCTTTTCCCGTCTGCATTGAATACAACCTTCATGGCGGCAACGGTACGGATGAACGGCCAACGGGAGAAATTTGCACCCCAGGCACTAGTGTAGAAATAAAGGGAGAAAAGAACAAGTCATTCTGTACACCGCCCGATGTCAAGAAAACATTCCATGGTGATCAATGGGTAACGCTCGAAATCGATGTGAAGGATGGCAAGATCGCGCACTATGTCAACGGTGAAGAGATCCTGAAATTCGAAAACCCCAGGTATGACCCAAAACATGAGTTTGGGAAAAAATTCGCAACCGCTGACAACGCAATAATAAAGGCCGGCTACATTTCAATTCAATCCAATAGCCACCCGATCGATATACGCAAAGTTGAGATAATAGAGTATTAAAAAATCTCCTCCGCTTCAACTCATCCCAAGACCATTCCGGATGGCGATTTCAACAGGCGAATACATCTTATCCTGCCGGTTCAACCTTAATGGCTCAGCAGGTAGAAGTACAGGTTGCGCAAGAAAACGTGGAGACCCAACTATATTATCCTGTGCAGCATGAATAAGGAATGGATGGCAGAGAAAAACAGTGCCGGCTTTTCCGGTAGCAAACTCAACATCGCGATTTAATGTCGTCGTAAGTTTTTGCGCGAGTTCAATAAACGATAAACCTTCTTCGCCATAAGGCTGAAGCAATGGCGGCACATCCAGGTGTGATCCTACAAGAATGCGGGTGGGCGCATCGTCCGGACCGATATCAGAAAATAAGAAGAGCATTAGCAGCGCTCTTCCTTTAGACACAACATTAAGTCGCCATGACCCATCGTTGCCCTGAAAGCTGGCATCCGCATGCCACCCTGTGTCGTTTGCAATCTGATCACTTGGAAATCGAACGGGGAAAGTTCCCAAACTACCTCTTGGCAGCCATCGACCTTTGCCAACAAGTTGATCGAATGCTTCATGAAGAATCCGGGTATTCACCGCGCGCCTAAATGGTTCGTGAGCATAATCACCGAGACGAACAACTGGAAGAGTCCAGGTTGACCTGTCGTCGGGATCGCAAGGCATATCCTTCCAAAGGATTTCACGACCCAACGATGCAAGTTCCGATGGAAAAGCGTCGTCAAGTTTAATAAAACCTCGTTCTATGAAACTATCTATTTCAGACTTCGATAACATTCTTCAGTGGAGTTAACACCATAAACATTCCTGACATGCTATTATGAAATTCTGTTAATATCTTTACAACAGCTATCATTATTTCATCGACGGTGGAAAAATACTTTAAGATTATAATTGATTCTTACTACGGTTATTGGAATTACCTCGTCAATGAAATAGCATATCCTGGATGGCACAATTACTTCTGGTGGCTGGTCAGTCTTTCACTGACCGTTTGGTTGCTGGAGATCATCGTCCCCTGGCGTAAAGGTCAACCAATTTTCCGCAAGGACTTCTGGCTGGATGGGTTCTACATGTTTTTCAACTTCTTTTTATTCTCTTTGGTTGCCTACAATGCTATCTCCAACGTCGCTGTCAACCTCTTCAATGACTTCATAGGATTATTTGGATTGAAGAACGTAGTAGCTATTGAAATTCAAAGTTGGCCTGCATGGGCCAAACTTCTCTTGATGTTTGTTATCGCCGACTTCATCCAGTGGAACATTCATCGCGCATTACATCGCGTGCCGTGGATGTGGGAGTTTCACAAAGTTCATCACAGCGTTGAAGAGATGGGATTCTCCGCACATTTCCGTTTTCACTGGATGGAAACGATACTTTATAAGACACTTCAATATATCCCACTCGCGATGATCGGTTTTGGATTACAGGATTTCTTTGTGATCCATATTATCGCTGTGGCTATTGGTCATTTGAATCATTCCAATCTTTACATGACTTATGGTCCGCTTAAATATCTGCTGAATAACCCAGCTATGCACATATGGCATCACGCGAAAGCACTGCCCGGCAGGTACGGGGTGAACTTTGGAATAAGCCTGAGTATATGGGATTACTTATTTAAAACGGCATACATACCCCGTAGCGGCCGTGATGAGAAGTTGGGGTTTTCAGGGGATGAAAAATTCCCAAGGACGTTTTGGAAGCAGATTATTTATCCATTTAAGTGAGTAGCACTAAATACAGTGTGTGCGTCCGCGGCGATTCAGGGCTAAAGCCTGTATACATATGAGCATCATGCTCCGCCTTAAAAGGCGGAGTTAATGTTGTGCGATGGTATCTTTAAGCTACCAGTAGGTCTGTAACTCCGCCATTTATGGGAGAGAGTGAGACATACTGATCTAGGGCCTTAGCCCTGAAGCGCCCCTTTCAAAAAGAGCAAAACTCGATCGTACCGTATCATCAGGTTTTATACCAATGGAGGTGTAACAATTCAACCGATTTACTAGATTGTTATATCAAGCAAAGAATTCATTCCTATGAAAAACGATCTGAACCGAAGAAGATTTTTGAAATCAGCAATTGCAGGTAGCGCGGGTCTCGGCCTCGCAACCTCTGCGCATGGGTTCAACATCTTGTCATCATATCCTGTTAAAGACAAATACAATGTTGCCATCATGGGCCTTAATTCGAGAGGCGGTGAGCATGCCAGCGGATTTGCACGACAGGAGAAAGCAAACGTCGCATATATCTGTGATGTAGACGAACGTGCGGTTGCGTCAGGAATTGACCGGGTAATGAAAGCAGGACAAAAGTCAAAGCCAAAAGGTATCACTGACTTCCGCCAGGCGCTTGACGATAAATCTGTAGACGTATTAACCATAGCTGCTCCCGATCATTGGCATGCGCCCGCTGCGATACTTGGACTGAAGGCTGGCAAACATATTTATGTTGAAAAACCGGGAAGTCACAACCCCGCGGAAGGAGAACTTCTTATTCAGGCTGCGACCAAATACAACAAGGTCGTAATGATGGGCAATCAGCGGAGGTCATGGCCGCGCGTACGGGAGGCTATTCAATCACTCCACAGTGGAGTTATTGGCCCAGTTTATTATGCAAGAGCATGGTATACTAACACACGCCCGACTATTGGAAAAGGAAAAGAGACACCTGTTCCTTCGTGGCTAAACTACGAGCTTTGGCAAGGGCCGGCGCCGAGAAAACCATTCCTCGACAACGTGGTTCACTATCAATGGCATTGGCGGTGGCATTGGGGCACGGGCGAAATCGTAAACAACGGAACGCACTTCATTGACCTGGCAAGACTGGGACTTAATGTAAGTTATCCCACCAAGGTTTATTCCGGCGGCGGACGTTATCAATACAAAGACGACTGGGAAACACCCGATACGCAAGTCGCTACGTTCGACTTTGAAGGCGGAAAAACGATCCTGTGGGAAGGAAGAAGTTGCAACCAGAGAAGTATAAATGATATGGGATCCGGAGTTTCGTTTCACGGCGAGCAGGGAACATTGGAACTGAAGGACAATTCATATAAGATATTCAATAACAAAGGCGAATTAATCAAGCAGGCTGACGGCACTACAAACACCGCAGTCGATCAGACTGGCGCCGGATTTGACCTTGATAAGGATCACTTTGCAAATTTCCTTGACGGCCTTGAAACCAATAAACCTTTAAATTCACCTTATTCCGACTCCTACAAGAGTGTGCTGCTTGGACACCTTGGAAACATTTCCTATCGTGTAGGCAGATCGTTAGTATGCGATCCTCAAAACGGACACATTAAGAACGACTCAGAAGCAGCGGGTTTGTGGGGTCGTCAGTATGAAAAAGGTTGGGAACCGGTAATTTGATTAAATCAAAGATATGAACAGACGTAACTTTATCAGACAATCCCTGGCAACGGGAACAGCATTAGGGATGACAGGAGTATTCACCGCTAACGCTTACCAAGCGGCGCCAATCAGGATCGGGATTATCGGTCTTGACACATCTCACTCCCCAGCCTTTACGAAGATCTTCAATGTTGAAAATAGCAAACCGGAATTTCAGGGTTTCAAAGTAGTGACAGCCTACCCTCATGGAAGCAAGGATATCGAAAGCAGTGTTTCGCGGATACCGAAGTACACCGATGAAGTGAAAGCGATGGGTGTGGAAATTGCGGATTCTATCCAAAGCTTGTTAAAAAAGGTTGACGTAGTTCTGCTAGAGACCAATGATGGCCGCCTGCATAAAGAACAAGCACTCATGGTAATTGAAGCGGGCAAGCCGATGTTTATCGACAAACCCGTCGCTGCTTCATTAACCGATGCGATCGCCATCTATGATGCGGCCCGCAAGAAAAATGTTCCGATCTTTTCGTGCTCCTCTCTCCGTTACATGAATAGCGCCCAGCAGGTACGTTATGAAAACAAGATCGGAAAGGTTCTCGCCGCAGATACCTTTAGCCCGGCTACACTTGAGCCACATCACCCCGATCTATTTTGGTATGGCATTCACGGCGTAGAGATCTTGTTCACACTTATGGGCAAGGGGTGTGAAAGCGTTATGCGGTACAATACACCGACCACTGATATTGTTATCGGACAGTGGAGCGATGGACGCGTAGGTACTTTCCGAGGCACACGCGAAGGCAAGCATGAATACGGCGGAATTGCATTCGGAACAGATGGTAATCTCGTGCTTGAGCGTTTTGAAGGTTATGAAGCTTTAGCAGCAAAAATCGCAGCCTTTTTTAAATCCAAACAATCGCCTATCGATGATGCTGAAACGCTTGAGATATACGCCTTTATGGAAGCGGCCGATGAATCGAAACGCAAAGGCGGTCGCGTGAAGCTGAAGGATGTGATGGATAAGGCGAATGTGAAGAAATAGTAAGTAGTAAGTAGTAAGTAGTAAGTAGTAAGTAGTAAGTAGTAAGTAGTAAGTAGTAAGTAGTAAGTAGTAAGTAGTAAGTAGTAAGTAGTAAGTAGTAAGTAGTAAGTAGTAAGTAGTAAGTAGTAAGTAGTAAGTAGTAAGTATTTAGAAGTTAGAAGTTAATCGTGGGCATGGGAAGCCCTTGAGCGCTGTCTTCTAGAGCTCATTCTCATTTGCTAAAGCTTGCCTGCTTGAAATGGAGGCACGCGTTTACAGACAAAGTGCGTACACTCCCGCCAAGGATCTAATCAACGTCAACAGCGAACTCGTTTATTGGCACTGTTTAATTTTCCGACAGATCCTTCGCGTGAGCTTTCACCAGTCGTTATTTGGTTTGCAAAACCCATTCCATGTGCGTAGTTATATGATGGTGAAGCAAGCGCTCTGGAAGACAGTACGAAAGGAAACGAGTGCGTCATACTATCGCGAAGGATACTAAAGAAGACGACAGATTCTAAGAACCGCGCTTTGTTTGAGTTCAGTTCATCGAAAAAGGAACTGAACAAAGGTAAGAGTACTATTAAACGTTAAGTGGATGATCAGCGCAGGCCACTATCCATGCGAAGTGAGTCGGCCTGTTGTTTCTTGAAGTCGGATTCGATCTTTTTCTTGTTTCTCTTGATATTTTCTTTAATCGATTTCGGCATATAGTGTTTTGAACCAGGCTTAGGACAATCCCACTCTTCAACGGAAACATTCTGGATAAAACGAACGTCATTTAACTTAACATCTTTCCGTTCGCTTTCAGCTTCTTCCTGATTTGCCTTTGCCGAAAGAGCGGATGGAGAAGGGCGATAGTGTTTTTGAAGCTTTACAGTTTTGATTTTCGGGCATGGGATTCTACCACCCTGGCAGGCTGTACAGATGAGGATAACGCCGATGATAACCCGTATGGACATTGGTAACTCAGTTTAATCCCGCTTCCCGGGCCTATGTCACTATATAATAAAGGGTCCTTCCCCGATTTATTGTGTATAGAAATTTATAATTTTTTCTACAATTCTCTTGGGACAGGTTGTATGAATGGGGCAGATATCTCTGATCTCCGGCCATTTGGAGCAACGCGGACGCCTCGATTATGAAAGCATCGTAATGATACTCAGTAAGATAAGGGCAGCATTCAAATTTAAGTTCCCCTCTCTGGATCATTTATTCCCGCGGTTCAAAAACTACTCATATCGGAGAGCTTTTACGGGATTTGCCCTTGCGGATCGAACAGTATGATAGCTGATCGTCAGTAACGCGATCGACAGCGCAAGAATGCCACCTGCCAAAAACCACAATGGATTGATGGTAATACGATACGCAAAATTCTGGAGCCATGTGAATAACAACCAATACGTTGCCGGGCTTGCGATCAAAAATGAAATCCCTATAAGAACCGCGAAATTTTTAGACAATAACTTCGTAATCTCAACTTCGGTCGCTCCAAGTACTTTTCGTATTCCAATCTCCTTCGTTTTTTTCTCGGTCGTAATTGCCGCGAGTCCAAATAATCCCATACACGAAATGAGAATAGCAAGGACGGCCATTATTGTGACAACTGAACTCATTTGTTGATCCGACCTGTACAACTGAGCGAAGTGTTCGTCGAGGAATGTATATGAAAACGGATAACTTGAAACATGTTTATCCCACAATGACTTCACCGTCGCTATCGCTGACTTAGTGTTATGCGCATCAATCTTTATCGACATCTCATCGTAGTTCCAATCCGCATGAACTACCATTGCAAGCGTGTTGACCTTGTAGTGAAGTGAATTAAAATTGAAATCCTCAACTACACCGATTATCGAGCCCAATGAATCGTTGTGATAAGAACCATGACCCGCCGGTGTTCCGACAGTTTCTTTTAGCCCCAGCTCCCTGGCGAAAGATTCATTTATTATAAACGCCTTTCCATTGTCCGTGGGCACGGCTTTTGAAAAATCGCGTCCTTCTTTCAGTTTGATGCCATAGACTTTCAGATAATCATACTCAACATTTACATTGGATGGAGTGATATCGACTATTCCAGTATCCGCCTTGACCTTAAAGCCCCATTGATGGAAATTGTTTCCTAACCGTTGACCGCTGGCTGTAACCCCCATAATATTCGCGTTGGAGAGCAATTCGTTCTTAAGTGTTTCGAACTTATCGTTTGCTTCCTTGTTCATCGAGACGAGCATGATCTGATCCTTGTCAAAACCTAAATCCGTGTTCTTCATAAAGGATAATTGTTGCACGACGATAAGCGTGCTCACAATCATTGAAAGTGCCAGACCGAATTGCACGACTACTAGAGCGCCGCGAAAGACCGACCTACCCTCCACCTTTCCCCCACCCTTCAGAACCTTTGAAAGATCGAACGACGTCATGTAGAATGACGGATAGATACCAGTAATAACACCTAGGCCGAGGGTAATGCCAATAGTCAACGCCATTTCCAGGGGATAGTCGAGAAGGGAGATCATTGAAAGTTGGCGGTCGATCAATCGATTCAGAACAGGAATGAAAACAATATCCAACAGAAAAGCGATGCACAGGGCAACGACCGACATTAATATGGATTCGAAGATAAATTGAGTGAACAGCTGAAATTTTCCCGCGCCCACGGTTTTGCGAACACCTATCTCCTTCCAACGGTGAGAAGCCCGAGCCGTAGTGAGGTTCATGAAGTTTACACAGGCGATCAACAGAATAAAAACCCCGACGATAAAGAAAACATCAAGATATTTGCCATTGAATTTTCTGTAGTTGTTGTAGTCGTGCTCGATATCCGTTGAAGCAAGGTGTACGTCGTTCAGCCGTTGAAGGAATAAAGTATAGTACTTATTGACATCCTCATTTCCCGTATTACGCACCATGAAATCGGGAAACTTTGCTTCGAGCGCTTTGATGTCTGTGTTCGGAGCCAGTATGAGATAGGTGTTCAAGAAATTGCCTCCCCATCTGTGATTGAATTGCGCGTCTCTACGGGTGAACGTTGTCATGGACAGTAGCGCGTCAAACTGCAGATGAGAATTTTCGGGAACATTCTTCAGTACACCGGTAATTTTGAATTCTTCACTGCTAACATTAAGAGACTTTCCTAGTGCCGATTCTACAGTCTCAAAAAACTTCAACGCTGTTTTTTCGGTAAGGATCATCGTATGAGGTTCATCCAAGGCCGTCGTGTGATCACCGACGAGAAGAGGGAAGTCAAAAATATCGAGGAAGGTACTGTCCGTCGCGCGCACCAGGTCCACGAGCACTTGCTTTTCGTCCAGCTTGAATAATGTTTTTCCAAGATCCCAGAACCGGGTAAAAGTGACTACCTCGGGATAGTCTGTTACCATCGATGGCCCCATTCCAGGCATGGATAATGCCACTTTCTGCAGGTTCGTGCCTGTGAAATTCTGGATTTCGTCCAACCGGTAGATCGAAGAATTCTTCGTATGAAAAGCGTCAAAACTTCGTTCATCTCTGATGAACAGATAAATGACCATACATGCCGCCAGGCCGATGGCGAGACTGAAAATATTGATGAACGCATAGAGCGGACTCTGTCGTATTTTCCGGAGCGCAATGGCAAAATAGTTTCGGACCATGATAGCGGTATTTAAAATCTAATACTTCAAATTATTGCAACGGTTACGAGAATTTAATAGTTTAAGTTTAGTCCACGATATTAGAGGTTATGCATTCAGCAATTGTAAAAAAAATCCTTCAACGGATCGGCCAGCCCGATTTGTTTCGCATTCTCACCGAAGACCTTACAGGAACGGAACTAAATACAATCCTTCTTGACGTCTTCAGCGATACTTCATCAAAACTTTCACCGCCACAACTTCTCAACCGCTATCAATCAAACCGGTTTGTTAAGCCGGCCGACCTTCCCGTGCTGGAACTGAAACGGATGGAACTTGACGTGCTCGAATTATTCAACAGCCTTTCGTTTGAACCGATAGAACTTTCACCGGTTTCAGTTCTTGGATCGTGTTCGGTCGTGGCCACAGCAGATCAGAACAAGGTCTTATCTGCATTGCGCGGCACGGAAGTTCTGGCGGATGCCACAAATTCCATTGCACTTCATATTTGTGATCTAAAGCAAAACGAAAGTTTGTCCAGCGGGACGGATATGATCAGCTTTTCCACCGTACAACGCCACATCCGTACGCAGCAGATCACAGGAAAGGGATTTACCCCGCATTTTAAGATCGCCTGTCTTGTTACTGCAGGCATTGATAGGGGGAGTTTTTCATTCGAAAAGGAAGCCTTGCTTCAGCATATAATCGCGATGAAGCAATTGTATATCAATTACTACAAAGTCGATGATATCAGCTTCAGGTTCCTTTGCCGTAAGAATGGCTATGATTCAAGTGAAAGGCTCGCTGAG
>Ga0193738_1000117_pt1 | contig 50494 bp, 68 predicted proteins | sample L2a1metaG_FD_144927 | JGI IMG/M metagenome (GOLD analysis project Ga0193738, IMG submission 144927) | Soil microbial communities from a riparian zone of the East river system, Colorado, United States - L2a1 | ecosystem: Environmental > Terrestrial > Soil > Riparian zone | place: USA: East River... | reverse complement strand
CCGCTCGACGCAAGTTCCTCGAGCAGCACGTAGCGGAGCAGGAGCCGCCCGTCGCCGAGCTCGAAGCGTTGGCGGCCAGTGAGGAGGCCCCACGCCCGTCAGAAATGGCCCCTGTTGCCCCGGAAGCCCCTGCAGCGGTGCCCGAGGCCGCCCCGGCGCCGCTGTCGCGCCCTGAGCGTCCCGGCGGCCCGGTGGGCGAGCCCGGCCCGGTGCGTGCGAGTCGCGGGTTCGCGCGCCAATGGACGCCCCGCGAGTTCGAGGCGCTCGCGGAGAGCGCATCACTCGACGCGCAACGGCTGCAGGGCGGCTACAGTTGGGAGCACCTGCCCGTCGATCGGCTCGACCAGGTGCCCGACTCGAACCTGCACGACCTCGTTGTCCGGGCCGACGGGCTGGCGCGCTACGACGATGACGCGGTCCCCGACTACAAGCCCAAGGTGGTCAAGGTCAAGGCCCAGCCGGAGCTCGCGATGCGGCCGGAGGGCGAGAGCGTCATCCCGGCCGTGCCGGCGTACTACACCTACACGACCGATGCGCTCAACAAGGCGGACCAGAGTGGCCAGGCGCCGCTCGACACGCCCGGCAAGGGGCGCTACTCGACGATCGAGGGCGCCAAGGCCGCGGCGCGGGACTTCACGCAGAAGCAGACCGAGGACCTCCGCGACCGCGTCGCCCGGGCCAAGCACGACAAGCCGTTCCTCGACGCCGAGCTCGAGCGGCGCGGCATCCCGCGCGACGCCGAGGGCCAGCTCATCAAGTACCCCGGGTCCGTGCAGGACGCCGAGGCGGGCTACAAGCAGCTCGCCTATTTCGCTCGCGGCTGGTCCGACGACGAGATCGCCGACGCCATCGCGAGGCAGGAGTACGGCGCCATCGCGGCCCAGCGCGTCCTGCAGGCGGAGCTGGTCAGCCGCGGCGCCGAGCCGCCACCGCTCCCCATCGTCGAGCAGATCACCGAGGCCCAGCGCGTCCGCGAGGCCCAGGTCGAGGCGCAGGGCCGCCAGTTCGAGGCGGACAACGCCGCGCTGCTCGAGCGCCGAGCGCAGTACGCTGAGCGCAAGGTCGACCCAGCCTCGCACGGGTTCGAGGAGGGTGTCGACGTCGGCCCGCAGACGACGGATGTCACGTTCCTTGATCCGGCCGACAACCGGACGCCGATCCGGTCGCGGGTGGTGCTCGTCGACGCGGCCGACCTGCTGACCAGCGACGAGCCCGGGTTCCCGCGCGAGCTGCAGCCCCGGGCCCGCGGCGTGCGGGCGTCGAGCGCCGAGCAGGTCCAGCGCTACGCGGCCGACATCCAGCCCGACAAGCTCGTGGGCGTGACCGAGGGCGGGTCGGGTATGCCGATCGTCAACGCCGACGGGGCGGTCATCGCCGGCAACGGCCGGACGATGGCCCTGCGGCTCGCGTCGGGCGAGCAGTTCGGCCGCTACAAGGTCCGCATCCAGGCCGAGGCGGGCAAGTATGGCATCGCCGTGGAGGACGTCAACGCGATGGGCCGCCCGATGCTGGTTCGCGAGCTCGTCGACGCCGACGGGCCGCTGATGGAGCGGCTTGCCTGGCAGCTCAACGAAATGCCGATCGCCGACCTCGCCCCGTCGGTGGCCGCGGCGTTGACCCGGGCGGACATCCGCGAGTTCGACGTCGGCGCCGAGCAGAGCCTCGCGGCGGCCATCCGGGCCCCCGGCAACACGGGCGCCGTGGCGCGCATGATCGGTCGCCTGCCGCTCGACATGCACAGCCGCTACTTCGACCCGCAGACCGGGCTCAACGAGCAGGGTGCCAATCTGCTCGAGGCGGTCCTGATCTCGAAGCTGCTGCGCGCCGACGACCGCACCTCGCCCGGGTTCGAGTCGGCGCGGATCGTCGTGTTTCAGGTGGCCGAGCAGGCGGGCGAGGAGATCAAGCGCATCAGCAACGGACTGGCCGAGGGGACCGCGCAGGTCATCAAGGCATACGAGCGTGCCGAGGAGGGCGCGATCGGGCCCGACATCCTGACCTTCGGCGACGATCTCGCCCCGGCGCTGGCCCGCATCGTCGAGCTGCGCGGGACCGGCCTGAGCATGGAGGGCGTTCTGCAGGCGCTCGACAACGTGACGGCGTTCGACAGCATGACCCTGACCCCGGTCCAGACCCACCTGGCCAAGCTGCTCGCGCAGAGCGCCACGCAGCGTGAGGTCCGCGAGTTCATGCGGGCCACGGCCGACGCCGCGCTCGAGGCGCCGGCGCGTGGGCAGGAGCTCATGTTCGCCGATATCCCCGAGCGCGACTACACGGGGATGCTCAACGAGGGCGTCCGGGCGTGGAACATCCAGCGCGTCGCGACCGGCAAGGCCGAGATCGACTACTTCCCCAGCACCGAGGCGCCCTACGACGTGCCGCTCGGCACGGCCATCAGCGAGTCGGTCATCGGCACCACGGAGGGCCCTGCACGGATGTCGCAGCCGCTCGCGGCAGACGAGGTCGACGCGGAGGTCGTGCGGCGCACCGCAGACAACGACCCGCTCGTGCAGCAGGGCGACCCGGCGTTCGACGCGATCGACGAGGGCGCCAGGGTCGACTACCCGGCGTTCGAGGCCGAGGTCCGCGACATCGCCGACACGTGGGGTACGTTCAAGAACACCTACGCCGAGCCGCCCTACGAGAACTGGACGCCGTTCACGCCCGAGCAGCATGACTTCTTCCGGGCGCTGCTTGAGTCGGCCAACGACGGATCGGCGACGCCCGCCGAGCTGCTGTTCCTCGATGCCCTCGGCGGCGGGTTCCGGCGGAACGCGGCGGGCAAGCTCAACATGCGTCTCACCAACGACCACCCGAGCGGGTGGGAGACCCAGCTCGAGGGGCTGCGCAAGCGGTTCGCGCCGACGGCCAAGGACACCGCCGAGCTCGCGGTGCTCCGGGCCCGGGTCGAGGCTGATCAGGCGACGCGCGCCGAGACGGACGCCTGGCTGGCGAAGCGCAAGGCCAAGGTCATCAAGCCCAAGCCGCAGAAGCCGTTGACTCGCGAGCAGCTCGCCGAGGACGTCGGGCCGGACGTGGCGTTCGACGTCGACGTGCCGGCCGTGACCGAGGCGATGGCTGCGGCCGAGCACACCGTCATCGTCGGAGACAACCCGACGGTGAACCGAGCCGTCAGGCGGGCCGTCGGGGCGCCTGCGGTCGAGGATGGACAGCGCCGCGTGTACGAGGTCCACGCCCCCGACGCTCGCGTCATGGCCGAGCGCATCGAGCAGAATCGTCTGCAGGCGCTCGCCGACGTCGAGGCTGCCCGCGCCGCCGTCGAGGAGGCGCGTACCGCCCAGCCGGCCATCGAGGAGCGCGCCAGCGTGTTCCCCGACGACGAGACGCGGGGCATGTGGGATCGGTTGATGCGCGGCTCCGACGTCGACCAGCTGGCCGGGGCCATCGGCAGCGTTGAGCCGACCGGGCTCGCGTCGGTCATGGATGCCATCGAGAGCATCGACCGGGGCGTGTACGCCGACCCGACCACCGGCATCGGGCTCACGCCGCCCGAGGCGATGCAGCTGCGGACCCACCTCATGCGCCTGGCCAACGGAACGCTCGAGGAGGCCATCACGCGCAAGGGCGTCCGGGCGCAGAGCCGCTTCGCGGCCAAGCTCGGCACGCCGGTCAACGACTTTGACGCGGAGGGTCTGCAGGACCGGATCAAGGTCGTCATGGACGATCTCGCCGAGGTCGTGAAGGTCGACCCGGACCTGCCGGTCATCGAGGGCTTCCTCGGTGCGCAGTACGTGCTGGCCAAGCCGCCCAAGGGCCCGGCGGGCACGTCGCTGGCGCCGCGCATCCTGTGGCGCGATCGCTTCGCCGGCGACCTCGTCCCGGGGCTGACCGAGGAGCTGCAGGTCGGGCGCATGGAGGACATCCCGCGGCGCGTCGGCAACAGCCGCATCGCGAGGATTCTCGACACGATCGCCGGGCCGCGACCGGAGCAGCAGATCAGGGCCCAGGCGGTCGCTCGCTTCGGCGATGAGATCGCGAAGTACGTCGACGAGGCGGGCGTCGACATCGGTGAGCTCGACCGGGTCGGCAAGGTCGTCGATCGCTCGTTCGAGCTGTGGCGCGAGCATCAGGAGGCGGTGCAGGTCGCGGGCAAGATGCTGTACCGCCGGATCGCGCTCATGGGGCCCGAGAACCTCAACCGGATGTTCGACAACGCGATGAAGGAGGTCTACGGCGAGAACGTCCCGCAATGGCGGACGGAGATCGCCGCCAACGGCACCAGCCCGGCGAAGCTGTGGCGGCGCGCCGACAACCGCGTTCGCCAGTTCGTCCTCAAGAGCGACCTGCCGATCTCGCGCAAGCTCGAGGTGCTGTACGGCAAGGCCGCCGATCTCGGCGAGGGCACCGGGCGCTACATGACCGTGCTCTATCACGCCGTCCGGTTCCTGGCCGACATCCGCTGGCTGGCCCTCGAGGCGATCGAGCCGCTGATGCTGACCCTGCCGCGGGGCGGCGTGGGCCCGGTCCTCGAGGCGTCGGTCGCGCGCAAGTCGGGCAAGCTGCTGCGCTCCGCCGACCGGGCCGAGCTGACCGAGTCGACCTCGCAGCCGCTCGCGTTTGGGATCGATGCCCAGCAGCTCGCCTTCCGCGAGTACGCCCATTGGGCCAACGTGACCGACCTCGAGCAAGGCACCGCGGTCCGCCACCGCTACATGACCGCCGAGCTGTCGCGCGAGCAGCGCCGCCCGTTCCGCGAGATCGTCAAGACGATGATGCGCGAGGAGCCTGGCCTGCGCCGGATGGTCGATGAGAGCGATGGCGGCGACGTCGGGGCGTTCCTCGACCGGCTCGACCGCGACTGGCAGCTGCTCGAGCGCGGGACCAAGGAGTTCGCCACGGTGGGCGAGGCCGAGGCGTTCTTCGGGCGCTGGCTGCGCGACGGGGTCATCGACGAGACGACGTTCGGCGAGTTCGTCAAGGCTCGCCGCTACAGCGCGCACCCGGCGATCGACGCGGAGCTCGCTCGGACGGCCGATCCGGCGATGGCCGGGTTGCTGGACCGGCTGGCGGCGGTCAACGCCGACCTGTTCCACAACCTCACGGCGACCTTCTTCGGGCAGGAGAACCGGAGCAACATCCAGCGCCTCGCGAACCACCCCCTGCTGTTCTGGCCGATCAGCTACCAGATCAAGGCCACGAAGTGGTTGGCCCGGTTCATGTTCGAGGAGGCCGCGGGCGTCGACACCGGCGCGTCGGTCGCTGGCGCGTTCCAGCACGTCTACGACGAGCATCGCCGCCGCTGGGTGGCCGACGAGCGCTACCGGGCGGGGTTCGCCGCGAACAAGACGCTCTATTTCATCGCCGGGATGCTGCTGCCGATCATTCCGACCGAGCTCGGCGTGAGCATGTCGCCGTGGACCCGGATGATGCTGTACCCCGACTACGAGCGCAGCCAGGGCATCTTCGGCGTGGGGCCCATCTACACGAACCTGTCGCTCGTGCCGCGGCTCATCGCCGAGCAGACCAAGGCCGGCGGGCTGCTCGAGGGGCTGCCCGAGGGGGCCAAGGAGCAGCTGCAGTCGTTCTTCCCGCAGTCCATCACCATCGGTCGCAAGAAGCCCGAGGCGCCGGTCACGTCGGAGATCGACGCCGAGAACCAGCGCGTCATGGGTGAGGCCGAGTACGAGCTGCCGACGGAGACCTTGACGACGATCCCCGGCGGCTGATAGTGTCCGCGGCGATGGATGACGAGCCCGAGACACCCGAGGCCGAGCTCGAGGAGCCTGCCGCCGGCACTCCACCCGACGAGGGGGAACCAGCCGAGGCGGAGGAGCCCGAGGAAAGCCCGGACCAGTCACCGGCCCGCACCGCTCAGATCGCTCAGGCCGAATACACCAGGGCAACCCAAACCAACGCCGCGATCCGCAAGGAGCTCGGTCTCGAGAAGGGTGCCGGCCAGGCCGAAGTCATCGCAGCCCTCCAAGCCATCCGCAACGGCGCCCCGAGTGACGAAGCGGACGAGGACGTGGAGGAGGTCAGCGAGCGTGAGCGCGACGCCATAGCGAAGGCGCGCCAGCTCGAGATCAGGGTCCAGTCAGCCGTCTACGGTGACGACTTCACCGCCGACGCGATCGAGGTGCTGAACCTCGCACGGACCAGCGACGACATCGAGGAAATGTTCACCGCCATTGCCGCGTTCCGCGACAAGCACGGTGGCGAGACCAGCCCGGCGGCAACCGACACGGACGACGAGCCCGACGCGAGCGGCGAGGGTGACGAGGAACCCGGCGGACTCGACACGAGCGAGGGCGATGCGGCTCCACGATCGACTGAGTCCGCGCCCCGGGGTCGCGAGTCGAAGGTCGTAGGAGCGCTGCGCGGTTTGTTCCGCGACGCGAACGCTGCGAGGTCCGACCGCAAGTAACCCGGCGGCGCCCAATGGAGGCTCCCGCCAATGGCTGTCATCGCAGGCCAGAGGTTCACCTACTCGGACACGGTGAACGAGGCCATCGACATTTCGAGCGCGCTCGACAAGCTCAAGCCTGTCGACACGCCGCTCCTGCTGCGCATCGGTCGCGACTCCACCCGCGATGCGGTGACGGCGGTCAAGCACGAGTGGCTCGAGGACACGGTCCGCGGGACCACGTCCAACGACGTCGGCGCCACGTTCAACAACGTGACCGACCCGGTCGTCGTGACCATCACCGCGGGCGACGGCAACACGAAGTTCCGCATCAACGACATCCTCAAGGTCGAGCAGGAGCTCGTCCGGGTCACGGCCACGGCCGCCAACACGATCACCGTGTCGCGCGCCTGGGGCGGCTCGGTCAACGCGGCTCACCCCTCGGCCGTTCTCATCACCCTTCTCGCCCCTGCGATGCTGCAGGGCTCCGACCTCGCCGGTGCTCGCACCACGACCAAGTCGGGCCTGTTCAACTACACGCAGATTTTCGAGGAGGAGGTGAAGGTCTCGGCCACCATGCAGGTGACCGACAAATACACCCGTCAGAACGACCCGGAGTACCAGATCGGGGCCCAGCTCGAGATCATCGGCGTGAACATGGAGCGGACGCTCCTGTTCGGTCGCAAGAGCCAGGCCACGGCGGTCCTGCCGGGCTCGATGGACGGCATCCAGCCGCGCATCATCACCAACGTCTACAACAAGGCCTTGGCGGCGCTGACGCAGCCCATGCTCGAGGACGCGATGCAGGCCATTTGGGATGCCGGCGCCGAGCCGTCGCTGCTCGTCACCAACGCCACCCAGGCCCGACGCATCAACTCGTTCCTCGACGGTTACCGCGAGGCGGACTACGAGGACGAGATGCTGGGCACGATGGTCCGGCGCTACAAGACCAACTTCGGCCAGCTCGACATCCTGCTCGACCGGCACATGCCGATCGACGAGGTGTGGATTCTGGACGAGGACAAGATCGGGTTCGGGCCCCTCACGGGCCGGTCCCTCTCGACGATGAAGCTGCCGCCGCTGTCGAAGGAGTACGACGTGTGGCAGATCAGCGGCGAATACACGAGCGAGGTCCGGCTCGAAGCCGCTCACGCCCGTATCCACACCCTCGCCACGACCGGCCTGTTCTAACCGGCTGATCCCGTACGGTTTCGCCCGGGTCGACACTTCTCCCGGCCCGGGCAGACCGTTCCCGCTCGAAAGGAGCCCGCTCATGCCGAACGAAGCATCCGGCGCCGGCTGGATACACGACCACAAGCCGATCACCGTCAGCATCCCGCCCGGCACCGCCCAGGTGTCGTCGGTCCTCTCGCTCCCGATGGGGTTCCGCGAGGCGATCGTGGGCATCAGGGCCGTCGTGAAAGTGGCCGCGACCGGCGCCGGTGCGTCGCGAGTGCTCAACTTCCGCCGCGGCTCCGCCAGCGGCACGGTCATCGCCACGACGACCTACGTGCTTGCCGACGGCGCCACCGTCGGATCGTTCAAGGTCATCCCGATGTCGGCCGGTGACGCCGACTTCCTTGACGGCGACACGCTCACGATCGAATGGCCGACGGCGGGCGCCGTGGCCTTCACCGCGGGCGAGCTGACGTTCATCATCTACACCCGGAAGCGGGTGCAGCAACGCAACTAGGCCGGACTGTCCCGGTCATCATTGACGGGTTCCCGCCGGCGCCTTGACCGGGACCGCCGGCGGGACCCACCCGCAATCGAAGGAGTCCGACATGACCGCTATCCGTTTGCGACACAAGGAGCTCGAGGGCCTGTATTTCGGCCCCGACAACGAGATCATCTTCGGCATCCGCGGCGGGTTCCCGCCCGGCGAGACGGTCGTCGACGATCAGCACTCGCTCTACGCGAAGCTGTGGGAGCTCGAGGGCGCCAACCTCGAGGTCGTCGGCGAGGGCGTCGCCAAGGTCTACGTCAGCCCGATCGATCCGGCGCTCGAGTTCCCGAGCCGCGCGGCCCTGCTGGCCAGCATCCGCCGCGAGGCCGCGACCGGCGACGCGATCGCTGTCGCCTGGCTGGCCCGCAACGGCGACGTCGACGACGAGCCCGACGACGACGATGACGAGGAGAGCCTCGTTCGCGCAGCCTTCGGTGACCCGGAGCCGAGCGAGGTCGACGAGCCACCCGTCAAGAAGGCCCCGCCCAAGCGTCGCCCGACGCGACGCGGCAAGAGTCGCGCCGCCGCCCGCGGAGCGGCCCGTCACGCCACGCAGGTCGGCCAGACGGTCGCGAGCCCGGCTCCGATCCCTCCGGCCGGTGTGGTGCCTCCTGGGGGCGTCTGAGGCGATCGGCTGAGACATGGCCTTCCTGACGCTGGACCAGCTGCGCACCACGGGGCTCAACGACGAGCTCGGTCTCGACGTTGACGGCGACAACACGTGGGGCACGACGACCCAGCGCAACACGTTCATCCAGCGCGCCATCGCGCGGCTCTGGCCGCGCATGGCGCGCCTCACCCGGGAGACGGTCCTGACGGTGCTCGACACGCAGGACTACACGCTCACGGGGCTGCAGGACGTCGAGCGCATCGAGATCATGTCGATCGCCGCCCCGACGGTCATCGCCGGGCATATCAAGACGTTCCAGATGTACGTTGACGAGGCGGCCAGCCCGGTGACGCTGCGGCTGACCATCCCCAACCCGCAGGCCGGCCAGACGCTCCGCGTCATCGGCTACAAGCCGTACATCATCCCGGCCGCCGGCGGCTCGTCGTGCGACATCCCCAACGGGCTCGAGTGGATCGTCTACGCCGGGGCCCGCGTCGAGGCCTACCGCCGGATGATCTCGAAGATGGCCAACTTCGAGCGCTTCCAGAACGAGAACCGGCAGAACAGCCTCACCCCGGCCGACCTCGTCGAGCTGCTCCGCCAGGCGCGGACCGATTTCGAGTCCGGGGTCCGCGACAACAGCCGCAACCTGACCGGGGCCAAGCGCGCGATCCTGACCCTGGGCTGACCCGTGAACCCCTACTACTTCCCGATGGAATACCGGGGCTTCGTGTTCAACGCGCACCGCTCGGCGGCGGGCGTCGAGGTCCCGGCCTTCATCGCCGACACGGCCCGGGTCCAGAGCTTCGACCCGACCCGCCTGCAGCAGCGCGACCAGCGCGAGGCGCTGCACCTGCTCACCGGCGGCGACCTCGGTGATGCGACGCTCGTGTTCCGCTACATCAGCCTGTCGGGCATCCTCAAGGCGTCGACCGGCGCGAAGCTGTCCGACCAGATCGCCGCGATGGAGGCGGCGTTCGACGTCGAGGAGGCGCAGCGCGCCAGCCCCGCGACCGAGGGCGTCCTGCCGTTCACCTTCACCGACACGACCGAGGTCGTCACCGGGCGCGGCGTGGCGTGGACCGACCCGGTGACCGGGCTCGGTGACGGCCAGTACGTCAAGGAGCGGTTCATGGCCCGCCCGGCGGGCTTCCCGATCCTGCCCGGGCGTCGCTCGGGGGGCGACAGCGTGACGTTCGCCTGCGAGCTCGTCTGCCCGGACCCGCGGCGCTATATCGACACGGCCGAGTCGGTCGTGCTCAACGGCGCCAACGGCTTCGCGGCGAACTGCCCGAACTGGACCGCCGCACAGGGCGTGGCCGTGTTCCCGCTCGTGACCATCGTCATGTCGGGCGCCGGGAGTGCGGGCCTCACGATCGACCTTGGCGATGTCGCGTCGCTGTCGCTGAACATGGCCGGCGAGACGGCGGGGACCTTCACCTGGGACACCGCGACCGGCATCATCAAGAAGGGCGCCACGCACCGGGCGGACCTGCGCAACACGGCCGCGTCGACGTTGTTCGGCTACATCAGCGCTGGTGGCAACGCGGCGGCTGCGGGCAACACGACCAACGTCACCAGCATCACGATCGCCTACCGGCAGGCACGGCGCTGAGGTGGGCGTCCCGAACCCGCGCCTCATCATCGAATACTGGACCAACAGCGCGGCCCACTTCGGTCGCTCGACGCTCGACGGGGTCATCGGCGACGCGCTGGCCGTCGGCTGGTCGTGCTACAGCCGCTATCCGGCCAACTGCTATTTCACCCTGCGCCAGAACTCGGCTCACAACCTGCGGTTGCTGCCGTTGCGGACCCACATCCAGGTCACCTACGTCAACGACGCCACGGGCTATAGCGCGATCGTGTTCACCGGACGGCTCAACGAGCCCGACGAGGCCGGCGAGGACGTCGTCTGGACGGCGTGGAACTACCTCGCCGAGCTGTCGCTGTCGCGGACCGGCTATCGGACGCTCTACCAGAACAAGATGCTCGGCACCGAGATCGCGCAGCCCGAGTGGCTGCTGGCCAAGGGCGCGACCTCGAGCCTGTTCGGCCACGTGGTGACCGGCACGATCGAGAACCCGCTCGCGCTCGACGGCGTCACGCCGATCAAGACCGACGCGCGGTTCGGGGTCATCGACGTGCCGCGCCTGCTGCTCATGTTCGACCTGTCCGAGATCGGCCGGGCGAACACCGTCAACAACGTGACCTTCGGCATCAGCCGGACCAGCCCGTTCACCTTCACGTTCCTCAAGAACGCGGGCAGCGCCATCACCGGCAAGGTGCTCGTCTACCCGGGCAACGTGCTCGACTTCCGGCACGTCCCGGGCTTCTCGGCGCTGCGCAACGACCTCGCCACGATCGGCACGTCGGCCGGCGGTGGCGCGACCGAGATCGTCAAGACCGACGCGCCCAACGCCGCCATCTACGGGCTGCGCCAGGACGTGTTTGCCATCAAGACGCTGGCCGGCGTGGTCGGCGCGGCGACCGAGGCCGATGCCCAGCAGGCGATCACCGCCCGGGCGGTCAAGGAGGCCACCCAGCTCGCTCGCAACATCAGCGTCGACTTGCGCGCGGACCTGTTCGAGCCGTTCGATGGCTGGGATATCGAGGACACGATCGGCGTCGAGATCACCCGCGGTCGCACGGTCATCGATGCGCCGTACCGCATCGTCGGCGTGCGCGGGATCATGGACGACGAGGGCTATCATCCCTCGCTCGTGCTGCAGCTCCCGACGGCCGCCTGATGGCTGACCTTCGCGCCGAGCTCGCGGCGCTCAAGCGCCGAGTCGACGAGCAGGAAGCTGAGAACAGGGCGAACTTCGGCACGGTCGCCGTCGCGATCCGCAAGACGCGTCAGCAGCTCGTGACCGCCGAGGTGCGCAGCTCGGTCGAGCGGCTGCGCCCGCCGACGTCGTTGCTCGACTGGACGCCGCGCCCCGGCGAGCCCGCCCGCCCGGCGATCGACGACTCGTTGCTCGACCGGCTGCGTAAGGGTGAGCAGGTATCGGGCACGCTCGGCAACGCCGAGCCCGTCATCGGTCAGACCAACCTGCTGCGCAACGCGCTCCTCGAGAGCGCGCCGGGCGTGGCATTCGGCGCGGCGCCGGTCCGAGTCCTGCCGCATTGGTCGGCGCACTACGTGCTCAACTCGGGCACGGCCCCCGCCAACCCGGTCGTCGACGACCTGTACCAGCGTGGCGACCCCGACAACAACCCGCTGAACTCGGCGATCGTCGAGCTCGGCACCGGGACCTCGACGAATACCTACGACGCCGATTTCTACATCTATCCGACCGTCGATTTCTCCTGCGACGGCATCAGCCCGTTGCCGTGGCTTGTCGGCGCCTGCCGCGTTACGCGCCTGGGCGACGCCGTCGGCTCGTCGTACGCCACAGCCCGGGCCCGACTCGAACTGTTCGACGGCGCGTCGGTCGTGGCGGCGAGCGAATGGGTCACCTTCGCCGATCTCGCAGGCACCACCGGCGAGGTGTTCCCGGTGCGCCAGCTCGTCGTGGCGCTGGGCGGTACGCCCGCCGACTCGTACACATGGCGACTGCGCATCAACGCGGTCAAGACGACCGCCGCCGCCGAGTCTGCCTACATCTTCTTTGGCGAGCCCCAGCTCCACTACGCCTACAGCCCCGACCCGCTGCCGTTCGCGCCGTTCGTCGGCAGCTGGGTCCCCGTATCGCTCGAGGCGCGTCATAGCAACGAGGAGTTCGACAGCCTCGAGCTCGGCCTCAGCGGCTCAGGAGTGCCGCGCCTGCTGTTCGGCGGCGGCACGGCGGCGCTCGACTGGCAGCTGTCGCGGACCGCGGCCGACGTGGCCGAGGTCGCCGCCGGCGACACGCTCAACGTGCTCGGCGCGCTGCAGCTCGGCGGCACGGGCGTGTCGGTCATCGGCCACGGCGCGGCCGACCACGCCGACGTGACCCGCCAGGCGTTCCTTCTGCCGCAGGGGGCCGGGATGGATGGGACCGCGACCCTCATCCTCGTCGGCGGCGGGCCCGTCAACTTCTCCAACGCGGTCAACTATCCCGACGCCGCAACGTCGGGCGCGTTCTGGTCGTGGCAGGTGCCGGACGACTATCTCTCGGGCGTCATCAGCGTCCGCCCGCTGTGGAGTCCGGCCGCGACCGACGGCGTGGCGCACACGGTCCGCTGGTCGGTCTCGGCCAAGGAGCTCGCCACGGGCTCGGACGTGACGGCGGCTGGAACCACGACCGCGTTCACCGGGATCAGCGCGGCGCGGACGGTGAACATCCTCGTGACCGAGAACCTGCAATCGACCGGCGTCACGCCATCGGGTGCCGGCGCCCGCATGCGCATCGAGCTGCAGCGCATCGGCGCGGACGGTGCGGACACCTACGTCGGCGCCGTCCGCCTGCTCGGTCTGATCGTCAGCTGGACGGCCAGCCAGTAGTTGACTTCGCCGACCAGCAGGCGGATGATGCTCGACATGCGTAGCAGAGCGAGCGCCCTCGTCGCCTCGCCAGAGCCGGACTGAATGTGCTCGATCTTCCCGCGACGATCGCTGCGTTCACCGCGCTCCTCGTAGCCGTCGGTGCATTCGTGCTGAACTTCCTCAAGGATCGCGCCTCGGAGAAGGCCTTGGCTGCGGCCTCCTTGGCTGCAGCCAACGCCACGGCAGCCCGGGCCGCGGCCGAGGCGAGTGACGCCAAGCTCGTCGAGATCGACGGCAAAATCTTCAACCTCGGCAAAGCCGTCGACGGCCGCCTGACGGCTCTCATCGCCTCGCTCGAGGAGAACGCCAACATCAGGGTCGACGCGGCGAAGCTCGCGGGCCATGCCGAGGGTCGGGCCGACGAGAAGGCGGAGGCCGAGGGCCGGGTCGATCAGGCCGCGAATGGCGGACGCCGCCGGCAGGACCCGCCCGGTTGACGACCCTGCTACGGTGACGCGGTGAGAGTCCCGGTCGCCCGATGACGTACGCACCCGAGTCGCTGCTCGACCTGCGCGCCTACCTGCAGCCGATCACCGGGCTGTCGCCTGCCAATCTCGGTATCGTCGGCGACGCCGACCACCAGCTGGTCGCCGTCAGCTATCACCTCGGCCGGGACCAGCTCGACTCGACGGCCTACAGCCGCCGGACCTTGCGCGACGCAGCCGGTCTGACCAACGCCGCATCGGCAATGGACATCGGCAACTACCCGGGCCTGCGCCAGCTGTCGATAGACCTCGTCCGGGCGGGCATGACCAACGAGCCCGGCACGCGCGACATCCGCGAGATCATCTACAGCCCCGACGGGAAGCGCGTCCTGCGCTGGGACCGCGAGCGGGGCTACACGTCGCTGCCGCGCGAGGGCGAGGCCGACAGCAGCCACCTCTGGCACACCCACATCAGCTGGTACCGCGACTCGGAGCAGCGCGACAAGATCGCCGTGTTCCGGGCCATCACAGGAGGGTCCGACGTGCCTGGTATGAAGGTCACCGCGGTTGTCGGAGGGCGCATCCTGACGGGCATCCTGCGCATCACCGTCAACGGGGAAGCGATCGCGCTCCACGACCGGAGCCGCGACCCGATCCCCGCCGGCGCCATCCGTCGCGCCATCGGTCCCTACACCCGGGATTGGGACGGGGCAGTGGGCTACGTCATCACCGAGCCGGACGCGCCTGCCTGGGTGAGCGAGGACATCGGCACGTTCACCGTCGACCCGCCGCCGGTCGACTGCACCGACGCGATCAAGACCGCGGTCGCCATCGACCGGGGGAAGGCGCACGTATCGTGGGACTGACGCCGGGCGCCAGCCCGGGCCCGACTCGAAAGGAGCACATCGCATGACCATCCCGCCCAACAACCCGTTCGTCATCGTCGCCACGGCGGTCGCCGCCGTGCTGTCGGCCGCCGTCGGCCTGGCCGGCGTCCTCATCCCTGACCTGACCGTCGAGTTGCGGGTGGCCATCATCACGCTCGGCGAGTCGGTCATCGCCCTGTTCCTGGCGATCGTCCTGCTGCTGAACACGACCTCGAGCTCGACGCCGACGCTCGCCGAGGACACCGAGGTCAAGGTCATCACCCCCGGCGACCGCCCCAACTACACAACGGTCGTTTAGAGCGCTCGCGCTAGGACTAGACACCGGAGGGCCGGGTCGCTACTCTGACGTTCACCCGTCATTTGGAGGACCCGGCCCTTGCCTTCCCGCAAGCGCAAGAACGTGACCCCGGCGCCGTTCGACATCCCCGAGGCGCTGCTCGACGAGCTCGTCGAGCGGACTGATCCGGCGTCGCCGGCGCCCGACGAGGAGGGTGCGACACGCGAGATCACAACGACGTTCCACCCGGCGGATGGCTCCGAGCCCGTCGTCACGACCTCGGTCGTCTCGGCTGGTCCCGACGACGACTCCGAGCCGCACCCCGCGACGCTCGAGGACCTGAGCCGCGCGCTCATCCCGCTGGTCGATCAGCTGCGCGCCACCGTGGCGGACATCGCGCTCATGCCCTTCGCCTCTGCCACGCCCGAGCAGCGCACCGCGCTGGTCAACCTGCGTCAGCAGCTCGATCGGCCGCGCGCCGATCTCTCGACGTGGGTCGACGCCATCGACATCAGCATCCGGCAGGCCGCGGTCGACGCGCAGGCCAAGGAGTTCCTGCTGGCTGACGGGAGGGTGACCATCGAACCGCCACGGGGCGAGTGGGTGGTCACCGTGCCCGCCCTGCAGCGTGAGCTCAAGGAGCTCATGGCGCACGGGCTCATCAGCCAGGCGGACATCGACGCGATCGTCACGACCGAGGTCACGGTCAAGGCGAACAACGCCGTGCTCAACCAGCTGGGCAAGAGCCGTGGCAAGGAGGTCGCCGAGGCGATCGCCCGGTCGCGCACGTGGAAGGCGGGCAACCCGACGTCGGCCAGGCTGCGCTTCGAGCGTGAGTCGTGAACCGCTCGGTGCGCCGGCACGTCGACGCGCGCCAGGCGGCGATCCTGCTGGCCTCGAAGAACGACGACCTGCTCGACATCCTCAACGCAGTCCTGCTGGCCTACGGCGAGGGCCCCGACCGGCGCCTCGCGGTGGCCCGCGAATACACCATCGGCCAGCTCCGCCGACAGATCGGCGTCAAGGGCCTGCCCGGCGGCGGGTTCGTCATTCACCTCGAGACCGCCGGGCTCCCCATCGCGGCCCGCCCGACGCCGTGGCAGCGGCTCATCGCGTGGATCACGGCCCGGCTCCGTCGGCCGGCCCCCGTAGCACAGGAGGACACCGATGCCGAAGATCGCCTACCGTGACATCCGGCTCCCCGCGGCCCATCTGGCCATCGTCGACCAGGCCAACGAGATCATCGAGGAGATCGAGGCCGGTGGCGACACCCTGAGCCTCCGCCAGCTTTACTACCAGTTCGTCTCGAAGGCATGGTTGCCGAACGACGACAAGGAATACAAGCGCCTCGGCGGGATCATCAACAATGCCCGCTACGCCGGGCTCGTCGACTGGACGAGCATCACCGACCGGACCCGCAACGTGCGCGGGGGCGACGGCGCCGACAGCGACCCGAAGGTCGTCGTGCAGGACCTCGCGTTCTACGCCGCGCTGTGGGAGGGCCAGCCGGAGCGCGTCGAGGTGTGGGTCGAGAAGGACGCGCTGGTCGACGTCGTCGCGCGGGCCGCCAATCCGTTGCGGACCCCGTTCTTTTCCTGCCGCGGCTACACGTCGGCGAGCGAGGTGTGGGCGGCCGCGCAGCGCATCGAGGGCTATCTCGACGAGGACGATGTCGAGCAGGTCACGATCCTGCACCTCGGCGACCATGACCCGTCGGGCATCGACATGACGCGCGACATCACCGCCCGTCTCGAGCTGTTCCTCGACGGCGACAGCTACAACTCGTCCGACCTGACCGTCGAGCGGATCGCGCTCAACATGCCGCAGGTCGAGCAATACAACCCGCCGCCCAATCCGGCGAAGATCACCGACAGCCGCGCGGCGGGCTACATCAGCCAGTACGGCACCGAGAGCTGGGAGCTCGACGCCCTGCCGCCGAGGGTCCTGCGGGCGCTCATCACCGAGCGACTCCGGCCGCACATCGACACGGACAAGTGGGAGGAGCGCGCCAAGTTCGAGGCCGACGGCCAGGCGACACTGTCCGCGTTCAGCGAGCACTACGATCGCATCCACGACTTCCTCGAGGTCGAGAACCTGCTGCCCGAGATCGAGCTCGCCGACCCTGATGCCGAGGACCCCGACTGATGCCACGCAAGACCGCCAAGCCCACCGAGGGCACCGTCATCGTCCCGGGCGAGGCCAAGGACGTCACCCCGCCCGCGGACGACTCGGGCCCCGAGGACCCGCCCCGCGCGCTGGCGACCGTCGAGCCGACGACCCCGACCCGCGGCCACGTGGCCGTCGGCGTCGGGGCGCTGGCGGCGATGTCCGACATCGAGTTCGAGCGCAACCTCACGATGCTCAAGAAGGGCGTCGAGCGGGCGAAGCGGGTCAAGCTCGAGATCATGGACGAGGACGAGGACTACGGCCTCATCCCGGGCACCAAGACCCCGACCCTGCTCAAGCCCGGCGCCGAGAAGCTCGCGCTGGCCTACGGCCTCGTGAGCTCGTTCGAGCACCACATCCGCTACGGCGACAACGAGACCGCTCCGCCGATCCTCGTCGTCGTCGACTGCTTCCTGCACCTGGGCTCGACCGACGGCCCGGTCATCGCGCAGGGCATGGGCGCCTCGAGCTCGTGGGAGAAGCGCTACCGCTACCGCGGCGCGAAGGGTCGAACCTGCCCTCGGTGCGGCGCCGACACCGTCATCACGTCTCCACGCGATCGGGAGCTGCCGCCCGGCCAAAAGAGCTGGTGGTGCGGTCCGCGTGACGGTGGCTGCGGCGCGAACTTCCCGGCCGGCACGGGCGAGATCGAGGACCAAGAGGACCCGGGCAAGCTCGAGAACGTCGACCCCCACGAGCTGCTCAACACCCTGCTCAAGATGGCGGAGAAGCGGGCCAACGTCGACGCCGTCCTGCGCGGGACCGCGAGCTCCGGCCTGTTCACGCAGGACATGGACGACGACGAAGGTGACGGCCAGCCGGGCTCCGGCCGGTCCGGCGGGGATGCGTCAGGATCGCGCCAGCGCCCGAACGCGGGCCGTGGCGGGCAGAACGGGGGTGGAGCGGCACAATCGGGCCGATCGGGTAGTAGCGAGCCGCAGGGGCCGTTTGAGGGCGGTCCACCGGACATCACGATCGTCGTGGCGGAGCAGCCCGACTCGGGCGCACGCACCGTCCGCGACGGCCACACCGAGAAGCGCTGGGAGGGCCCGCGCTCGAAGCTCGAGATCATCGGCAAGGTCGGAAATCGCAAGCACACGGCCATGATCTTCGGCCCGCTGGCCGAAGCCGCGGCGATGTTCGGCATCAAAATCGGCGATGCCGTCAGGCTCGTCGGGATCGTGGTGGAGGAGATCGTATGGAGCGAGGACCCGAAGGTCCCGACCCGCAAGGAAGTGTGGGGCCCGCCACCGACGTACATGATGGAGGACGTGCAGGTCGGTCGCGACGGCGCCTGGGTCAGCGTCAAGACGGCGGCGCCGGAGCTGCCCTTCGACCAGTCTTTGTCGACGCCTGCCGATCCTATCGCTGGCTCTACCTCGCAGCCGTCGGCCGAGCCCTCCTCGCCGGCATCCCCCCCGAGCACCTCGCCGGAGGCGGCAGCCTCAGCGCCGCCGACCTCCGCCGAGCCATCGAAGCCTGCGCCGACATCTACGGACCAACCTGCGGACTCTGACAAGCCGCCCCAGCGGACGGGCGAGCCGGGCGAGTACGAGCTCGTGCTTGGCACCCTGTACGACGATATCCAGCGCGTCGTTCGCGGCAAGACGCCCGTGGCCGTGCTGCGCGTCCTCCACAAGACGACCGGGGAGCTCGTGATGATCGGGCTGTCCGACGACATCGACAGTCAGATCGGTTCCCTCGAGGAGCCCTGGCTGCAACGCGGGGATGAGATCAGCGTCTACGGGCGCTGGTCGCCAAACAACGGTTGGATGATCGCCGACACCGTCGGCAAGCCAACGAAGTAGAGGAGGTTTTCGCCTTGCGCAGACTCATCGCGGCATTGCTCTGTTCGGCCCTGCTGTTCCCGGTCCTCGCTGCCCCGGCGGCGGCGGCCACCGTCACCAACTGCCAGGACATCACCGCTCCCCTCGTTTTCGAGGCGGAGCACAGCCATCGCACCGCGACGATGGTCAACGGCGCCATCGCTTTTTGGGGCGGCCAGACCGTCAACGATCCCCTTCTGACGACCTGCGTCGACGCGAGCGGCACCGACGTCCTCAGCGCGTCGTCGCAATGGATCGCGGTCACGGGCAGTGGCCCGACCGAGATTCTGCAGGTCGGCATGGTTCGCTGCGCGAGCGGGTGCGACACGGACCTGCAGGACGACGGCGGCATCTACAGTCCCGCCGGGAATGACAGCAACGGCAACCTGATCCTCGGCATCCCCAACGACAATCAAATCTACCTGTTCTACTCGTGGGGCGGCGACATCGTCAAGGATGGCCCGAACGGCTCCGGGCCCGAGGCTGTCCGTATCCCGGTGGGGACCGCGGGCGGCCACTTCGTGCAGGGTGTGGGTGGCTATTCGACGCCGCGACTCATGCTGCTGCGTAGTTGCAACCAGACCGACTGCCTGCAGGGCGCAGCCTTCCAGACCTGGCGCATCGTGTGGGCGATCGACGGCACCGACCCCCTCACCGTCCTCGCCGGCTCGCCGACGGGCAGCCCGTGGCACGGATGGCTCGAGCTCAACGAGGCGGCCCGCATCCCGTGGATCGCCAACGAGGCCACCAAGGCCACGTTCGCGTGCGAGGTCCTCGATCGGGGCGACCAATGCGGCGGCAACGAGGCCGCCACGCTGCAGTCCAGCTTCTTCTCCGTTCAGGTGAAGGACTGGACGGTGCCACCGCTCGCGGCGGCCAACGGATGGGTCAACCCGAAGTTCACGACACCGACCTGCGACATCAACAACATGCCGTCAGGGTCGTGCTCGGCGAGCACCAGCAGCGGCGGCAACCCCGACAGCCGCGTCGGCAAGGTCGTCCTCGAAACGCTCAACAACCGCTAGCCAACCACGTTATGCTCGGGCGGCCACGGTTCCCGGCCGGGTCGCCCGACGCACACACAGGAGGAACGCCATGCCGATGCGATCGAAGAAGCAGCGCGGCTACCTGCACTCGCAGCTCCCCGAGGTCGCCAAGCGCTTCGAGGCGGAGACGCCCAAGGGCAAGAAGCTGCCTGACCGGGCGAAGCCGAAGCCCCAGCCCAAGAGGCGCCGCTGATGGGCCACGCGATGGTCACCAAGGTCCTCGCCGCCGACCTGCGCACCTACGGGGCCCACCTGCCGACGTGCGCTGCCTGGGGCCCGTCGCACGGCTCGATCCCTGCCGCGCCGGAGAAGTGCGACTGCGGACTCGCCGAGGCGGTCTGGCGGGCCAAGCTGGTCCCGGCGCCGGGGAAGGGTCGGGCACGATGACTCGCCGCCCCGACCCGATCGACGCCTTCGCCGGCGCGCTCGTGGTCATCACCGCGCTGCTCGTCCTGGCTGGCGCCGTCAGCTGGGTTCTGCGCGACGCTCCGACGATCGTCGCGGTGTGGGCCATCCTCGCGGCGATCGCGGTTCTGTGGTTCATCGCGTCCCAGCGCGCTCGGCGGCACCTCAAGGCCGGGAGGCATCGACGATGACGCGGCGCCTGGCCCTGTACCTTGCGGCCCTCGCCATCCTCGCCGCCCTGCTCGTCGTGACCGCGCCACCGGCGAGCGCCACGCACACGACCGCCACGGCGCTCAACACCAACGAGGCGCTGCTGCGCGACAACATCCGGGCCCACCGCGGCTGGCTGTCGACGACGCCGTCGCTCAACCACATCGCCCACGAGCGGGCCCTCGAGCTCTACTACGAGTACCGCCGGACGGGTGGGATCAGTCACGCTGGCTTCTCGCATGGCCGCGTCGACGGCTGCTGGGACCTCGTCGGCGAGATTATCGGCGTCGTCGAGCCCGACCCGCCCGTGACGTACACCGCCGCGGGCGCGTGGATCGTGGGGCAATGGCACGCCTCGCCCAGCCATGAGGCCATCCTGCACGCCAGTTGGGCCGAGCGGATGGGCGTCGGGGTCGTCGGCAACGCCGATCTCGGGCGGTTCTATGTGGCCTACTTCGGCGATCGCTGCTGACCCCGTGACCGCCAGCCTGGAACCCCGGACCGAAGCCGGGAGGACGCTCGCTGGCCGCGACGAGTGGCACCGGAAACTCGCCCTCGCCATCGAGGAACAGGCCGCCACCGAGGCACGCCGGGAACTGCTGGCGAAGGTGGAGTTCGCGTCGCTAAAAGCCAAGCGGCCGAAAGGTGACTACGGGCAGGGCTGGAACGACGCCATCGGGGAAGTGCAGCGGCGACTCATGGCGAATGTCGCTGATCGTGCGGACGAACTGGACGCGGAACGGTCAACGCGCCGTCTCATCGAGGAGTCTGATCGTGGTTGACCAAGCCCGAGAGGCGCTGCGACGGGACACCGCCGACCGCCTAGAGGCGCTGGAGCAACTGCTCGCGGCATATCGGCTCGGAGGACGGCGTGCCTCGGTGGCGGCGCTCGACACCTTGGAGCGAACCAAGGACGTTCCGGCGCGCCTAGCCGCCGCCTCTGTTCTCTCCCCAGCAGGCCCCGAGGAGCCGCGAGAGTCGCCCGAAACGCCGGAAGAGCAATGGCATCGCATGCGGTCAATCCCGAGGGGGGCCGCCACCCCAGCCCCCGATAGCGGACTCGGAGAGTGCGGGTTCAACGAGCCGCACGAGCCGCACGAGTACGTCGTCGGGCAGAACGGGCGTCCCGTGGACCTTCCCTGTCCGGGCCTTGCAGCCCCCGATAGCGGAGCAGAGGAACGGCTACGGGCGGCGGCACAGACGCTCGTTCATTTCGCGGGACGCTTCTCTGCCGGGGACATCGACATTCAGCGGGACGATCTCCAAGCAGCGATCGATGACGTTTGCTCGGCCCTCTCTGGCGGCTCTGTCGACCCGTGACCGCGAACCCGGAGTTCGGCGTCGTCCGCTCCTGCGAGAACATACGCGAATACAAGCGGGTCTACGACCGGGAATACCGCCAAGGCAAGCGCCGGACGAAGGGTCGTCGGTCAGTCCTGATCCGCCTTATGGCCAAGCTGCGGATCGAGCAATACCCCGAGAACGAGGCGCTCGGCGAGTGCTGGGTGTTCATCGGCGCGCTCAACAGCGACGGCTACGGGACGATCCGCGGCGACATCGTCGTCGACGAGCACGGTAAGCGCCGGCAGCCGCTGGTCCTGACGCACCGCGTCGCCCTGGCCGCGGCGCTCGGCCGCCCGATCGCGGCGGGCATGTTCGCCAATCACAAGTGTCGCAACGTCCGCCATTGCTGTCGCCCGTCGCACCTGTACGAAGGGACGCAGTCGGAGAACGAGCTCGACAAGCACGGACAGCTCGGCTGGGAACGGCGGATGCCGATATTCGGCATGGAGGTCGCTCAGTGAGCGTTCGGGCCAGCGATCCGCGCGACATCCCGGTCTGCGAAGGGTCGTTCGAGTCGACGGTCGCCAAATGGCGAGTCGGAGCGCCATGCACGTACCGCGGCTACATGCTGCTCCGGTCGCCTCTCAACCCGGACGTCACGGTCCGCCGTTGCCACGCACACGGAAAGCGCTATCTGCGAGACGGCTGGACGCTCGTGTGACTCGCCGAGGGCCGAAGCGATCCGCGAAACTAGGCATCGTCGACACGGCCCTCGAGGCCGCGGTCGCCAACGTCCTCGAGGGCGACCTCCGCCGCATCCGCCAGCGCTGGTATCACACCTATCGCTCGACGCGCAGCCCGTCCGGGTTCCCCGATTACGTGCTCCCGGTCGGCCGCTGGCTCATATTCGCGGAGCTGAAAGCGGCGGGCGGGTCGCCCACGGCAGAACAGGCGTGGTGGCTGCTCGCGTTGCGTGGCCAGGATCGGCTGTCATTGCTGGTCGGCGGGATGACGGGCGCGATGAGGCTGGTCCAGCTCATCGAGGGCATGCAGAACGGCCGCCGGGTCAATCCGGCGGCCGTCAAGGTGGTCGGGGTGCTGGGGGATATCAGTCCGGCCGGTCGCGTGCTCGTCGCCGGACATGACCGCCCGGCCGCCGCTGGGACTGCGGCTGATGACTCGCCGCGTAGGTCGCCACCCGGGCGATGTAGGCGGAGACCGCCCCCCGGGTCGTGACCCATACGGCGCGCTGGCCATCGCCGATGCGCTTGGCTTCGAGGGCGCCACGAGCCGCGGCCATGCGCATCGTGACCGGAGCCCGACCGCTGATCTCGGCGGCGTCCTCCATGCTGAGAAGGTCGGCCAGGTCGGTCATCGCGTCCGCCGTTCCTCGCCGCTGCGCCGCTCGTCGACGCCGGCGCTATGCGGACCGGCCGAACGTCGCCACGTCGATCGGCGCCGGTCATCGAACGCGCGCAGCTCGTGCGCCCGCGTCGGAGTCGGCGGCGGCAGCGCTTCGAGCATCCGTAGCCCGATGATCTCGCTCCCCTGCCCGTAGGGCGGGGCGAACCGGACGCGGGCGCGGCGCTCGTAGTCGACGTTCGCCCGGAACAGGCGCTCGACGATGCCGCGCGCGCCGGCTTCGGGATGCGGGGCGACGACCTCGACGCGGTCACCCTCGCGGATCGTCGTCATGCCGCCCCCGGGCCGAAGGCGCCAAGCTGGGCAGCGGCGGCGAGCCCCGCCAGGATGGCCAGCAGGGCGAGCAGGAACACCCCCAGGCGGTCATACCAGCCGGGGACGGGCTCCGGGGCCCGGCCGGCGGCCGGCGGCCGCTGGCGGGCTTCTGAGACGCGGATACGGCGCGGGTCGCGTCCGCGTCCGCGCTGCGCGAGCTGTACGCCGCGATCAAACTCGGCGAGATCGTGGTCGGTCATCGGGTGAGCTCCTTTCGTGGTCGTGGCGCGTTGCACTTGTGGCAGCGTCGCCGGGATCGGCCGGCCATCGTGGTCGGCCAGTTGACGAGGCGGCAGACCCGGCAGGCCCACGGGCGGCGGGTCATGGCGGGTCACCGTGTGCCCAGGGCGTGCCGTTGACGATCCGGCCGCGGTGGTAGACCCGGCGGCCGCATCGGTCGCAGACACGCCGGGGCGTGAGCGGCGGCTGCGAGTGGTCGACGTCGCCCGGTCGGCTCTCTCGGACGTTGCCGTCGTAGACGCGGTGCGCCTTCATGCCAGGCGCCAGCCGCCGAACGCGGCCGGGTGCGTCGGGTCGTAGACCTCGACGATGGGCGGAGCCTCGCGGCTCGATCCGCGGGTGAGCGCGGCGGCGGTCCGCGCGCCGCGCTCCGTGCGGTAGTAGCGGGGGGCCGGCTCCGGCCCGATGACGCGGTACGGGTGCGTCGTCGGGCTCGGGCTCCGGTCAGTCGTCGCCATCGAGGTCGGCGCAGTCGGGGGTACATGAGCAGTTGGGCGCGTCGCCGCGGTGCCAGCCGTCAGGGCAGGCGTAGTGCGGGCATTGGGGCGTCTCGTCCGTGCAGTTTTCGAGCTGCAGCGGGCCAGACGCCTCGAAGTCGCCCGGCGGCCAGGCGGAGAATGACGCCCACGCTTGCACGAGATCGGTGGCGATGTCGGCCGGGTCGGCGCCGTCACCGCCCCATGCCCCGGCGACTTCGCCGGGGTCCGCCCACGCCTGAGCCAAGAGCTCGACATTGCGGACGAGCTGCGCGAGCTGGGGCGAGATCGGTTGGCCGATGAGGCTATCGGGCGCGGGCTCGGCGGTCATCGCGGCGTCCCGTCGATGCGGAAGCCTTCGAGCCACGTCGCGGCGATGTGCCGGCCGTTGCGCCGGATCAGGGCGCGGATAGCCTCGATACGTCGCTCACGCTCGGCGGGCAGGTCCGGCCGAAGGTCGACGATGGGCACGTTGCCCCGCGTCAGCGCGACGAGCTCGGCCGCCTGCCGCTGCGACAGCGCCGGGCGGCGTTCGTTGCCGAGACCATAGCCGAGGTCGTAGCCGTCGATCTTGGCCAGCTGTACGCCGTTGTCCATCGTGCGGCCGATGCTGATGGTCGCCGACGGGCTGTACGCGCCGCGCTCGTGGCCTTGCGTGGCGTAGCCCTCGACGGTCAGCAGGTCGACGGGCTCGACCGCGGCGAGACCTTCGGCGGCCAGCCATGCCGCGCCGGTCAGCGGTTGCAGCCAGGCACGCGCGGCGGCCTCGGCCGCTACGCCTTGCGCGGCGAGCTTGTCGGGGTCGTTCGAGCCCATCGGAGGCTCGTACACGGTCTCGCCCGCGTTGTTGTCGGTGCCATAGCGCCAGCCGAACGCGACCCAGCGCGGGGCCGCGGTGCGGGTGCCGCGTCGGATGTGGACGTTGACGCGGCCGAGGGCCGCGCGGTACTCGACGGTCAATCCCTCGTAGTCCTTGCCGACAACGGCGGTCGGCTCGGTCTCGTCACGGTTGACTAGCGCTCGCAGGATCAGCAGGGCGCGAGCCGTGGCGGCCTTGATGCGCGTCCCGGCGGCTTCCTCGTCGCGCTCGGCGTTGCGCGCTTCCTCGCGGAGCTCGGCCGCGCGATGGCGGGCCGCGGCGTAGGTGCTCGCGGCGGCTTGATGCTCGATCGCTACCGCGTCGAGCGGGTCGTATAGCGGCTGCGGGGCGTTCGGATGGGGCATGGTTCTCGTGGTCATGGCGTTGTCCTCCTTACAGGTCGAGCGAGATCGTGGGCGCCGCAGTCGGTCCGGCGTTGGCCGGGGCGACGCGTTCGGGGTAGTGGGCGACCAGCGCCCGGTCAACGGTGCGGACCGTCCGCCCGCAATCCGGGCAGGTCTCGCGCAGCATCGGCGACCAGGCGAGTACCTGACCGGACCCGACGCACGGCGCGGGCGGGAGCTCCGCGCCGGTGTCGTCGGTCAGCGACCAGCCGGCCGCGAGGGCCGAGGCGGTCGTGCTCATGCGATGACCTCGCCGCCCAGGCGGCAGGGGCAGCCGATGCCGTGCTCGTGGCATTGGACGAAGTCGGCGCCGGGCCGGTCGTCGACGTCGCGCGAGCGGATCGCGTCGAGCTCGTCGGCCAGCGCGTTTAGCAGCCCGGCGTCCCGCTGGGCGTGCTCCGGCTGGGGATAGCGGGCGATGGTCGCGCCGTCGGGCAGGCGGACCGTGTACCAGCATTGCACGCGGCCGGGGCGGAGCGCGACCGCGTAGCGGGTGGCGCTCATGGAGTCCAGCCCATCCGTTCTAGATCACGGCGCAGGGCGACGGCGCGCACACAGTCCTTGCAGGCCGGCGCCGCTCCGCTGACGGTCCGGCCGCCGTCCTCGAAGTGGTCCCGTAGCAGGGTCTCGCGCTCGGCGAGCAGGACCGGCAGCAGGGCCGCGCGGAGATCGGGCAGGAGGTTCTGGACGGTGCAATGGTGGCCGTAGTGCGTCAGGAGCTCGTAGACTCGCTGGGCGACCGTGGCCAGGTCGCCGGGTGTGCCGTTCGTGGCGTGGTCCTCGACCGGCTCGCGGCACGATGAACAACGGCCGTCGGGGTCGGGGAAGTAGTTACGGCACGGGGTCATGGCTCGGCGCTCCATCGCTTGACGGCTCGGGCCGCGATGCGTTCGCGGCGTTGATCGGCCGGGCGCGGTCGGCGATAGTGCGGGCGCTTCGGTGCGCTCATGGTTCCTCCGGTGCTATCCAACGCTGGGCTAGACGGTGCCGCGCTGGCCGAGGGGCGCGAACGGCTCGCGCCCGACGGTCAGGGCGTCAGGCGGGGCGGTTGGCGTCAGGGCGGGCCGTGATGGACTGCGCCCGACCAGCCGCGTAGATGGGCGGCATGTCGCGGTACCAGCGGCCGGAGGGCGAGAGCTCGAAACGCTCCGCGCCGGCGTCGTAGTCGGCGGCCCGGTCGCCCGGCCATGCGCGAAACGAGATCGGCCCCGCGTCGGTCACGTCGGTCGCCCGGTAGCGCCACGTGGCGCCGATGGCCGCGGCCCGCCAGCCGCCAAACACGGCGACAAGCTCGTACTGGCGCTGGGCTACGTCGTGGTCGAACCAGTCTGGCACGAGGCCGGACAGCGCCGCGGCACGGCGCAGGTTGGCGCGTAGGTGGCCGGTGTCGTCGGGCGATGAGCGGGCGACCAGCGCGCGCCGGTGCTGGTTGGACCGGGCGAGCAGGGATGACCACGCGGCGCCGTGCCGGGCGCGCTGGTCGCTGGCGGTCAGCGCCCAGGCATCAATGGCCGGGATGAAGCCGGGGCCGCGCATCGGCTCGGGCGTCAGGCCGGCCGCCAGCTCGTCGACCGCGGCCGCATCGCCCGGGTCGAGCGCGACGGCGGCCGCGATGCAGGACAGGCACAGGACGCCACCGTCCTCGGCCGTGTTGATGCAGCTCTGGCCGTCGCAGGTGCGCGGGCCGTCCGGGTCTGATCCGTCCGGCAGCTCGTCGAGCGTCTCGACGTCGTACAGGACGCCAGCGATGAGCACCGCGCCGTCGTCGGGCTCGTCGTCGTCAGTGTCGCCCGCTTCGATCTCGGCCGCGACGTCGCACTTGCCGCAGGTCCAGCCGTCGAGGTGCTGCGCCCGCAGGCCGTCATGCTCGGGATGGTTGTCGGTGTCGTCGTCGCCGGCGGGCTTGCAGTCGTGGCCGTAGGCGTATTCCTCGGCGTCGGTCGGGTCGAGCAGGTCGAACGAGCGGCCGCACTCGTCGCATCGGGCGCGGCCCTTGCCGGTGTGGGTCGTGGTCACGGTGTGTCCTCCTAAGCGGACGGGCCCGGTCAGACGGTGCCGGGGTCGGTGTCAAGTGAACACCCGCCAGGCGGCCACGTCAAGCGCTCGCGCTAGTACCTTTGGGCCATCCTCGGCCGCCCTTCGGATGCTCGGGGCAATGCTGGGGGCATCGTAGCGCAAGCGCTCGAAGGCCGGCCGAGGGGAGGGAACCTACGGAGGGAGAGGAGGGAGCGAGGAACGAGCGACGGAACCGGAGGCGAGCGAAGCGAGCGGGAGGGCGAGGGGCCGACACTCCTGCCCCGACGCGGGAGAGAGCTCGGGCCACGTGTCGAGCGCTCACGCTGCAGCCGATAACATTGGTTACGTCCGTTGGTGCGTGGGCCCAGGTCGCCATACCTAGAGCTCGTGGCGCGTGGTGCCGGGGGGCGGGGGGCGTGCTCCGCCGCGCTCGATCAGAACATACCGGCGCTTTCCGGGTGCTCGCAGCCCCCCCTGCCGGGGGCAAGACCAGACGGCGCGCGGCGCCGGGTGGGTGGGTCGTCCCCACCCCGGGATCACCGTTTCCGTCGGGTCCCATCCGGTCATCCCTGCTACGCTGCACCAGCACGCGGGTCGTGACGACGGTAACGTGCCCCTTGGTCGCAGGTCGACTCTCGCAAGGGCAGACCCGCTGCTCCTGATCCCGTCCTCCCGTGTCCGCTGGGCTCGCTGCCGGTGCCTGCGGAGCGCCGGATGGGCGGACCTCAGCTCCGGGGAAGGGCCGGGGGCGACAGGATCGGCCCGGAGCCCGCCAGATTCGGTCCGTGGCGGGCCGCGACCGGGTGGAGTGGCACTTGGACGCAGGGTGGCCGCCCGGGGGCGTCCTGGGGCATCTGTGGCGGGCTGGACAATCGCCCATCGGGCGGCGTAGGGTGGCCCCGCGGCCGCCGGACGTCGACCACCGGCGGCCGAACGACCCCGACAAGGAGGTTCACGCCATGCCCGGACCGCCCGGAGCCCGCAAGAAGCGCTCGATCGAGACGCCCGACCGCTCGTTCAGCGACGAGGCGAGGAAGTACCACAGCGTGCCCTCGATCGGCGAGGCGCTCAAGCCCAAGGGCGGGCGCCGCCGGGCGACGCCGGTCCGCCAGGATGGCAAGCCGCGGCCCAAGCCGGGCGGGCTCAGGAGCGCTGCCGAGGCGGCCCCGGACAAGGTCCGGCGCGGGATGGCCGCGATCGAGGACCGGCGTGGTGCCAACAACCGGCGGCCGCCCGACGCCAAGAGCCGGCGGCGCGTCCCCGACATCGCTGGATCGCGGCAGGAATACGAGGCTCGGCAGCGCGAAGCCGCCCAGCCGTTGACCAACCCGTCGCGCAGCGACCGCGGCGAGAACCCGCCCGGCCAGGCACGCCGCAAGAACCGTGACCGCGAGGAGGTGGAGAAGCTCGCCAAGCGCCGCCGCCGCGGCACCCGGGTCCTGCGCAAGCGCCACCTCAAGGCCGGCTGATGGGCCGTGGCGGCCCGCGCCGCCTGCCGCCCGACGCCGAGCTCATGGCCATGCTGGCCCAGCCGGGCTCGTCGGTGACTGCCATCGCCGAGCGCTACGGCGTGAGCACCTCGGCGGTCTACCAGCACACCGCCCGCATCGGGATGCGTGGCCGGATCGGGCGCAACCGGCTCATCGACCAGCTCGAGGCCCGGGTCGCTGGGCTCGAGGAGGCCCACGAGCTGATGGCCCAGCACATCCGCGACCTGCAGGCTGCATCGCGAGCGCTAGTACCGTTCCGGCCCGACCACCGCCGCCTCGCCGACGGCGGGACCCCGGTCCGGGCCCAGCGGCGAGCGGCTCGACATCCAGAGGACGGGATCGCGCTGTGAAGCCCAAGCGCCGGGTGCCGAAGTTGCCGATGCTCGAGGTCGTGTGGGAGGACAGCCTGCTGCTGACCGGCGGCTGGGAGGCCCACCGCGAGGCGATGAAGGAGCGCAAGCGTATTCGCCAGCGCTCGATGGGCTACGTGCTGGCCGACGACAAGCGCGGCGTGATGCTGACCGGCTCGTTGAGCCAGGGCGGCAACGTGTTCGGGACGCTCGTCATCCCGGCCAGCCAGATCATCAGCCGGCGCAGGATCAAGTGACCGAGCCGCTGCGCTGGGTCGCTCCGGCCGAGGCGGGCTACGACGTCATCCCCGAGGTGCCGCCGCTGATGGCCAGCTTCGAGGGCGACCGCGTCGTCGTCACGATGGGCGTCGAGGGCGACACGATCCGACTCACGTTCAACCTGCGCTTCGACGGCCGGACCGTCAGCATCGCCGAGGTCGAGCGGCTCGTGCAGGACGTCGTCGCCTGCATCCTGAGCCGCGTCGAGCCCTGATACGATGGCCCGCAAGGAGGTTGCATGAGCATCGCCATCCACATCACGACCCACGCCTCGCAGGCCGAGGTCGAGGAGTTCATCGCCGACCTGCGCGAGATCGTGGCCGACCTGACCGCCCGGACCGACGAGGGCAAGCCGCCGGCGACCTGGGCCATCTACGGCAACGACTACAGCGTCGAGCCGGCCCAGCTTGGCATCCGCATCGACGAGAAGGTGCTGGCCGAGGATCGCCGGATGGCCGACCAGCTCGCCGAGTCCGCGGCCGACGAGACGTGAGCTTCGTCTACACCCCGGCCAAGCAGAAGTCGGCCAAGGCCGACGCGGATTTCGACACGCTCGACATCCGGGCCATCGGGTGCATGACCAACACGACCGCCGACACCGATCAGGACGCGGCCAACATCACCGCCATCGGCACGCTCGACGAGTACGACGGCGCCGGCTACTCGCGGCCCGACCTCGGGGCGTCGACGATCACCCAGGACGACCCGAACAATCGGTCCGAGATCGATTACCCCGACTTCACCTTCGGCGCGGCCGTCGCGGCGGGCACGCGCTCGATGGCGGGCTACATCGTGTACGTCCGGGTCGACGGCACACCCGGCAACGACTGGCCGTTCGCGTGGGTCGACTCGGGAGGGTTCCCGCTGGCCGGCGGCGGGGGTGCGTTCAACGTGGTCATCAACGCCGAAGGGCAGCTGCAGGTCACGTAATGGCGACCGGCACCGCCACACTCGATTTCGGGGCATTCCCGGGCAAGACGGACGCCTCGCTGGCGGTCACGGGGCAGGCCGCCATCGTGGCGGGCACGCTGGTCGAGGCATGGCTGCGCCCCGTCGCGACCGCCGAGCACAGCGCCGACGAGCACATGCTCGAGGAGCTCGCCGTGTTCGCGGCCGACATCGTCGCGGGAACGGGCTTCACGATCCACGGCCGAGCACGCGGCAAGGGGCGCATCTACGGCAACTGGACGATCGCCTGGGCATGGGTGTGAGGAGCTAAGACATGGGCATCCAACTGATCGGCAACGGCGGCGTCGTCGTCGGGGCGGGCGAGGAAGCTGCTAAGCCCCTTCACGCGAACCTTCTGCCGTACAGCGGCAACTGGTATCGGTACTCCGGGTTCACCGGCACGATCGGTGCCGCGCTGGCCGCCAACTCGGAGCTCCTCCAGTTCCGCTTCCTGTCGGGCACCAAGAGCTTCGCCATCGCCCAGAAGGTCATGTTCGATGGACTCGGCATCGTGGCCGTCGCGAGCGCCGCGGGGCCGCTCGGGTTCAACCTGTTCCCGGCCCGAGCGTGGTCGGCGGCCGGGTCGGGCGGGACCCGGATCGCGGTGTCGGGCGACAACCTACAGATGCGGACGGATGAGCCCAACAGCCAGGTCAACGACCTCGGCATCGCCACGACCGGCGCGCTTACGGTCGGCACCAAGGCGCTCGACGCCAACGCGATCGGCCAAGCTCTCGGCGGCATCGGCACCGGCGCCGTGACGATCTACGGCCCGACCTCGATCGTGGCGCCGCAGCCGTTGCTGGACGCCAGCGGTGGCGGTTCGTCACCGCTCATCCTCGCCAACCAAGAGGGCTTCGCCATCCGCACGACCCACATCGGACCGGCGGGGCTCACCTACGTCGCGGGCTTCACGGTCATTTGGTGTGAGGTCACCGCCTTCTAGGCCATGAGCGTCCTCCTCGCCCTACAGGGCGGCGGTGGGGGGGCTGATGTCACCGCGACCCCTGCCCCGGTAGCGGTCGTCTGGCAGGTCCCAGCGCCCGCGGTGAGCGCCGGGCGGCTGGTGACGCCTGCCCCGGTGGCGATCGTCTGGAACGTGCCCGCTCCGGTCGTCAGCGTCGGCGTCCGGGCCACCCCCAGCCCGGTTACCATCGTCTGGCAGGTGCCGGCCCCGGTCGTCACGGCCGGGCGGGTGGTCACGCCGTCGCCGGTCGCGATGACGTGGACGGTGCCTGCGCCGAGCGTGAGCGTCGGCACGATCGCGACGCCGAGCTCGGTCGCGATCGTGTGGGCGGTGCCAGCGCCAGTCGTGACCGCGGCCCCGGGCGGCGACGTCACGGCCACGCCCGATCCCGTCGCGCTGGTCTGGACCGTTCCCGCGCCGACGGTCACCGCGGCCGGCGGTACGATCACGGTGACGCCCGATCCTGTGGCCATGACGTGGGCGGTCCCAGCGCCGACGGTCACCGCCGACGTCGGGCCCGTGGCGCCGCCCGTCACGCCGCCTGCGGGTGGCGGTGGCGGCGGGATGGCCGAGGTCCCGGGCCTCAAGACCGACGCCTGCCCGCCCTGCCCGTTCCACGCCCCGGGACTGTGCATCCGGCGCCGCGGTCGCAACGGCGAGTGCTACTGCGACCCGATCGTCCGGGCAGGGTCGCTGTGGGACAGCCTGGTCGACCGCTACGGGCTGGCCGAGGCGCGGATCGTGTATCTCGGCATGGCCGACGACCACAAGGGCCCATTCGGCGAGGACAAGAAGTACGACGTGGACCCGATCATCGCCAAGGCCCGCCGCGCCGGCCAGAAGCCCGGCAAGCCCAAGCCGCCGACGCGCTCGAGGGCCGCCAACGAGGGTCGCCGGAAGGAGTAGACTGGCTGCGGCGATCGCGGGAGCGCGCATCCGGGCACACTGGGACGGTCCGGGCAGGCGCGCATCTACCCGCGGGGCCACGGCGAAGGGTCCGGCGGCTTTGGGGGTTACGCCGGGCCCTTCCCATGCCCGCTGCGCATGTGCTACGGTGCGGCTCGCCACGTCCGATCCGCCTCGCCGGCGGCCCGGGCGGCCGTCGGTTCCTCCGCGGTGGTTAGACGGGCCTGGCGCCGGCGACTTCATCAGCCCCGCTGCCGCTTGGGCACGACAGCGGGGCTGATCCATGCCTTGACATCGGCGGCGGCGGCGAGCAGGATGTCGAAATCCGTCATCGCCATCAGGAGGACAAGCCCTTGCCACTCGTGTCCGATGCTCCCGACGTCCGCGAGGTCGTCGAGCGGCCCGGGCTGCGCCTGACCCTGCAGGTCTCGGTCGCCCGGGTTAAGCGCCGCCATTGCCCGCGCTGCCGGCGCGTCCGGGTCCTGTACCGGCTCATCGCCCACGGCACGACCATCGCCTCGATCGGCGATAGCGTGGCCCTGTGCGGGCCGTGCGGAGGGCTCCGATGATCGTCGTCGACTTCGAGGCCATCGCCGACGGCACCAACGACGAGCTCGTCAAGGCGTGCGAACGCGGCCTATCCGCCCAGCTGCCGTGCCCGCCGCGAGTGGGCGATCTCGTCAACTTCGAGTCGCAAGGCCGGAGCTACACGGTCAAGACGGTGTTCTGGCGCATCGACGAGGGAACCGTGCTGGTGAGGCTCCGATGATCGTCCTCTCGTTCCAGCTCTACGAGGACCCGCGGGCCGCGTCGTGGCGCGTCGGGCCGCCCGATGCTCGTCGAACGATCGTCGGCGTCGTGCTTGGCGTGGTCATCGTCGAGCCCGACGACGACGTCCGGCCCCAGCTGCGCTACATCGTCAGCGACGTCAGGAGCGACTCGGCCGAGGGCGGCTACGAGCTCCTGCCGTTCGCGGACGTCAGCCTCTACGTCGGGGGTCACTCAGCATGACCGACCACGAGGAGCACGCCGAGCGCGTCGGCGGCCGGATGGGCCGCGCCGCCATCGTGCAGTCTGCGGCGGCGACGTACTTCATGGGCCTGGCCCAGCGCATCGCCGGGCGGCCGCTGACCATCGAGGAGCTCGCGCTGTTCGCGACCCGCGAGGCGCAGGGCTACCTGACCGCCTGCTGGGTCGACGGCACCCTCGCCAACGTAGAGGCGATCCGCGACCGGCTGGCGCCGGGCCAAGACGAGACCGAGATCATCGTCGTGCGACCCCACCCGATAGCCGAGCTGGCCATCTGCCGGACGCACGTGCCCCATGCCCACTTCATCCCGCTGGGGCAGCTCAAGGCCGCGATGGCCGGGCAGTCGACCTCGACCGACGTCGACCACCGTCGTCACTCCCGCAACTGACCTGTGGCGAAGGATGACCGCCGCTTTGTCATCGTGCCCCGCGAGGTGCTCACCGAGGAGCGCTACGCCCCGCTCCGGGCCGATCGCGCGGCGCTCGGCGCCTGGCTGCTGCTGTACCTCGAGGCCGACGCGCTGTGGCCGCTCGCGCCGTCGATCCCGCGCTGGGTCGATGACGAGCAGCTCGCGCTGATGAACGGCCTGCTGACCGTCACCGGCGACCGCTACCGGCTGGCCATCGTCGACGCCTCGAGGGAGGCCGCGAAGGACAAGGCCAGCCGGGCCGCTGACGCCCGCTGGGGCAACCTCAACGATGCTCGTAGCAATGCTGGTAGCGATGCTCCGAGCATTCCTCCGGGCAATGCTCCAAGCGATGCTCAACCGATGCTAGACCCCATGCCAACGAAAACACAAACACAAACAGAGAGTTCTACCGTTCCTATTGGTCGTTCGGCCCCTCCCGGGGGCGCGCGCGAGGGCCGGGGGGCCAAGAGCTCGATGTCAAAGGTCGGGGACCCACGATGACCGAGACGCGTGCCGTGGCCTGCAGCTACGCGAACCGGATGGGCCACGCCTACTACGAGCGCCGCCAGTCGGTTGCCGAGCTGCGCGGCTGTCTCATCGCCTGGCAGCGGAGCATGGTGGCATGAGGGGCGACCCGTGCGAGCGCTGTGGCGGCGTCACCGCCCACCAGCCCGATTGCCCCGAAATGGGCTGGCTCAACGACCAGACGCGTCGCCGCGGCGTCTTGCCCGAGTCGGAGCGGCTGCCGATCCCGCCGCCCTACACCGGCGACCCGCGCAAGTTCCGCTACGCCAACCCGGGCGGCATATCGCCGCTCACCCGGGACCTCGACACCATCTTCAAGGGCCACACCGAGCGGATGGTCGCCCGCCACATCGCCGAGGCGAAGAAGGCCCATGCCGATGATGACCGATGAGCGCTACACACCCGTCGCCACGGCGATCGCTGCGTCGCTCTGCTGGCTGTGGCGCTGGAACGACGGCATGGGCACACGCGCCGCCGTCGGTCGCGACACCGCCGATCAGGTCGGCTTCTGGCATCGTGACAACTGCCGGTTCTGCTCGACGGAGCTCAGCGAGCTGCTGCGGATCGCCGACCTCAACGGCTGCGACCCCGAGCAGCTCCGGTGGTGGAACAGTCTCGAGCGCAAGGCTCGAGCGGCCAAGGTCTATGAAGCTCAGGAGGCAGACTGGTGGGACCAGATGTGACCGCCGCGTGGTTCCCGTCGTACGGCAATCGGACGCTGGCCGACGACCTGCGCGACAAGCCGCGCCCGGTCGACGAGACCGAGCACGTCCACTTTCATAGCCACGACGGCCGGCGTCACGCGCACCGTCACATCCATCCCGAGCAGCACGCGCATTCATCGCGCACCAACATCAAGGGAGGTCACCGATGACCGAGGAACGAACGCCCCGGACCCGCTACCCGGAGTCGTACCACGACGAGCTCGTCGACCGCGTCCTCAACCGCGGCCACGGCGAGGTCGCCCGCAAGACGGCCCGCATCCTCGCGGTCAGCGTGCCGCACGACTTCGTCGTCGAGACCGACCGCGGACCGATGGAGGGCGCCCCCGGCGACTGGCTGGTCACAAACCACCCCGACGACGACCCGGGCAGCGATGTGTGGGCGATCAGTGACGCCCGCTTCCAGGCGACGTACGCGCTCGATGACTCGCCTCGAGGACGCATCACCCAGCGTGGCGACGTCGAGCGCGCCAACGCGCTCGGCGAGGTCGCCGGTGAGCCCGTGCCGTACGTCGACGCCTCGCCCGACGCGACCGGCGACCGGCCGCTCTGATGGCCAAGCCCGGCTGCTCGGCGAGGATCGTCAACGTCGCCGGCGGCAGCGATCCCTGCACCGGCAGCCGGGTGAAGCCGTACCGAGCGCCCGGCGGCGCCGTCTGGCCGCTGTGCGCTCGCTGCGGCCCGGCGCTGCACGAGTCCGCGGGCTGGGAGGCGGTTGACATCGGCGAGGTCCGGGCCAAAGATGGCGCCCATGCGAGTCACGGAGGACATGCTGAGTGATGGCCAGCGACGAGCGCTCCACGCCGGACGAAGCGACCGATCAGGGGGAGGCCCTCGACGACGCCCGGCCATCCCAGCTGCCGCCGCCGCACCCCCGCTTGCGCTGGCACTCCTCGTTGGAGGGACGGGCGCGATCGTTGCATCTCTTGACCTGTCGCCCGCCGGGCTCCTCGTCGCCATTGGTGCCGTGGCCCTCGGTGGCTTCCTGGCCGGACGCGGCGGCAGCGGACGACCTGACGTACCAGTCGACGATGCTCGACGGTTCTACGAGCGAGCCCTCGCCTCGCTCGGACCAGAACGGCAGGAAGTAATCCGTGCCGCCCTTGCCCTCGCCAGCATTTCGGGACGCCCTGACGGCCCTGACCTCGCACGTCGAGCGACACTCGTCGCGGACCGCGTCGAACCTCGCGAGGATGAGGGCGGTCCGGGCGACGCTGGACGAGCCCATCGGCTCGCCGCCGTCCCCGGCCCCGACCGAGGTCCGGGGGAGACACTCGATCCAGCCGCCGACGCAGGACTCATCTGATGGCGATGACGCCACCCTACGAGCCCGCGTCCCCCGCCGAGCCAACGGCAACGGCGGCCAGTACGGCGCCTCCATCCTCGAGCGAGTCGCCCGAAACTACGGCGTCGACCGCTGATGGGCTGGCGGACGCTATCGCTTCGGCTCGGCTCGGTGGAGTGCTTGCTGGCCGTGCGGACCTCGAGACGTGGACACCCGAGTCGGCCGAGCTCGCGCAGGCTGCCATCGGCGACGTCGCCGCGTATTGCCGCGACTATTGCCCTGCTCGTCTGGCGTGCGGCGAGGAAGCGTGCCGGCTCTACCGCCTCGAGACCCGTGCGTCTGAGGTCATTCATGGTGGCCTCGAGCCCGGAGACGCCAGCGAGGTCGGCGTCCTCGACCAGCAGGTGATCGCGCTGTGAAGTCAGCGCCGCTCAAGGGCGACTGCATCGTCTGTCAGGCCCCCGAGCTCATCAGGATCGCGGTGAACCGCGCCATCTGGCCCGAGGGCGGGATCGTCCGCGAGGCGAACTATCGCAGCGCTGGGGCCCGTGCAGCGTCGCAGGCGGCCATGCTCATCAAGGACAAGCGCGCCGAGCGCTACAGCGAGCTCGACCCCAAGACGCTCACTCGCCACGCCGACCACATCGAGGCGAGCTGGAAGGAGTTTGAGCCGGGCGAGGAGCTGCCCGAGGACCACGTCCCGGTCGCGACCGACTTCGGCTCGGTCATGGAGGCCGGGTCGCGCCTGGGGATGAAGGCCCTCGGCGCCCTCGAGGCGCTGCTCGACAAGAGTCCCGAGGCGATGGCCGCGTTCAAGACGAAGGAGGTCATCGCGATGGCCAAGCTCGGCACCGTGGCCGCCGGCACGAAGGAGGCCAGCCGCCTCAAGCGCAACCAGCAGGCGATCGACGTCATGGCCATCTTCGGCGCCAGCTCCGGCCACATCGTCAGCCCGACCGCGGACCCCGCCGAGGCCGCCGAGGACCTCGAGGCGATGCACGCCGAGGTCGCGGAGGAGCGGCGACTGCTCGCCGCGAATGCCGGTGGCTGACCCGATCACGCTTGATACGATCGAGGCGCTGTGGAAGCGGCTGGCCGACAGCCGCTACCCAGCCGATCCGCGCTGCCCGCCGCACCTCGTTCATCCGCGCTACGTCGGGCCGGGCTGGGAGTTCGTTTCTGGCCCCGACGGCGGTCTCGCCGGCACGCCCGGGCTTGCCTGGGTGGCTTGCGCGAACCTGTGCGGCACGGTGCTGGTGTTCCGCCGTGTCGGGGCGTGAACCCGACCCAGCAGCGCGACTTCCTCGAGGCGCTCACCGCCCTGCCGCGCCGCCACCGGGCGTGGCTCGAGTCGGGCGATATCGAGCTGTTCTGCTACTACGGCTGGGGCGTGGTCCTCAACGACGCGCAGCTCGAGCACATCGACGACGTCCTGACGTGGCCCCCTGGCACGATCCACGTGTGGCGGTGGGCCAACCGGACCGGCAAGACGACTGGCCTCGACCTCCTGTATTCGTGGGCCGTCTGGTACAAGTGGCGCTTCGAGCACGCCGATTTCGAGCACGGCTGGCTGCCGTTCAACTACAAGGTCCTGCACGCCGCTCCGTTGTCGGAGCTGGCCGGCAAGGCGTGGGGCCTGTTCGACGAGCTCATCGACGGCCGGGCGATGCAGCAGCGCAACCCGTTCACGAAGCTGCAGCGTAAGGCGCTCCTCGCCCCGTTCTTCACCGCCACCAAGCTCGTCGACGTGAACGACGTCGACCGCCCGGTCGTCCTGTGCGCCAACAACGCGCAGATCGACTTCCGCTCGACGCAAGGCAAGGCGGCCCGGCTCGAGTCCGATGCGTGGTGGCTCATCGGCTGGGACGAGTTCCCGCGCCAGCAGCCGGCCGACGAGATCACGACCATCTTCGACCAGACGATGCTGCCGCGCTCGTCGGACTTCCTCGCTCCGGTCGTCCTGGCCGGCACGGCGACCATCGAGAGCGAGCACATCTACGCCGAGCTCGAGGACCTCGCCGACGAGAGCATCGCGGCGGCGGGCGCCGACCGGATCGCCGACTGGCACTTCACCGAGGCCGCCCGCTCCGCCAACTTCTCGCAGAGCCAGCGGTCGATGGACCGCCAGATGCGCGTGTCGATCGACAAGGATATCGCCAGCCGCTCGGTGTCGGGCACGCTCGGCGCCGGGACGCGCACGATGTTCCCGCACTTCCTGCTCGACCGGGCGTTCGACAGCTCGCTGCCCGAGACGATCGAGCCGCCCAAGGCGGGCGACGAGGAAGGCTGGCGGCGCCTGCACAACCGGGCGGTATTCGCGACGTCGTTCGACCACGCCCTCGCGTCCGACGACAACGTCTACATCAACCTGCTGATCCCGTGGCCGCCCAAGCTCATCACGCCGCAGAACCCGATCCTCGGCGCGTCGATGACCCTGCTCCGCTCGTCGCGGACATTGACACCGGACGAGCAGCACGCCTACCTTTCCCGCGACATGCGACGTTACCGCAGCCACGTCGGGATCATCGACTCGACGGGCGAGGGTGGCCTCGCGGTGTATCGCAAGGCCCGGCAGGATGGCCTCGCGGTGCTGGACTGCAACCTGCAGGCTCGTGCCGTCAAGTACGTCACGAACAAAGAGGCCGCACTACAGGGGCTCCAACGGATGCTGGCGATGGGTCTCCCGGTCGACACCTCCGACGATGGCTTCATCGACGCCTGGCCCGACATCCCCGACGATCTCGACTTCGGACTGTTCCGGTTCCCGACCACGGGCCCGTGGAAGAAGCTCCGCCGCCAGCTGTCGGTCTATAAGCGTGACGACGAGAAGCTCCGGCAGGACGCGGCCATGACCCTCGCGCAGTTCGCGTGGTGGCTGTGGCGGCTCATCGGCCATGCTGGCAACTCCAAGGCCAAGCCGTTCAACATCGTCGCCAGCAACAGCAAGCGAGGCCGCCGGCTCGTCGGCGGACGGAGGTAGAGCATGGGTACGAGCCGGCGGGTGACCAACAAGGTCGTCGCGACCATCCCCAACGGAGCGGCCAAGAGCAACGCGATCTCGCTGTACGACACGGCGAGCATGTCGCTGCTCCTGCCGGCCGCGTGGACCGCGGCCGACCTGACCTTCGAGGCGAGCTTCGACGGCGGCACGACATGGGGCGAAGTGTGGGACGACGCCAACGCCGAGGTGCTCATCGCGGCCGCCACCATCGCGGCCCGCGTCGGCGACGCGATCGTCGGCGGCGCCATCATCGCCAAGCTGCTCGGCCTGCCGATGATCCGGCTCGTGTCGGGCAACACCGCGGCCGAGGTCAACCAGCTGGCCGACCGCGCGTTCACGGTCGTCCTCAAGAGCTGATGGCGCTCGCAGCGGCGCCGCCTGTCCAGCCCTCGTCGCGCCGCGACCTCGCGTGGCTCAACGGCCGCATCGACAACTGTCGCCTCGCGATGGAGAGCGACATGCGGATCGTCCGCACCAAGGCTCAGACCTATCTCAACTGGTACAGCCCGCCGTTCGACGAGAGCCTGCGCACACACGACGCCTGGCCCGAGCCGTGGGGCATCGAGGACGTCGGGCTGACGCGCGCCAACTTCCCGGTCGCCCGGGCGGTGGTCGACATTTGGACGGCGCTCGAGGCGGCCAAGAGCCCGACGCTATGGGCCCAGCCGGAGCTCGTCTCCCCGGCGCCGCCATCGTTCGATCAGGACGAGGTCCTGCGTCGGCGGCTTGTCGGCGAGGCGCGCAAGCAGGTCAATGCGTTCAAGGCCAGCCGTCGGGCTCAGATCGTGCGCAGCCAGATGCGCCGCGACGGGCTGCCCTACAAGTCCTACCTCGCTCACCGGAAGAAGAACCTGTACGGCTTCTCGTGGATGAAGGTGTGGCCGAACCGCGCCGAGCAGCGAACGGTCAGTCACACGCTGCACAACCCCACGACGGTCTACCCAATCTGGTCGTCGCGAGAGCCGGGCGAGCTCGAAATGGTGCTCGTGGCGTACCAGATGAACGTCAACAAGGCCAACGCCCTGTTCGGGCTCGGCATCCCGACGACGGGCGGGCGGATCGCCCGCGGCCAGGACTCCGGCGTTTATCGCGAGGTCGCCGATCGCTGGTATGACTCGACGCGGACGATGGTGTGGGTCGAGGAGCTCTGGTGGCGCGAGGTCGGGTACGACCGCTACGGCAACGTGACCGACAGCGCCGTGGCCTGCGTCAAGCGGGTGACCGACAAGATCGTCGAGACGGCGCTCTATCCGAAGTGGGAGAAGCTGCCGTGGGTGTATTTCGAGAACACCGACGAGCGCGACAGCTACGGCTGGTCGGACATCGCCCCGGTCATCGACATCAACGACGAGCTGAACCGTCGACTGAGCCAGCAGGGCGACATCATCGGCATGTATTCGGCCCCGCGGTACCAGCTCCTCGAGAGCTTCCCCGGGCGCAATATCGAAATGCCCGGACCGTTCGAGCTCATCCCGCTCAACGACCAAGAGCGGATCGAGCAGATCATGACGCGCATCGACATCTTTCCCGCGCAGGCCCACGTCGACGTCCTGATGGACCTGCTCCACCGGACGACCGGGCTGCCGCCGATCGTGTGGGGCATGATCCAGAACGCGCAGACGTCGGGGCGGGCCCTGTCGGCGTCGTGGAAGGCCACCGAGGCCAGGCTGGCGCCCAAGCTCATGCGCGACCAGCGCAGCTTCGACGACTATCTCGAGCTGAACCTGCAATACAGCGAGGTCTACAACTGGCGCGACGCGAAGGCGCTGCTGACCGACGATGACGGCGAGCGCTTCCGCGACTTCCGCTGGGAGTTCCCGCCCATGGAGCCGCGCGACTTCATGGAGGTGACGCAGAACGAGATCACGAAGCGCGACGCGGGCATGACCACGACCCTCAAGGCGATCCGGGCGATGGGCGACGAGGCCGCCGAGGACACGTACGAGGAGGTGCAGGCCGAGGCGCTCAACATCTTCGACCATCCCGACAAGGTCCAGGCGTTCCTGCTGGCCCAGCGGGCGGAGCTCGACAACATCGCCTATGCCAGCGAGCTCGGCGTGGAGCTTGACTCGGGTGGTGGTATGGTCGGCGGCAACGGCACAGGTGCGGCGGTCAACCCGGTCACCGTCGCCGGCGCGGTCGGGATGGCCCGCCAGGCACAGTCTGCGGCGCAGAGCGCGCCACCCGCGGCGGCCGGGCCGGCCCCAGCAACCCAGCCGGGCGCGGCTGGCAACGCAGCCGCCGGCTCGGGCGGATCGGCACCCGGTGAGACGCTGACATCCGGTACGCTCGTGCGCAACGGCGAGGTCAGCAACCAGCAGCTACAGACACGGAGGTACTGAGCAATGGCCAAGAAGGACGAGATCGTCGGGCTCGAGGCGGAGACCGCGGCGACCCGCGTCAACGCGACGCGCAACGACGACGGCTCGTACACATTCGGTGTCAACCGCGCCGCCGAGCGCTACGACACCGGCACCGGGCTCCTGTTCAGCGAGGCTCGCGTGAGCCGCGCGGACATCGAGACCGCTCTCGACAACGCCGACAAGGCTCACAAGAACCGCGTCGTCGACGACGGGCTGCGACCCAGGATCGACCCGAGCGACCACCGGGCCGACTCGAGCCCGCGCTCCGAGGATCGCCCACCCGTCCTCATCAGCTCCGCGACCAGCCCGCAGCCGACGAACCCGGTGCCGTCCGACGAGGCGCAGGCCGCGGACCTGCCCCGTGACGCTGCGGGCATCGCCGACATCCCGGCCAACAAGGTCACCAAGGCCCAGCCGAACCTCGCGACGCCGCCCAGCGGTGTCAAGCGGGGCTCGACGAGCTCGCGCCGGGCCCCGGCGAAGGCGAAGGCCACCGCCTAGCTGCCACACTGGCCGAGCCGCCCGGGTCCCGGCCCCCGGGCGGCTCACCCGATGCTGCACGAGCTCTAGGAGAACGCGATGGCCACCGCCGAGGAAAAGCAGGCCAAGGAAGATGCCAAGCAAGCCAACAAGCAGGCGATCACCGTCGGCCAGCAGCGCCTCGCGACCGAGGTCGGCCGCGCCGGCCAGGCGTTCGCCGGTCGCCGTCTGCGCAGCGCGGGCGACCTGTCGCGCTATTCCATCGGCGGGTTCCTCGATGATCCGAACGCGCCCACGTCGGCGCCGCGCCCGTCTGTCGGGGCGAAGCCTGCTCCACGACCGGCGGCTCGCCCGGGCGGGACCTCGGGCGGCTCGTCATCGGGCTCCGGCGTAAGCACCTCGCCGGCGCCACGAGCCGCTGGCACGCTTGCTCCGCGCCCGTCTGCGCCGCTGCTCATCGGCACCGCCGCCGGAGCTCGAGCCGTGGGTACCGCCGCCGCGATCAGCGCGGGCCGCGCGGCCGCCACGGCCGGGCCAGCGCTCCAAGGGCTGTACGGCCCGTCGCGTGGCGCGCCCTCGCCAGCGAAGCGGCCAGCACGCGCCGGGGGCCCCGCGACCAAGGCGGGCGTCGGTTTCGGCAGTACCGCCGGACGGGCGGGATCGCCGACACCTGCAGCGCGACCAGCGCGCGCCGGGGGCGCTCCGACGAAGTCCGGCCAGGGTTTCGGTTCCACGGCTGGCTCGGCCGGGTCGCCGACACCCGCTGCACGCCCCGCACGGGCCGGTGGAGGGGCCACCAAGGCCGGCCAGGGGTTCGGTAGCACCGCAGGCACCGCAGGCAGTCCGACGCCCGCCACGAAGCCTGTACGGGCCGCTGGGGCGACCAAGCCGGGCGCCAAGCCCGCGGCCAAGCCGGCGGTCGCCAAGAAGCCAGTCAAGGCCGGTGGAGCGTCGAAGCCCGGCGCGGCCAAGAAGCCGCCCAAGGCCAAGCCGAAGCCTGTCCACGGCGCCAAGAAGAAAGCCCGGTCGACCACCCGCGGCCATACCGGATCGGCCGGGGGCAAGAAGCGAGGCACGACACGCACCAAGAAGCCGTCGACGGCGAAGAAGCCGGTAGCCAAGAAGTCGGCGAGAACGCGAGTGCTGTGAAGTCCTACCACGCGCCGACGTTCACGCTCAAGTTCCCGTTCCGGCTGCGCCAGCGCCGGTCGATGGCGACCGGCCACCTCAACAAGCCCAAGCAGGGGCGACCGAGCAAGTCGACGCCGTCGATCAAGCAGTTCAGCCAGATGCGTGCAGGCCGCCCGAAGCCCAAGGTGAAGTAGATGGCCCGCGGCGGGTCGTTCACCGGCACGCTGGACCCCTTCGGCGGCGGGTCGGGTGGCCTCGGTCGTTACAACATCAGCGGCGAGTCGATTAGCTCGCTCGAGGCGTTCGAGGCGTATGCCGTCGCGGTCGCGTGGGCCAACGGGCAGGCGACCGACGAGGAATACATCAAGAGCCTCGAGCGGATGGTGGCGGTCAGCGTGCCTGGGTCGCGTGAGCACCTCGCCAACAAGAACAAGCTCGACGACGCCGTCTACACGATCGGGCGCAACAAGATCGCCCGGGACGTGAACAACGCCAACACGCTCGGCGAGCGGACCGAGGCGCTCGGCCGGCTGCAGGCCTACGACAAGGCGCGCCTCGCGGGGATGGACAAGAACAACGAGGCGTATCGCGAGCAGCTCGACCGCGTCGCCGCGACCGCTGTCGATATCCGACAGGCTCGCTACTCGGACCTCGTGACCAAGGTCAATCAGGGCAAGGCGTCGACCGAGCAACTGCTCAAGATGGCCGAGGGGTTCCGCGACGCCGCGCAGGACGCGCCCGACGCCGACGACTGGCTCGAGACCGTCACGAGCCTCAAGGAGCGCATCGCCGACGAGGACCTGTCCGACGCCTATCAGGCGTACTCGCACAATCGGATGTCGGGCGGCGCGCTCATCAAGAAGCTGCAGGGCCGGATGGCCGGGCTCGATCAGGGCAGTCCGACCTACAAGAACCTCGCCCGCCAGCTCGAGGACCTGCGCGAGCGCGTCCGCACCGAGGAGGGCACCGAGCGCGAGGCCACGATCCAGGGCCAGCGCTCGGCCGGCAAGGTCAGCGACAAGAAGTTCCTGCAGTATCTCAAGGATGACTACCTCAACGCCCCCGAGGGCACGGCCGAGAAGCAGCAGGCGGGCAACCGGCTGCGCGAGTTCACGTTCAGCCTGGCCGAAGATCGGCTGCGGTTCCAAGTGCAGAAGGGGACCAAGCCGGTCTCGGCGCTGATCCGGTTCTACACGGCCGCCCGGGCGGGCATGAACACAGGCTCCGAGCGCTATCGCCAGCTGACCCTCGCCATCGACCAGCTCAAGCGCTCCGGCGGCGCAGGTGGTGGCGGCGGTGGCGGCGGCGCAGGTGGCGGCGGTGGCGGCGGCGCAGGTGGCGGCGGTGGCGGTGGCGCGATCAACCTCGGCCCCAAGGCCCTCGGCGGCCCGTCGATCCTGCAGGACTTCCTCGGCACCGCCAAGCCGCCGCCCGGCTTCCGCGAGCTGTTCAGCGTGAACATCGAGAGCCCGGTGTCCAAGAAGTGGTGGGACAACAACCTGCGCTCGATCACGGCGGCCTTCCAGACTGGCGCCCGGACGTGGACCTACTACGACCCGCGCGGCAACGGCTATGACCTCGAGTTCACGCCGTCGCTGATGCAGCAGATGGACATGATGAATGTCAACTACGCCCGCGACGGGCTTCGCCGCGCCGACAACGCCAAGGAGGCGCAGCGCTGGACCGGGCTGCTCATCACCGCGACCAAGGCCCTCGAGCGTCGCGGCGGGCAATACACGATGGACGTCTATCAAAAGACGTGGGGCGACATCCAGCGGGCGAAGGAGCGCGCCCTCGCGGGCAGTCGCTACGCCGAGTACGCGAACCTCGTCAACGAGCAGGCCCAGCTGGCCCGCTTCATCCTCGGCCTTGGCCCGGGCGACCCGCTCGACCCGCGGCTGTCGAACAATCCGCTGCTCACGGCCGAGCAGCGCGACCACATCGCCCGCGACCTCGCCGAGATCGCCCCGCGCGCGCTCGACGAGACGAGCGAGTTCTTCAATCCGACCGGCGACCCGGTCCTCGGTTTGATGAGCGACGGCGGCATCCAGACGGTCGTTGACGGTGACGGCAACATCGTGCAGGCGAAGCTCGACCCGAACCGCGGCTATCTCAGCCAGGGCGCTGACGGTCGCATCGCGCTCAACGTCATCGACCCCGCCGCCCCGGGCTCGTTCGTGGTCGACCAGGCGACCGGCATCGAGAAACCGGCGTATCTCGACGCGACCGCCGGCGTGATGATCCGCTACGACGGCGAGGACGTGGAGGTCCGCCAAGAGATCGCCACGGGAGTCGACACGTTGCCCGTGTTCGTGTCGACGGCGGCCACCACGGGCATCGCCAAGGCCGATCAGGGTCGCCTCGTCCAGCAGGGGGCGCCGGCCTCGGTCGACCCGTACGTCATCGACGGCAAGCGGGTGACGCTGCCGATCCGGTCCATCACCACGTTCGAGCAGGGGCGGCAGGTCCGCTGGGTCACGGTCGACGGGCAAACGTGGCTGCGCTACGTCCCGGGCGCCGGCCCCGCGCCTCGGCTCATCATCGAACCCGGCGTCACCTTCGACCCCAAGACAGAGCTGTGGATGAAGGGCGGCAAGGAGGTCGATCCGACCGCCGAGCGGGTCGCCCATTGGTGGGGTCCGCTCGACTCGAGGAGCGCCGGTGTGACCGGCGGTGATGCGTGGGGCTTCGGCGCCCCGGGCGCGAGCTACACGACCGCCACGGCTCGCCCCGACGGCCGTTTCGATGCCCGGCCGGACTGGATGCTGGTCAGCCCCGACACGTACAAGAGCGCGCCGTTCATCGACAGCATCCTCGACCAAGCTCGCGAGGGGGCGTGGAACCCGGGCGCTCGTGGCCTGCGCGAGCAGGTCTCGGCGTCGGACGATGCTGGCGCGCTCGGCCGTCGCCGCGCCGAGCTCTCGAAGCCGACCCCGGTCATCGAGCCGCGTCGTGGACCCAGCTGGGGGCCCGGTGGCAGCGAGCTTGCGCCGACGGGGTTCCGTACGCCCGCCTTCCTGGGCACGGCGAAGCGCGTCGCGCTCGATCGGCTCGATGAGCGGCGCGACGTCGGGGTCAAGCCACCGCCGGTGCCGGTCCTGCGCCCGACGCCGACGCCGTCGCTGCTCGAGGTCCCGTCGCGTGGCGCGATGGAGGGCCCGCAGCTCAAGGCGCTGGCGCCGCTGCCGAAGGTCAACAAGAAGAAGCCGAGCAAGAAGAAGCCACCCAAGAAGCCCGCCAACAAGCCGCTCATCAAGCCGTCGGCCGCGTCACGTGAGGGCCCGGCCAAGAAGCCGACCAAGCCGCCGCCCGTGGCCAAGAACGCCCGCGTCGCGACCGAGCGCGAAGCGCTGTGACCGACGATTACTTCGACGATTACGACGCCGCCTATCAGAGCTATGCCGGCACGACCAGCAAGCCGCCGATGGCCAATGCGGGTGCGTCGCTCGACGCCTTTTTCACCAACCTGCGTTACCGCGACGCGAAGCCGCTGCCCGATTACAACCGGCTGGCCGAGCGGACCGGCGGGCAGCAATACAGCGCGTTCGCTCCGGCCGTCGGGCGGGTCAGCCAGGCGGCGTACAGCCCGGCCGGGCCGCCCCAGCGCTACAACGTGAACCTGCTCGGCGAGTCGATCTCGGGCCTCGCCGAGAGTGCCCCCGGGCAGTTCCTCCTCGGCACCCCACCCGGCCAGCGCGGCGGGACGATGCAGGTCAACACGGGCGTCGGCGCCATCGGGCTCGCGACGACGCCGATCAACGCGCAAAACTTCGCGACCTACGCTCGCGAGGCGCCGCTGTCGCTCATCACCAGCGCGCTCGGCCACAACTACCAGCAGCCGGTGAGCACCGATCCGTACGCCAAGCCCGCGGGCCCGGTCAACGACCAGGCGATCCTCGAGAACCTGTCCGAAGGTGACTTCGGCAACGTGCTGGACAACATCATCGACGGCGTCGGGGCCGTCGGCGACGCGATCAGCGCGCCGTTTATCGCGCTCAACGACTTCGCGCGTTCGACCGAGGCCGAGCGGCGGGCGGAGTTCGTGCGCGACATCGCCCGCACGGGCTCGACCGGCGGCAGCCTCATCGAGCGGTCGATCAATCGGTTCGACTCGAGCAAATACAACCTCGAGGGGATCAGGGCCAAGGCAGCCGCGGCGGGGCTGTCGGAGCTCGACATGGTCGCGGAGCTGTGGGACCTGCGCCCCGACGCCGTGCAGGCGATCTTCGACAACCCGGACATCACCGACGAGCAGATCAACAAGCTCGTCGTGGGCGAGCCGTTCAGCTACGACCCGGGGCTGAACCTCCTCGCGGAGCTGTCGGTGAACATCGCCCCGCTGCTCGTCGGCGGCGGACTCGTCCGGGGGACGGGCTTCGTGGCGCGTGGCATCGGGCAGCTCGGCAACATCGGCGCGGGCACCGCCGCCGCGATCGCCGGGCCGACGCGGACCGCGGCCGCCGTCGGGCGGGTGGCCGAGACGTGGGTCAGCCTCGAGCGTGCCGGTCTCGTCGGGCGGGCCATCCCGACCGCGGAGTTCGTCGGAGCGTGGTCCCTGCCGCGTGCCTGGCGCGGCTTCAAGTCGATCGGCTACGGGCTCGAGAAGGCCAACCGGCTGTCACTTATCGCGGGCTCCGGCATCCGGACCGGCGAGTGGGCGCTCAAGCAGGCGTTCGACATGGCCGGCTACGACGAGGGCGTCGTGATGATGGACCGCTGGCTGTGGGAAATGCCGCTGTCCAACAACCCGGGGCTGATGCTCGTCGATGGCTTCGCGGTCCACCCCCTGCGCACGGCCAAGACCATCTACACCGGCGCCAAGGAGCGCGCGTCAGTCAAGCTGTTCGGTGGCCCCGAGCTCGACGTCAGCCCGGTCGCGGCGCGCAATCTCGGCTCGATCGCCGACATGCCGCTCGACGTGCTGCGCGAGCGTGTCGGCGACAAGCTCGGCTGGGACCCGATCGCGCTCGAACGGCTGTACGGCGAGGACGGACCGCTCTCGACACGCGACCTCAAGAACGGTCTGCTGCACGTCGCCATGCACGTCGTCCGCGAACGCAACGAGCCGCGCCTGCGGTTCCTCGAGGCCGAGGCCGACGTCGTGACCCGCAACGAGGCGTTCTGGACCGCCTACCACGAGCAGGGCATCAAGCTGCTGCAGTCGGCGCTGACCGGCCGGGGCAAGGATGCCGATGCCATCGCCGACGCGATCAAGACCGAGTTTTGGGAGCGCGCCAAGATCACCGACGCCAGCGAGCTCGGCGCGGAGGGCTTCATCGGCGAGTACGACGGCTACACGTCGCTGGTCAACCTGACGGCATGGATCAAGGCCAGCAAGCGGGCCGGCGACGTTCACGAGGCCGCGGTCGTGGCGCTGCGGCCGGACGTCAACACGACGTTCGTGAGCGAGTTCCGGGCCCGGCTCGAGACCGACTACAAGCCGACCGACGTCGTCAGCGCCCGGGACCTCAACCAGCTGCGCCAGGGCGTGCCCTCGATCATCGAATACAAGGCCGGGGCGCTCGGTCGCCGCGGCGGACGGGCCCCGCGCATCACCCGTCGCCAGCTCGAGGGCATCCTCGACTCGGCGATGGCCAAGCAGGCGTCGGCGGACCTGTCGGCTGCCCGCCCGCGGACCGAGGCCGTGCCGGCCATCCGGCCGCACGAGGCGGAGAGCCGATTGGCCATTGCCAAGGCGTTCAAGCTCCGCCAGGATACGGTGGCGAAGCTGCTCGACACCCCGCCCGAGGAGCTGACCGGGCCCGTCTCCGGCGATCTCACCAAGGTCCTCAACGCCGTCTATCGGATGACCGAGCGTGACGTGCAGACGAAGCCCGACCTCGCATGGCAGCGGGTGAGCGAGTGGTGGGGCCGGATGTACGACTCAGCGATCCAGCGCGGCGAGGCGCTCGACCTCGTCGACAGGCTCGAGCACATCATGGGCGACCGCTACGGCGGCGAGCTCGAGGGGGCGCTCGACGCCGAGGCCTTCCGAAGCCTGCGCGATGCGCTCACGCACCCGTACCGGGCCGACGAGAAGCCGGGCGCCACGGCGGCCGCGATCGCCGTGGAGCGCGACGCTGCGCTGTCGGCGTTCGTCGACGAGGCCGCCGCGTGGCTCGACGACCCAGCCCGCGAGCTGCGCATCGTGACGTCGGCCATCGGCACCAACGTCGTCGAGGCCGAGGGGTTCCGCGCGACCGACGTCGCCATCATCGAGGCGCTGGCGCCCGCGGTCGACGTCGACATCACGCCCGAGAGCCTCGCCATCCTGTCGGACCCGCTGGCGCATCCGCTCGAGAGGGTCCCGCCGCTGCGCGAGGCGATCGCCGCCGGGTGGAAGGGCGCGAACGCGCTGCAGGAGCGCCGCCTGACGGAGCTCGGCGACCTCGAGACGACGTACGCCTCGCTGGTCCGCGACGTGCTCGGCGATGATGCCGTGGTTTCACGTGAAACAGTCGACGCGCTGACCGCGCGCGCCGAGACGGCCGCGGACACGCTCGATGGCCTGCGCGAGCAGGTCCGCAGCCTGGCCGGCATCATTGACCGCAGCCCGACCCGCCAGCTGACCGGCGAGGTGACCGACTTCCTCGAGCGCGCCAAGGTGCTCGGCACGCGCACCATCGGCAAGGGCAAGGTGCCACTCGACAACTGGCGCTCGCTGCCGCTCGAGGCGACCGGCGTGGCGCAGGCGCTCGATCAGGCCGCGGTCGACACGGCCGTCCGGCAGGCCGAGGGCCGGCTGGCCCGGCAGGAGACCGTCCTTGCGACGCTCGACGCCGAGCACCGGCGGATCACCACCCGCGGCGATGCCGCGATCCTCGCCGACGAGGTCGCCTGGCCGGAGCCGGCGCTCTCGAAGCACCGCACTCGCAAGGAAGCCGTCGCTGCAGCCAAGGAGCTGCGGGCGGACGGCGGCATCTACGGCGTCACCAAGGTCGGATCGCGCTGGGGCGTGTTCCGCGGACAGCTCATCGACCGCCCGGCTGCCCCCGCAGCCGAGGCCCCACCCGCCCCCGGGCCGGCCGTTGCCATGGCGGCCGAGCCCGGGGCGCGGACCCTGTCGGAGATCACCGGTGTCGCCGAGCCGAAGTTCAGCGCCGCCGAGTACGCCGCCCAATGGCGCAGTCAGCAGGAGGGCTACAAGGCGGAGCTGGCCAGCGCCACCATCACGCCCGCTCG
>Ga0193738_1000116_pt1 | contig 50685 bp, 43 predicted proteins | sample L2a1metaG_FD_144927 | JGI IMG/M metagenome (GOLD analysis project Ga0193738, IMG submission 144927) | Soil microbial communities from a riparian zone of the East river system, Colorado, United States - L2a1 | ecosystem: Environmental > Terrestrial > Soil > Riparian zone | place: USA: East River... | reverse complement strand
TTTTACAATACGTAATCTGCGTGTTGAGATCTGATTTATCACACGATGATCTAATAAGATGACACAATCAGAAACATATTCCTCCAGGCCATGTCGTGTAAGTTTACCATCACCTTGTTCGCCGGTAACAATAGCTGTTACTCCTTTATCTTTTAGCCAAAGAAAAAGTCGACGAAGCTCGGCCCGAAGAATTCCCTGGTTTGTTAATCCCGCAAATAAATTCTCGATCGTGTCAAGCACCACTCTTTTTGCCCCGATGCTATTAATTGCATGTTCCAGTCTTATAAATAACCCATCAAGATCATACTCACCTGTTTCTTCTATCTCACTTCTTTCAATGCGTATATAATCAAGCCTGAGTTTTCTTTCTTTTTGTAATTTCTCAAGGTCATAACCGAGGGATGCTACATTCATTGTAAGCTCTTCCGTTTTCTCTTCAAATGTTACAAACACTCCCGGCTCTTTAAAACGTGTAGCCCCGTTAACCAGGAATGCAATGGAAAAAAGCGTCTTACCACATCCCGGTCCACCGCAGATAAGTGTAGGCCTGCCTTGCGGAATTCCTCCCAGGGTTATTTCATCAAGGCCACTAATTCCCGTTTTAGCTTTAGTCAACGAAATCATATGATTAGATCCATTAAATATGAGAATAAGTTATAAATGTATTTTTTTCTACCTTATAAAAAAATGATTCAGAAAAAAATTAAACAACGTTGGAACTTGCCACTGCATACTTATTGTAGTAAAGCTATACCAAGACAAAAGGACTATTTTGTGAGGCAAAATTTCCCCAGTTCTAAATATAAGTAATCTATGACTGAAATTAAAATAAGAAAGGCATCACTCGTTGACCTTGGACAACTTCTAGCTTTGGAGCAAAACCTTATAAAAACCGAGCGGTCATTTGACCCAACTGTAAAACCTGATCCCGTTAATTACTATGATTTGAAAGCTATGCTAACTGATCCGCGCCTTGAAATGGTTGTTGCTGAGGCAGGCAATAAGATCATAGCATCAGGTTATGCACGCATTGATAAGTCCAAACCATATTTAATATATAGCCAACATGCATATTTAGGTTTTATGTATGTAGTGCCGGAATACAGAGGACAGGGAATCAATAAAAAGATTATGGATGTTTTAAAAGATTGGGCAGTAGCCCAAAACATTACCGAATTTCGTTTGGAGGTTTATTGTGATAATATTTCTGCTATTAAAGCTTATGAAAAGTTCGGCTTTTCAAGATATTTTTTGGAGATGAGGTTTAATTTGGATGACGAAAAGAAATAAAGGATCGTAATACATCCGGATTGCTTCGGCTTTTATAACTAAAATTGTGAGTTTACTAATGGGTCGCCTCGCAATGACGAAGACTCAGAAAAGCGAAGAGCATTTGACGATAGAAAGAAGAGAAACAAAATGCCAGGGTCTTTGTCATTGCGAGACCAGCCGGTTGAAATATGTAAATTGTTTGTTTGTTGTCGGCAAGCCGAAGCAAACTAAAAGTACCGGAACTAAAATACCATCATGATACAGCCACATGAAATGAAATTAAACTTGCCGATGAAGTTATCCAACGAAGTTGTTTCTACAACAACAAAAGTTTGGAACATTCTTGTTGCAAGCAGGAACGGAAATTTGGAAGAGGTAAAACATTGGGTCAATGAATGCCCTGAATTGATTTTTTCTCAATACAACTATACACCCCCTATTCATTTTGCAGTTCGTGAAGGCCATGTTGACCTGGTAAAATATTTATTGGACAACGGAGCACATGATCCCAGCTATAAGATCTATCCATTCAATGATCCGTTGCAAACAATAGCACAGGAAAGAGATCACATTGAAATAGTATTGCTGCTGGAGCAATATGCAAAAGACAGATCAAAACAGAAATATAAAGGCGACAATGGGGAGATCCTTTACAATAGAACTGAACTGCAATTGGAATTCCAGGAAGCCGTGAATAAAGGAAGTCTTGATAAAACGGAACTGATATTAAAAGAACATCCTGAATTTACAAAGGATCAAACCTATTTCTGGGGTGAAGGGATCTTAGTGTTTGCAGCCAAAGAGAATCACCGGCAGATGATCGATCTTTTAATGAGTTATGGAGCAAAAGTTCCGGCTATTTTAAAATGGGCACAGTTCTATTATTTTGAAAGACTGGATGGCGCCACTTACATGATGGAAAAAGGAATGAACCCTAATACAATGAGTTGGCATCACGTTACGCTGCTGCACGACATGGCACAAAAAGGAGATATTAAAAAAGCAGAGTTGCTTTTAAAGTACGGAGCAGATATAGATCCTGTAGAAAAAGAGTACCGATCAACGCCTTTAGGAATGGCTGCAAGGTGGGGTCATGTTGAAATGGTTAACTATTTACTTTCAAAAGGCGCTGACATTAATAAAGCCGGTGCTGCCTGGGCTACACCACTTGCATGGGCAAAGAAAAAGGGACATGCTGAGATTGAAAAAATTTTTAGAAAGTCCGGCGCAAAATAAGCCTTGCTGAAGTTTTAGTTATCTTGTTTGAAAAATTATAAGAAGCACCATGAAAACCACTTACCCGCATACGATTGAAAATAATCTTGGCGAAAAAATAATTTTTCATTCAGTACAAAAAATATAAAAAATTTAGAGATGCACCCGGGCCGGTGATAAAATAAAAAATATTCAATGGACCATAAAAAAACAGACTTCTCAAAGTTTGGCGCCGACTTTTTCCCTGGACTTCTTGGTATTGAAGTTTTAAGTGTGTCAACTAATTTAGCTACTGCACAAATGGAAGTTAAGAAAGCACTATTCGCCCCGAATGGGTACTTACATGCAGGCAGTATAGTTACGCTGGCAGATACTATTGCTGGCTATGCCTGTCTTTATAATTTACCCATGCTGGCAAAATCTTTTACAACCATAGAACTAAAATCAAATTTCCTGGGTTCAACAAAAAACGGTTTTGTAATAGCAGAAGCAAGTTTACAGCATGCGGGACAGACAACACAGGTGTGGGATGTGATAGTTAAAAGTAAAGAAAATCAGAAAACAGTGGCATTGTTTCGTTGCACGCAGTTGATCTTGTATTCATAGAATTAGCCCGCCTTAATTAATAACTGCAAGTTAAATTAAGGTGTTAATCACACGACAATCATGAAAAAATCAAAACTGCTGGTTAGAAATATTTCCTTAATGTTTTTCCTAATCATGATCGCTTTGTATTGTTATTTATCTGTTGATTCGGTTGCACAAAAAATCATCACAGAACCAGGACCATTTGAACCTTACGGAGGTAAAAGAGAAATAACCTATGATAAGAATAATCACCCTGTTCAAATGAAACTTTATGATGCAAAAAACACTTTACGCCGACATGTGATCGCAGATCTAGATTCCATGCGCCGGGTGACATTAATGGAAGAAACGATTTTCAATGAAAAGAAAAATGTGGTTCGTGGCTACAAAAAAAGAATTTCTTATCGACACGATCTTGATTACGGAGGTAAAACAACTTACAAACTATACGATTCAATTGTAAAAGGATTTATAACGGTGAAGCCGTTGGTAACAAACTACAGAAAAGGAATTGTTACTAAACCACCTGATTCATTAAAATTAGACCGGTTTTATCAGAAGTACTCAAATGCTGATGGCATACCGGTCGTTTCATCGACAAAGGTTCCCAATGCGGCCATTCTTGTAGCATGTGATATCATAAATTATATGTTAATTAAAAGGCCAGACCTGAGAGCGGAATTGATTCGTCGTAAATCGAGAGTCCTGGTAATGGCCGAAACAGAAATGGAAACTGATCTACCGGAACGTAGAGATTGGAAAAAACCTGAACGTTATGACGGGCGACTCACACCATTTGAGCGGGAAAATTATGATAAACCTTTTGGAATTGGAAGTATGTCTGACAAACAATACTGGAATCAAAGAGCAAGAGGAATGGGCGGTAATGAGGTTTCTTGTGGTGAAGAAAACTTGCTTGGTTACGCCTCCACGAAATATTATGGGGAAAATATACTTGTTCATGAATTCAGTCATAATATTATGAGTGCAATCGAGACAGCTGATATATCCTTGTATGATGAAATATTAAAAGCTTATCAAACGGCTAAAACAAAGGGGCTTTATAAAGATCAGTATGCGATTAACACTGTTGCAGAATATTGGGCCGAAGGTAGTCAGTGGTGGTTTTGGTCGAATATAGAATTTTATGATGGGCAGAAACGTGTGCAATCACCTCTTGATTTAAAAGAGTACGATCCCGTGCTTTATCAAATTTTCGAAAAAGTATATAAGGATCATCATATCCCTGCTGACGTATATTATAGTCGTAATCTTAGCCCGTTTCGATAAACCGCAGTTGATCTTTTATTCTAAACTGCTTAGAGGATTTTCGGCACTATATTGGCGCAAGAATTTGCAAACTCATTTTATGCCGGTATATGTTGTAAATGCCTACGATATTCATGATCCTGAAACGTTCAAAGAATATCCTCCCCGTGTAGCTCCTTTACTTCAAAAACATGGAGCAAAGCTTTTAGCAATGGACACAGAGGCTAAAGCATTAGAAGGGAAACCTAAAAAGATGAATGCTATTGTGGAATTTCCTTCGGAAGAAGCAGTACATAAATTTTACAACGACCCGGAATATCAATCCTTCATTCATTTGCGACATGACTCCACTTCAAATTGCACGATGATCATACTGAAACAGTTTGAAGGGCAATAAGAGCCACTCTCCTTCATCTCGTCATCCTGAGTCATTGTTTCGTTGCGTATATGTGTTCGCCCTTCAATTAGGATAAGATAAATAAAAAAGACCAACCTTTTAGGTTGGCCTTTTTGTATGATGAGATTGCTTCGTCCTACTGAACTTAATATGATATTTTGTTTTGTTAGACGGCCTCGCAATGACGAGTCTCCGTTCGTTTGTTATTCCCCTTCGTCATTGCGAGGATTGCCACTAGAAATGCAAAAATAATAATGTTTGTTAATGGCGGCCGAAGCAATCTGATGAGATTGCGTCGTCCGCCGCGGCGGACTCGCAAGTGAATCAGAATGCTAGCTGTCCCCCATTTCTCGGGTCAGTCTTTGTTTCTGGTTTATAATTTGGCGGTGGTTCTTTGCCCAATAAATTTTTTACAAAATAATCCCAGCGACGTCGCATCATATATGGTGAATCTGCACCAAAGCCATGGCCTGCATTTGGGAATATAACAAGATCATAATCTTTATTTGCTTTTGTCAATGCTTCAACCACCAGCATTGTATTATAAGGCGGCACATTATTATCCATCATGCCATGCGCAAGCATCAATTTTCCTTTTAAATTCTTTGCATAAGTCTGGTTGGCCTGTGCAGTATAATTATCAGTGCCATCAGGATTTTTTGTTAACAAACCAATATAGCGTTCACCCCAATCATCTTCATAGTTACGGTTATCATGATTGCCTGATTCAGAAATTCCAACTTTGAAAAAATCCGGGTAACGAAACATGGCAGCAGCAGTTGCAAAGCCGCCACCTGAGTGTCCCCAGATCCCAACTTTGTTTGTATCGATATAAGAATAGCGTTGTGATAATTGACGAATACCTGCGATCTGATCAGGCAAAGTGTTTGTGCTCATATCCGGCCAATACGCATCATGAAAACTTTTTGAACGATTTGGATTGCCCGTGCCTTCGATGAGCACAACAACAAATCCTAATTCGGCCAATGCCTGGTGATCACCTCTTGCTGCACTAAAACCCCAGCTACCAACACTGCCACTCTGCGGACCGGGATAGATATAATCAACAACAGGGTACTTTCTATTTGGATCAAGATTAGTTGGTGTGAACATAAGGCCATACACATCCATTTTACCATTAGCAGCTTTTACAGAAAAAGGTGTTGGTGGTTTCCATCCTGCAGTCTTCAATCTTGATACATCTGTTTTTTCCAATTCAGTAATTTGTTTTCCATTCATATCACGCAAAACAGAAACTGATGGCACATCTGGTTTTGAATATGTATCGATGAAATAATTTTCTGATGGTGAAAAACTAACTGAATGAGTACCTGCTCCCGGAGTAAGTAGTGTCAGGTTCTTTCCATCAAAACCAATTTTATAGAATTGGCTGAAATAAGGATTCTCAGGTTGTGTACCGTTGGCCATAAAATATAATAGCCTGTTCTTTTGATCTACCCTTATAAGTCGTGTTACGACCCAATTACCTTTTGTAATTTGATTTTTTACTTTACCAGTTGTGGCATCGTATAAATAAAGATGTCCCCAATCATCTCTTTCAGAAAACCAAATGATCTCCTTTGTTTTTGGAAGATATCTCCAGTTGATGGCGCCCCAGCCTGATTCATATTGTGTAGGTACTACTTCTTCAAACACTTCACGAACTTCTCCTGTTGTTGCATTTGCAATGCGGAATTTTTCTTGTTTATGATCTCTTGAAGTAGAAAGAAAAGCAACTTCAGTTCCATCAGTATTCCAATCAATATCATCAAAAGTTCCACTGCTTGAAATATCATCACTCAACGAAGCCCTGTGTGGATCGGGAGGAATATTGAACATGATAACTTTTGCATCCTCAACATTTATAACAAGACGATGGATCATTGGAATGTCTTTATCACCGGGCAGCGGATACTTCCATGATCTCAATGTTGGATGACCTACATTGGTAGAAGCAAGATACATATCACCAACATTCCGCTGATCCTGCTTGAAAGTGGCGACCTTTTTTGAATCAGGTGACCAGCGAACTATGGCGCCATCACTGTTTGTCCAACCCGCATTATCTGTAGCGTAACCAAAATCCTTTATGCCATCAAATGTCAATTGTTTTTGCTCGTTTGTTTTGGTGTCTTTTACCCATAGATTATGATCTTTAATAAAGACAGCTTTAGTTCTATCAGGTGATAAAACTTCGATACCACGGCTGCCACGACCGAATCCCCCGGAACGTTGCGCATTTTCAAGAAGCTTAGTGGTATCAGCAGCAATAGAAGAATTTTGGAGATCATATTTCCATTGCTTACCATCTGAACGAAAAGTGATTGACTTTCCATCAGCAGAATAATTGATAACCTGGAAAGGCAACATGGAACCAGTATATTTTTTACTTGTTGCGGTAGAAAGCGAAGCAGCTAACTTTTCATGATCAAAAGCAACAGTTCTTGTTCCTTTTATTGCATCTACTATAACAAACTCACTTCCTGATGGTGTTAACACACGGTACCAGAATTTATCACCAGGCATCCAGTTTGGAGATACATTACCCCGGTCAACATATTTCTGCGTGTTATAACCCAATTTATTTTCTGCGTTCTGATAGTCCTTTACAGTTAAGGCATCCTGGGCACTTACTAAAAGAATGAATGAGTATGAAATAAGCAATAGCACAAATCTTTTCATAATAAATATTTAGGGACTGCAAATTAAGTGGTTTTTGAGAACTAAAACCACGGAGTGACTAAGTGCTCCAGGAAACCCAGAGCAATCCTGTGAATCTCTGTGTCTTTGTGACTCTGTGGCTCAAAAAACTATCTTTGCACGAATGAAAAGTTTCGACGTACCTATCATATATCGCAGTCCCCTCATCACGGCTATTAAAAAGAAGCGAAAGGAACAGGATAAGATGAAAAAGGATTTTACTCCTACCCTTCTTGATCTTGGTCCACTGCAGATCTACCTGGCCCGTCATTTTGGTTTTTGCTATGGCGTTGAAAACGCCATTGAAATTGCTTTTAGAACTGTTGACGAAAATCCCGGTAAAAGGATCTTTTTATTGAGCGAAATGATCCATAATCCGCAGGTGAATGCTGACCTACAGAGTCATGGTGTTCGGTTTATGCAGGATAATTATGGCAAGCAACTAATTTCATTTGATGAATTAACTGCTGATGATATCGTTATCATTCCGGCATTTGGTACAACACTGCAATTGGAAAAAAAATTAAATGGGCTCGGAATTCAAACAGAAAAATATAATACTACTTGCCCCTTTGTTGAAAAAGTTTGGAACCGAAGCGAACAGATCGCTAAAAAAAATTACACAATCATTATTCATGGCAAACCAAAACATGAAGAAACAAGAGCAACTTTTTCTCATGCCTCCGCAAATGCCCCATCAGTTGTTGTAAAAGATATGCAGCAAACGATAGAGTTGGCAAAGTATATAACCGGAGAAAAATCTTCAGAACAATTCTACGAGGAGTTTAAAGGTCAGTTCTCCGAAAATTTTGATACAGCAAAAGATCTTGAACGAATTGGTGTAGTAAACCAAACAACCATGCTGGCAAGCGATACGCAGGCGATTGCTGATCATTTAAAACAAGTGATGATCGAAAAATATAAATTGACATCGGCAAATGTTGACGAAAGATTTGCTGATACCAGAGATACGCTTTGCTATGCAACCCTCGAAAACCAGCAGGCGGTTTCGGGAATGCTGGAAACAGATGCTGATCTCGCTATTGTTGTTGGCGGGTATAATTCATCCAACACTTCGCATCTTGTGGAACTGTGTGAAGAAAAATTACCAACTTATTTTATCAGCAGCGAAGAAAAAATTCTTTCAGCTAAAGAAATACTTCATTATAATTTTTATACAAAAAAGGAAATACTTACTTCTGATTATTTACCCACTAAAAAACCTGTAAAGATCTTAATAACAAGTGGAGCTTCCTGTCCTGATGCATTAGTGGAAGGAGTAATCAAAAAAATTGCTGCGTTTTTTTCAAACACAATAAATTCTGAAGACCTGGTAAAAAGCTTTGAATAAGCTTTGTCAGTAAGAATTGTAATAATCGACAAGCTTTGCCATATCCTTCTCCTTATTACATTTAATATCACCAGAAGAAATAAAGGTCGTTATCTTATTGTCATCCTTAAAAGCAGGGATCGTAGATAAACAGTTTTTCTTTTCTACGTAAAGGACATCTTTTGAATAAATGTATAAGACGTTCTGCAACTCAAAGCTGTTTTTTTCAGGCTTATTGAAATCTTTCGTTTGCTTAATTATTACATTCATTTTTTTAAGAAGACCTGCCTTCGATCCATCAGCTATTACCTGGTAAAACTCACGTTTATTTTCTCCGTATCCTGTTACAAAAAAAGCATTATTCCACTTTGATGACACATCTTTTATCTCGATCTCCTTAACATCTATCGCAACCATTCTTGCACGACCCATTTCATCTTTAAAATGAACTTTATTTTCATATAGATCGAGTCTGACCAATACACTATCAAATTTCCTGGAGTCAGCAAGTTTGATCTTTGCATAAGCCCATTCGGCAGAAAGATATGGGGAACCTTCTATTTTAGCGTATGTTTCAGGTACGAAAAGCATTGCCCCACCTTGCGCCAAAGCAAATTCAAAATTGGGGGATTTAGGAACTGAAGGGTTAGTTGTCTGACTGTCTTGCGAAAATAAACTTTGGCAACAAAAAATAGTTATCACCAGAATTTTGATCTTATTCCTCATGTTATTTCTATTTACTATCTAAAGTTAGTAAAAATAAACATTTGCGAACAGTTAAGCTACTTATACAAAAGTTCGTAATACTCATGCGCCATGCGGTTACTATCAAACTGAAAGCGAACATCCCGCATACCATTTTTTATCACCATGCGCCAGGTATCGTAATTCTCGTAGTATAGTGGAAGAATTTCTTTTAAAAGTATGTCATACAATTTCTCAAGATCATACTCATCTTGTTGCTGTACTGTCATGTTCGCATAATCGGCCTTTGGAATTACAAAACCATTATGACCATGATTGATAAATTCCGGGATCCATCCATCATCTGTGGAAAAATTAACAGAACCATTCATCGCTGCTGTCATTCCACTTGTGCCTGAAGCTTCTCTCGGTACTCTCGGGTTGTTTAACCAAACATCCCCTGCTTGCTTTAATCTTTTGGAAAGACCAAGTTCATATCCAACAAGCACGGCTACATTATTATATTTCTTACTTAAATGTACAAGATGATTGAATTCAGAGATCGCAGGATAGTCAACCGGGTAAGGTTTACCGGCCCAAATAATTTGAACAGGATACTTTTTATCGTTTAATAATTTTTCAAACTGCTCTTCTTCAGTTGCGATCAATCCTGCTCTTTTATAACCAGCGAATCTTCTTGACCAAACAATAGTAAATACATTTTGATCAAAGATCTTCCCAGTCTGGTCAGCTACTATTTCAAATGCTCTTTTCTTTAAATGTTTTTTTCTGTCGTCAAATGCCCAGTCATTTCCTTCTTCCATGAATTTGTAGAGTTGCTTATCACTCCAGTATCGCCAGTTCTGTGAATTGGTGATCGAAATGATCGGGCATATATCACTATACTTCTTCCACATTTCTCTTGATACAACACCATGCAATTGCGAAACCCCGTTGGCCAATCTTGCAAATCGTAAAGCAACAAGAGAATGATTGAACATATCTTCATTATTCCCCGTTAATTTCTTTACCTCATCAACAGTCAGTCCGCAGAAATAACTCATTTTATGACATAGATGGATATCATGTTTTTCATTGCCCGCTTCTTCGGGTGTATGCGTGGTGAATACAAGACGTTTCTTTACTTCCTTCAGATCATTTGCATATTTTTTATACAAATAAAATGCGGCAGAGAGGCCGTGTGCTTCATTTAAATGATATACATCAGGATTGAAACCAAGTTCATCGATCAACTTAGCGCCACCAACACCGAGTAAAATAAATTGCGCCACTTTCGTCGCTACGTTCGCATCATATAAACGATGTGTGATCGTCTGCGACACATAATCGTTTTCAGGTAGATCTGTGCTTAATAAAAATAAGGGAGCTGTTTTAAAGATCTCGGGATCGAGATACCATGCCTTTACCCAAACCGGGTGTTCATGCACTGTTATCTGGAATTTAATACCTGTATCTTTCAAAAAGCTATATTGCTTTTCCATCCAGGTCACTTGCAATGTTTGATCCTGGTTGCGGGCCTGGTCATAATAACCATACTTCCATAATATACCAACGCCGATCATATTTTGCCTGAGCTCATATCCACTGCGTAAATGAGAACCGGACAAAAATCCAAGACCACCGCTATAAATTTTAAGGGGCTGGTGAGTTGCAAACTCCATGGAGAAGTAGGCTACTTTCTTCGAATATCTGTCATCAAAAGGGTAAGGAACTTTAAATTGTCTAAAACTCATATTGTGTGGTTTTTACACGGGGCACAAAATAACGGGAAATAGGCATAGGAAAGTGTACGAACATTCAATCAGTTTATTAAATTATTCACATGAGGGGAAAAGTAAACACAGGAAATGCTTGCAACTAACAATCATTAGGATTTTCGTTTCACCGGAGTTTTTTGCTTCGCTTCCTTTTTGCGGGGATAACTTCCATCGAAAGAACATTTAACCCCCCTGTGAGCTCCGCATGCCTGGATCTCTTTTAAAGAAACAGCTGATGATGAAAAATTAAATTGAATGGAGCAAGCATCACCCGGTTGCTGATAGACAGCGGTATTTGCTGAAGTAAAATTCGCAATTCCTTTTAGTTCACCAGTACATTCTCCATTGTTGCGATCGAAATGAATAAAGAAATTTATTTTACCTGGTTTACTATCATCACGTATAGAGACAATATTCATTTTATCTTTTATATAATCGGTAGAGAATTTATTTTTCCGGGCAAATGTATCGATCGGGTTAATAACTTCCTGTACCCTGTCATCAAGAGGATCCGTCATGATAAGAAGGAACTGGCTGGCTTCATCATTGTAAATGAAAACTTCTTTCCCTTCAGCACTTGAACCATCAGGTTTTCTTACTATCACAGATTGATAAAACTCAAATTTCCGATTAATACCGCTGATCTGTAAGGTGGCCGGGTTTGCATCCTGCACCAACAATGGTAGAAAAGCTTTGAAATTATTTTCCTTATCAAAACAAAGCACCAGCATTACCTTCCTATCGGTAGTACTGACTTTTGCAAACAGGTAGCTTTCTTCTTTTTCACTAATCCTTTTGCCCAAATAAATTTTAGGTTTTGCATTTTTTCCAAAAACCTTTGTCAGCACAGAATCGGGAACAAACTGGGAAAATATTTTATTAGCAATCAGCAGTGAATCTTTTTCTTTTTTATTCAATGCAGTATCATTCACTTCATAAGGCGGGTTTATTAATTCGAACGATTCAATGAAATCGCTGATAACCACCTCATCAGTGCCGGAAAGAGACGGCTTTTTTTTATTACCACAAGCAGTTAGCAAACAAATAGCGACAAGTAAACATGCAAGATACCGGGCCATATTCTTCAAATTGTTATCGAATATAAACCTTTCCATTTTTATGCCATAACGAAAAATTCCTTGGAAATCTAACAAGTATTTTTTAGGTTTGTCTAAATTTATTTTTAGTCATGCTTAACTTTTCGACCAGTGAAGAGAATTACCTGAAGACGATCTATCATTTGCAGACCAAAGATGACAATGTAACTACCAATGAGCTTGCTGAAAAGTTACACGCCAGGCCGGCTTCGATAACCGACATGATGAAAAAATTAAAAACCCGCAAGCTGGTTAATTACCAGCCCTACCAGGGTTTTCGGTTAACTCCTGAAGGAAAGAAAGTGGCATTGGGCATTATACGTAGGCATCGTTTATGGGAATATTTTTTAGCAGATAAATTAAATTTTAGCTGGGATGAGGTTCATGAAGTAGCTGAACAACTGGAACATGTAAGCAGTAAAAAATTAATTGACAAACTGGATGAATATCTGGATCACCCAAAATTTGATCCACATGGTGACCCGATACCCGATATAAATGGGAAAATGGAAACGGGAAAACAATTAAGCTTATTTGATTTGCCTATTAATAAGACTGCCAGGATCTGCTTTATTGCCAATCAATCCGGGTTATTATTAGAACATTTGAATGAGAAAAAAATCAATATAGGCGCATCGGTAGTTGTAAAGCGGAAATTCAGTTTTGACGATTCATTGGAAATTAAATTAGACAAGAAGCTGTTGACAATAAGTGATCAGTTAGCTAAAAACATTTTTGTAAACCATGGATAGGTCTGCACATAGTTATCCTTCACTAAGTGAAGTTCATCAATCAGTAGATACAACCAGTACAAGAAGATCGGGTTGGAGAAAAATACTTTCCTTTTTCGGTCCAGCCTACCTGGTTAGTGTTGGTTATATGGATCCGGGTAACTGGGCTACTGATCTTGCAGGTGGCAGCCAGTTTGGTTATAAACTTATCTGGGTATTGTTGATGAGTAACCTGATGGCTCTTTTATTGCAAAGTTTATCAGCAAGGTTAGGTATAGTGAGAGGACGAGACCTGGCGCAGGCAAACAGGGAAACATATCCCCGTTATATCAACTATGCATTATATGGTCTTGCTGAAATAGCAATTGCAGCCACTGATCTTGCAGAGATACTTGGTATGGCGATCGGCTTACAGTTGCTTACAGGCTTACCACTCATTTGGGGTGTATTGATCACTGTTCTTGATACGTTTTTGTTTTTATTCCTTCAGCGTCTTGGTATTCGCAAAATGGAGGCCTTTATCATTGCGCTAATTGCTGTTATTGGTGTTTCATTTCTTATAGAAATAATTATGGTTAAACCACAGTTAGCAGAAGTTGCGACTGGGTTTATCCCTTCTATACCAAATGATACGGCTCTGTACATAGCCATTGGAATTATCGGCGCCACTGTAATGCCACATAATTTGTATTTGCATTCGGCACTTGTGCAAACAAGAAAAATAAAACGGGATGATGCGGGCATAAAAAAAGCGTTGAAATTAAATTTTATCGACAGTACTATTGCTTTGAATCTTGCCTTCTTTGTTAACGCTGCAATACTTGTATTGGCAGCTACTGCTTTTTTTAAAACAGGACGAACAGATGTAGCAGAAATAAAAGTGGCGCATGAATTATTACCCTCTTTCCTGGGAAATGAACTTGCACCCATACTTTTTGCCATTGCATTAATAGCATCGGGACAAAGTTCAACTATCACGGGAACACTCGCCGGGCAAATAGTAATGGAAGGCTATTTACAATTGCGTATTGCACCATGGGTAAGAAGATTGATGACAAGACTTATCGCAATAGTTCCTGCTGTCATTGTCATTTTAATAAATGGGGAAGATAATATCGACAGCCTGCTGATATTAAGCCAGGTAATATTGAGTTTACAACTTGGTTTTGCTGTCATTCCTCTGATCCATTTTACAAGTGATAAAAAAGCAATGGGGAAATATGCGATCAAACCATTAGTGATAGTGCTTGCATCTTTAATTGCTGCTGTGCTCGTTTATTTAAATATCAGGATGGTGGTAGAACAGGCTTCTGACTTTTTTGCTACATCCGATAATATTTTTTGGAAAGCTGTTATTATAATTGCCGGCTTGTTTTTTATCAGCCTTCTTTTTATAGCAATTATTTACCCTCTTCGCAAACGAAAACAAAAACCAATTACAAAAGAAATTCATACACAACCCGGAGTAATCGAAAATGTATCTGTCCCCTCTTATAATAAAATTGCCGTAGCGATCGATCTTAGTTCTAACGATGCAAAACTTATTGCACATGCCATCGGACAGGCAAAAAGCAATGCTTCTTTTGTTTTGATCCATGTAGTGGAAAGCGTTTCCGCCACCATTTATGGAAAAGAAAGCGATGACCTTGAAACAAGAAAAGATAAAGAGAAGCTGGATGATTATGTTTCGCAATTGATTGCTAAAGGTTTCGTGGTAGAAGGAAAACTTGGTTTCAAGAATAGAGCAAAAGAAATTGTTCGAATTGTAAAAGAAGAAAAGGCTGACATGCTGGTGATCGGCGCTCATGGACATACAGGCCTTAAGGATCTTATTTATGGTGAAACAACTGATGCTGTAAGGCATGAATTATCTATCCCCGTATTAGTAGTAAATCTTTAATGGTGACTAACTATAGAAGATATTTTGTTGCAGGCATCAAGAAAAATTTTCCCACTCATTCAGATAATATAATTACTAAAGTGGATGTCCATTACAAGATAATTTCGGCAGATACAAGTTTTGCGGCAAGATCAGCCAACCCAATTGATAAGCGACTTGATTTTTCTGCTTATTTTTTAGCCCTTATAAAAACACTGGATGAACAAGGTGAAAAATTTGAGACAACAAGAAATATTTGTCTTGAGATAGTTACCGAATATGTCAGGCCCAAAAATAAATTTCAGCAACTGCTAAAAAAACTTCCGGTTAAATTGATCAACACAAAACTCGCAACATCTTTTTTAAAGGCATTTAGTAAAAGGGTAAGCAGAAACTCAAACCCGGATGGGTTTATTGCCAATATTATAACTGATAAAAAAGAAACGCTGGGGCTCGGTTATGGTGTTGACATACTTGAATGTGGCATCTGTAAACTTTTTAATAAACACAATTATCAAAAGTATTCTTCGATCCTTTGTGAAGTTGATAAAATAACGTCTGATCTTGCCGGGCTTAAATTGGTAAGAAATGGAACGATCGCATTGGGTGCAAAAAAATGCGACTTCAGATGGGAAAGAAAAAATTAATTCTGGTGAACGACTAATCTCTTTGAATGATCTTTTACCAGGTGTTTAAAACGACTGAATGTTTCCGGTTTGATATTGAGATAGGAAGCAAGATATTTCTGCGGTACACGCTGCATTAATTCCGGGTGCCGGGTTACAAAACTTATAAACCTTTCTCTTGGTGAAAGCTTAACAAGCTGGCTTTGCCATTTATCTTTAAGAACCATAGTAGCAGTAATAACAAGCCTGCCCAGCCGCTGCATTTTTTCCGATGCTGAATACATTTTTTCAAGACATTCATAAGTAATAGAAGTCAGGTCAGTGGGTTCAATTGTTTCAATAGAATATTCGGAAGGGATGCGGGCATGAAAAGATTCCTGTGAATGAATGATATGGCCTTCATAAGAAATTTGTGTATTTACCTCTTCGTTGCCTTTTTTATAGTATTTCCGCACAAGCCCTGAATCAATAAAGTTGAAATAATTTTCAACTTCACCAGTTAAGGTAATGACTGACTTCTTATCAAAATGTCTTTTTATAATACAAGGGGCTATTAGTTCATTGTACTCATCAAAGCTCAGGGGAATAAACTTGTTTAGAAAATCGAGGAATGTTTTCTGGTGGCTCATAAGAATTGCTACTAATACCGTAAGTTACTGAATTATTGATTCGAATCAACCAAATTAAAAATTTTGGTCAAAAAAGTGGAGAATTTTATTGTTTGGCGACCAGGTGCTTCATCCTGCTGAAAGTTTCAGGTTTGATGTTCAGATAAGATGCCAGGTACTTTTGAGGCACTCGTTGTAACATATGTGGATGAGCATTGAGATAATCAAGAAATCGTTCTCTTGCAGATTTTAGAAGACGATTATAACGACTCTCTTCTTTTTTTACATACATGCCGGTCAGGATCAGGCGTCCAAGCCTTTCCCCCTGGGGGAATTTATCCAACGCCTCTTCCATTTTATCATATGTAAGGGAAACCATTATCGTTGGCTCCAATGTTTCTACAAAAACAAGCGATGGAGTACGGGTAAGAAAAGATATTTCAGAATGGATCACATGGCCCTCGGTCGCAAGTTGTAATATCATATCGTTTTTCTTCACCCTCACATATTTCATTATAAGCCCTTTCACAACCATATTCAGGTAATTATCAACTTCACCTTCCTTTACAAGGATCGTTCTTTTTTCAACCTGCCTGATCTCACAATAAGAAAGAAGCATCTTCAACTCATCAATAGTAATTGTCATGAATCGTTGCAGATAACGATGTGCATATTCAATAAGCGAGGGGTTAATATCGATTAGATTAGTCATTACTTAGGATTCATCAGGTGTTTTAACCGGCTAAAGGTTTCCGGTTTAATATTTAAATAGGAAGCAAGATATTTTTGAGGCACTCTCTGGATCAGATCAGTGTTTTCCTTCATGAATTGTACAAAGCGTTCACGGGTGGAAAAACGAATATTATCCATGAGCCTCATTTCCTGGACAAGAAAATACTGTGTTGTCATGATGCGGCCAAGTTTTTCCCATTTCTTTGAACTTCCATACATCTCTTCTAACTTTTGTCTTGAAATAGCAAATGCTGTAGTCGGCTCAAGTGTTTCCACAAAATATCTTGAAGGTTCTCCTGTTAAAAATGACTCACCAGAACCAAGAATACCGCCTTCCTTAACAATATGTGTAATGATCTCCTGGCCCTTTTTTAAAAAATATTTCCTGACGAGTCCGCTTGTAATAAAATACATCTCCACTTCTACATCGCCCGGTCTTGTCAGTATCGTCTTTTTCTCAAACTGACGGGGTTCGGTCCAGGCTATCAGTTCCGCAAATTCTTCCGCCGAAATTTTAATAAATTGGTTTAAGAAAGTTAGGAGGTTGTTCATTATACTCGAAGATATTCCATCCGGCACATCAACGAATCATTTTTTTATCATTTTATGCTTCATTTTCCAAAAAAATAATATTCTTATGCCGGTTGAAAATATCCCGGATTTTTTGAATTGCTTTTGTACCATTGCTTCATTTCCGTAGGTTTGCGCCCTGCTTGCCGCTAATTATTTTAGTTCATAAATTTAAATCCATGGCAAATAAAATTAAAGTAACAAACCCGGTTGTAGAACTCGATGGCGATGAAATGACACGCATTATTTGGAAGTTCATCAAAGAAAAACTCATTCTCCCCTATCTTGATATAGATATTAAATATTACGATCTCGGTGTTGAATATCGCGATGAGACCAATGACCAGGTAACGATCGATGCAGCTAATGCAATAAAGAAATATGGAGTAGGAATAAAATGTGCTACCATCACTCCCGATGAAGCAAGAGTAGAAGAATTTAAGCTTAAACAAATGTGGAAGAGCCCGAACGGAACTATCCGTAACATTTTGGATGGCACCGTATTTCGTGAGCCGATCGTTATTAAAAATATTCCAAGATTAGTTACAAACTGGACAGCGCCGATTATTGTTGGCCGTCATGCTTTCGGGGATCAATACCGTGCAACAGATACAGTGATCAAAGGAAAAGGAAAGCTGACGATGACATTTACACCCGATGGTGGCGGCACACCACAAACATTTGAAGTTTTTAATTTCAAGGGCGATGGTGTTGCAATGACAATGTATAATACGGATGAAAGCATCATGGGTTTTGCCCGGAGCTGTTTTAATATGGCACTAAGTAAGAAATGGCCACTTTATCTTTCTACAAAAAATACCATTCTTAAAAAATATGATGGTCGATTCAAAGATATTTTTGAAGAGATCTATCAGAAAGAATTTAAAGCACAGTTTGATGCTGCGGGTATTGTATACGAGCATCGCCTGATAGATGATATGGTGGCAAGTGCATTAAAATGGAATGGAAATTTTGTTTGGGCCTGTAAAAATTATGATGGCGATGTACAAAGTGATACAGTGGCGCAAGGTTTCGGTTCATTAGGCTTAATGACATCAGTGCTTGTAACACCTGATGGAAAAACGATGGAGGCTGAAGCTGCTCATGGTACTGTTACCCGGCACTATCGTGAACATCAAAAAGGAAGACCTACTTCAACAAATCCTATTGCATCCATTTTTGCGTGGACAAGAGGCCTTGCTTTCCGCGGTAAGCTGGATGGCAATGATGCCTTGATAAAATTTGCTGATGCGCTGGAAGCAGTTTGTATAGAAACTGTTGAAAGCGGTAAAATGACAAAAGATCTTGCCGTTTGTGTTCATGGAAATAAAGTAAATCACGGTGATCATTATTTATATACAGAAGAATTTTTAGATGCGATCGATAGTAATCTGAAGAAGAAACTTGGTTAATTAATCAATGTCAATAAAACTTCTCTTAACCCTGATCTTAAACGATCAGGGTTTTTTATTCAGTATATTTAAATTTTACTCTTCCAAAAATATTTTCTATGAGTTTTACAATTGCCATATCAAAGGACAGGGTTCCATTCAAAAAAAACATTTGGTTATTTGCGTTTATAATAGTGTTTGCTTTTGCATGGTTAAATTCTCTTATCGGTACTACTGATATTGCTAATTGGCTACTCGAAAATGCCTTGTCTTTTATTTTTGTAGGCTTCATAATTATAACCTTTAAGAAACATCAATTTAGCGATCTCAGCTATCTGCTTATTTGCATCTATTTATGCTTACATGTCTATGGGTCCAAACATACCTATGCTGAAAATCCATTTGGATACTGGCTCAAAGATGTTCTTAACCTGTCTAGAAATCATTATGATCGTATTGTGCATTTCTGCTTTGGCTTTTTACTTGCCTACCCTATGAGGGAAATGTTTTTAAAATGGTTAAAGTACCCCAGATGGGTAGCATGGGTATTGCCAATTGAAATAACACTTTCCATCAGCGCCTTTTATGAATTAGTTGAATGGGCTGTTGCTGACCTCTTTTTCAGAGAACATGGGGATGCGTATTTAGGAACACAAGGTGATATATGGGATGCACAAAAAGATATCTTTTTAGCTTTTTGCGGGGCTATTATTGCAACAACGATCGTGTCTTTGGTAAAGAAGATATTCAAGATCCATGAGAACTAAAGCTTTGTAGACTTACCAGCAATCTTTTGACTCTCTCTTCCGGTAAGAATTTTGAGACAGAAGAAAAATTAATTGGAAATATTTTAAGTTCCCGGCAGCAAATTGACCAGATTTATTATCTGTTATATAAACCAAGACTTTTTTATGCGAAAATCATTTTTTGCCAGCGCATTAACAGCTGGCTTAGTTGCAGGCACTTTGGATATCATCGCTGCATGTACACAAGCTTATTTGAAAACGGGCACTATGCCATCACAAGTTTTGAAATACGTAGCAAGCGGTGCTGTTGATCCAAAAGCTTTTTCAAACGATACTACCCTGGCTGCTGTTGGGCTACTTGTTCATTTCATAATCGCCATCTCGTTTACCTTTTTCTTTTTCTTTTTGGCAAAACAAATTCCTTTTCTAGTTAAATATCCCTTACACATTGGCATTCTAGTTGGCATTCTATATGGAGTATTTGTTTGGAGCACTATGCGATTTGTTATTCTTCCTTATATATCCCGTTTGAATCCAAAACCTATTGTAGGTGAAGAAGCGATCAAGAATGCTGCTATTGCTGCCGCAATTATTGTTGTCTGTGTTGGAATTCCGGTTGTGTTGCTAGCAAGAAGATATTTTAGGACAAAAGCTTAAATTAGTTTTTATAACAAATCGCAGATTTAATCATTATGACGAATTATTTAATAGTACCCGGTCTTGGTAATTCCGGGCCCGAACATTGGCAAACATTTTTTGAAAACTCTGGCGATAATTTTAAAAGAATAATCCAGCAAGAATGGGATGCCCCCGTTTGTAACGATTGGGTGACCACAATTGATCAAACAATTTCTGAATATGATCCTGCAACTGTTATTTTAATAGGACATAGTTTAGGATGTACAACGATTGCTCATTGGGCAACTCAATACAAGAAAAAAATAAAAGGAGCCTTATTAGTGGCGCCTAGTGATGTTGAAGCACAGGGATATACTTTTCCTGCAAAAGGATTCTCGCCAACACCAATAGAAAAAATTAATTTCAAAACAATAGTTGTTGCGAGTGAAGATGACCCCTGGGTATCTCCAGAAAGAGCAAAGCATTTTGCAGAAAGCTGGGGAAGTGAATTTATCAATATTGGTAAGGCCGGGCATATAAATGTTGCTTCCGGCCACAAAGAATGGGAACAAGGGTTGGAAATTTTGAACCAGCTTACTGATAATTAAAAATTCGGTCATGATCAAATTGATCCGAACTGATTCAGATAACAAAGATTTTATCTACCTCGTTAAACTCCTTGATGCAGAATTAGCCGCTTTGGATGGAGAGGAACATGCATTTTATGCGCAGCTCAATAAAACTGATAAGATCAAACATGTGATCATCGCTTATGAAAATGACAAGCCAATAAGTTGTGGCGCAATAAGAGAACATTCTCCAACTATAATGGAAGTTAAACGGATGTACACCTTGCCGGAAAGCAGAAGCAAAGGAATTGCGACTAAAGTATTGAACGAATTAGAAAAATGGGCTTCTGAATTATCTTATCATAAATGTGTCTTAGAAACGGGCAAGCGACAACCTGATGCTATCTGGCTATATCAAAAGAATGGATATAAAATTATCCCTAGCTATGGCAAATATGTTGAAATGGAAAACAGTGTGTGTTTTGAAAAAGAGCTCCCCAACTAAACTCAAAAATTGATCTAGTTGGCTTTCAAACTAAACTCATAAATATAAGGTGGCTTACCATGTCTTGCTTGTGTGCTGATATATAAGTTTCCTTTTACATCAAAACATATTCCTTCCGGTTGTGGCAGCATTTCTTTTTCCAGGTAATCAAATGCTTTCAATTTTCCATCGTGAGTAAACTGCGCAACACATTTCGTCTCTTTGGTTGAGATTATGAATATATCATGCGAAACTGGATGAACAGCGATAGCAGCCGGATAAAAATCGATCTTTTCTCCTGCTACGTTTTCAAAATCATTTTTCTTTATTAACATAAATGGGTCAGGCTTGAGTGAATCTGCTTTTGTATCAAATTCATAAATTGCTCTTGTCGATTTTTTGACATCCTCCAATCCAGCATCATCCTTACATGCAACCAGTAAATTTCCTGAGATTGGATCATAAGCAAGGCCTTCCGTATTATTCTCTTTCTTAAGCCATGTTTTCGTTCTTTCTGAAGCATACTTTTTCCCTTGCTTCGTAATTTTAAATATAGCTCCATGACTCCATAAAGCATAAACTGTATCACCGACCGCAGCGAGATCCTCAAAATCAAATTTCTCTTTATCAGTTTCCCTGAATTCAAGTTTATTAATAATAGTCCCTGCACTGTCACCAAGTTTAAGTTCATATAAAATCGGGTGCAGGTCTTCTATCGCTATTAATCTTTCATTTTTCAAAAAAGTAATGCCTGATATTTCCGCAAGACTATCTGAAAGAGCCCATCCCTTTACAGGCTTCAATAGATCATAATCGGTAGATCGAAGTGAAACAGGTTTTGGACTATCGTCTTCTTTTTTGCTTTCCTGTTTATTGTTACAGGAATTATGAAACAATAAACCAGTTATTAGCAGCAGTGATTTGAACAAATGAATTATTCTCATCTGATAAACTATTATTTCTAATCAGTTTAAACCAATTTTTGTGCCATGGTAAGGATCTCATCTGTTTGTTTTGCATTGACCCAATTTATTTCCTTATCCTTTTTAAACCATGTCATTTGACGTTTCGCATACTGCCTTGTATTCTTTTTTATTTCTTCAATAGCAGTTATTAAAGACATTTTACCATCAAGGTGTTCAAATATTTCTGAATAACCTACGGTCTGCAATGCGTTAATATCGCGATAACCTTTCAATGAACTTACTTCGTCAATAAGCCCCTCCTGCAACATCTTATCAACTCTTGAATTTATGTTTACATGCAACTCTTCTTTCGGTAACTCCAAACCGATCTTAACTATATTAAATGGTCGCTCCATCTTTCTATTTTTTCTGAATGAAAGAATAGAATGCCCTGTTGATTCAACCACTTCCAATGCTCTCATTGATCTTTGTGGATTTTGTATTTCGCCAACTTTATAAAATTCCGGATCCTTTAACCTTACTTGTTCTTGTAACCAGGTTAATCCATTCAATTCATAGTTTTTAATAATATCTTTTCGGATTGCTTCATCGATTGGAGGGATCTCATCCAAGCCTTCGCAAAAAGCTTTGATATATAGACCTGTCCCGCCCACCATAAAAATTATATCATGGGTTTTAAAAAGCTCTTCTGCTTTTTGTAAAGCAAACTTCTCAAAAAAAACGGCATTAATATTCTCTTTGATAGAATAGCAAGCAATGAAATGATGTGGGATTTCTTTTAATTCTTCGTCCGATGGTCTCGCCACGCCAACTTTTAATTCTTTAAAACATTGGCGGCTATCAGCAGAAATTATTTCAGAATGAAAATGTTTAGCAATTGAAATAGCAACAGTCGTTTTACCAACAGCAGTTGGTCCGCAAATAATAACGACAACCTTATCTTTTGGATTTTTCAAGAAATGCTCAATGTTCAATGATCATTGAAACCTATTTTCGATAGTAATACAAAGACATTATGCTACTTCCTCGTCAACGGCACCCCCATCACTTGCATCTTCATCACTTGCACTCTCATCAGTGATTCCCAGGTCTTCTCCTTCATCACTTTTTTCAATAAACCCTTCTGCGCCCTGGGTGAGATCATACTTTTCTTCCACATCTGCAAACTTTGCTCCCAGTAAGCCTTTTGTACCATATTGACTTGGAGCTATTCCTTCAGTACGAACCGTTGCAGGATAGCTTAGTTTTGGGTTTTCCTCTTTGGAAACATTTATCAATTCAACCATGAAGCTCCAATTCTTATTGAAATCATAATTATAAATAAACTTTTGCCCGGGGTTTTTTATTTCAGTGCCAACAGTCGTATCCTTCATCAGCAACGGCGCTGCTTTGTAATCCTTTTCATATACATCCAGTGATATTTCCCTTCCCCTTTGCCAATGATCATTGCTGCGGAAAAAAGTAGCCTTGTGCTTGTTGTCAAACTCATAGGCTTTTAATATCGTTTCATGCAATTCAAAAAAAGATTGGGTATGCCGTATAGCGACATCACGATAAATACTATCATCCTCTTCAAAATAGATCCTGAATTTTAATATTGCCATGTGTCAAAAATACGATTTATGAATCAAGTCGCGATAACTATCAGGAACGAAAACCGGATTTTATGGGCTTTAAATTTAACTCCCCTGCTTTCGCCAGCATGAATTCATACGCATCATCATAATTATTTGGGATTACACCATCAAGTATTGCATCTTTTATCGCATCCTTAATTATTCCAACAGGTTTTGAAGGCTTTAATCCAAAAATTTCCATGATCATTTCTCCATTGATCGGCGGCTGCCAACTACGAATCCGATCTTTCTCTTCTACTTCTTCACAACGCTTTCTCACCAACTTGAAATTTTCCATGTACTTCTTCACCTTCCATTTATTTTTTGAAGTAATGTCCGCTTCACAAAGTATCATCAGTGCATCAAAATCCTCGCCAGCATCAAACAATAACCGGCGAATAGCTGAGTCTGTAATACTTTCTTTTGTTAAACTTATTGGACGAAGATGCAGCTCTACCATTTTACGGACGAATCTCATTTTTTCATTAAGCGGTAGTTTCAACTTTGCAAAGATCTTTGACACCATTCTTCCGCCAACCACTTCATGACCATGAAATGTCCATCCATGGCCCTCTTCAAATTTTTTTGTTACCGGTTTGGCAATATCATGCAAAACTGCAGACCATCGTAACCATGTATCATCGGTTTTCTCCGAAATATTATCAAGCACTTTTAATGTATGATAAAAATTATCCTTATGACCCATTCCATCTTTATACTCAGCACCGGCAAGGTCCACCATTTGCGGAAAAATAATATGCAACAAGCCAGACTGGTATAGAAGATCGAATCCAATTGACGGTACCGGGCTATCAATAATTTTAATAAGCTCATCTGTTATTCTTTCCTGTGAAACAATAGAGATACGGTCCGCCTCATCTTTTATAGCCTGGAAAGTTTTTTGCTCGATCGTAAACCCCAGTTGTGAAGAAAAACGAATGGCACGCATCATACGAAGCGGATCATCATTGAAAGTTTGCAAAGGATCAAGTGGTGTACGGATAATTCCTTTTTTTATATCATTGACACCATCAAACGGATCAATAAGTTTTCCAAAATCTTTTTCATTTAAGCTAATTGCCAGGGCATTGATGGTAAAGTCGCGACGATCCTGATCATCTTTTATAGTTCCGGAAGTAACAGCTGGTTTGCGTGAATGATATTGATAACTTTCTTTTCGGGCACCAACGAATTTAGCTAAAGCCGTTGCAAAACATTTTAACCCGGAGCCAAAGTTTTTAAAATAACTAACCTTTGGCTCCGGGTTAAAATGTTTTGCAACGGCTTTAGCTAACCCGATCCCGTCTCCCACACAAACAATATCTGCATCTTGGGTTTTTCGGTCAATTATTTTATCTCTTACAAAACCACCAATCAAATAGGTTTCCACTCCCAACTCTTCGGCAGCGTGGGCAATCTTCTTAAGAATGAACAATTCCTTTTCTGTGCATTTAATATCCATAGACGATGGCAAAGATAATTGATGTATTGGCTATGGACGAAGAATGGTCACATTACCATTATTCCATTTAATAAGTGAAGAAGGCTGAGCAGAAGTTTCATCCTGTTGCCTGTATTGAACAATATACTCCACTCCATTTTTTATTTCTCCGGCTATTTCTTTAAAAAATTTTGGGGCAGGCATGCCGGAAATATTTGCTGAAGTAGAAACGATCGGTTTTCTGAATCTTTTTATAAGCTGACGACAAAATTCATCTTTACAAATCCGAATTGCAATTGAACCATCTTTCGCTACCATGTTATCAGCAAAACCCAAAGCTCCATCATAAACCACTGTTGTTGGTTTTATTGCCCTATCCAAATAATCAAACAAAGAAAGATCAGGTGCTGCTACATGTTGCATGATATCTTTTTCAGCAGCTACCAGTACAATCATTGCTTTTTCATCGCTGCGTTTTTTTAACTTATAAATTTTTTCTACGGCCTTTTCATTAGTCGCATCGCAACCAATACCCCAAACAGTGTCGGTTGGATAAAGGATCAAACCCCCACTCTTTAATATTTCCAAACATTTCTCTATATCTTCTTCAAAACCTTTCACAATAAAAATTTAACCATTTAGCAATTCAACTTTCAGTCGTAGACTCTCATAAACTCTCATCACATTAGCCGCACATTTCTGTTGTGTAAAATTTTGTGCATGTTGCCAGCCTTTTTCTTTTAATGCTTCTGTAAATGACCCATCAGCAAAAATTGTTTTCATTCCTTCAGCTATTTCTTCTGAACTGTTCGGATCAACATAATATGCACCACCACCACCAGCCTCGGGCAAACACGAAACATTTGAAGTGATCACGGGTAAACGGCTCCACAATGCCTCTAATACCGGGATACCAAAGCCTTCAAAGAAAGATGGATAGATCATAGCGATCGCTGATTGATAGATCGCCGGAAAATCTTCGGCCTTCAAAAAAGAAGAAGCAACCTTTGCTAAAGGGTCTTCAGATAAAAAAATGATCTGCTTATCCAGCCCATTCTGTTTGATGAAATCTTTTACCTGTTGCTTGTATTTAGTTCCATCTCCTATTACTACCAGTGGTATTTTAAGTTCATTTCGTAAAAGGTAAATTGCCTTACAAATTCCCATCAGGTTTTTTCTTTCAATGATAGAGCCGACGTAAAGAAAATACTGATCCGGAAGTGAATACTTCTCTCTTATTTGTTGTTTGGTTTTCTCACTGACTTTTGCCGCAAATGCAGGATTACAACTCTGGTAGCAGACAGTGATCTTTTCTTCCGGAGTTTTGTAGAACTCCATTATATCTTTTTTCGTCTGTTCGCTGATAGCAATCACTTTGTCTGCATGATCGCAGGCATACTTAAATTTTCTTTTATAGATCTCCACATCAATTTTAGAGTACTGTGCAGGAAAACGTTCAAAGATCACATCGTGAATGGTAACAACTGATTTAATATCGGTCACATCTATATCAATCGGAATCTCGTTACTTAATCCATGGTAAATATCAATGCTCAGTTTTTCCAGGTCGCTTTTTATCCATGTACTTCTCCAAACAGATGACAAGGTTTTATGCAGCAGCCTTGATGGAAGCACTTCATGAATATTCTTTCCACTCAGTTTAAACAGTTCAGATGGTTTGGGGTTGAAAAGAAAATACTCATCCTGCGGAAAATATTCTGCAAGTGAACGGATCAGTGTACGGCTATAATGCCCTAAACCTGTTCCGTTATGATAAGCCCTTTTTGCATCAAAGCCAATATTCATAAGTCAATTGTATTATCCGATGTACAAATGTGCAGATTATTTTATGAATAAGTTGTGAAATCAATTGTTGCTTATCACTGAATAATAAAAAAAGCATACTTTAAAGTCAAAATTATTTTGATGGAAGCCACCACACTAACGGACACAAACTGGAAGTTGTCCAGAAAAATCAGTTTTCGTTTTTTTTGCAGCTTTTTTATTTTATACATTTTTCCTTTCCCGCTTAATAATTTTCCTTTTGGCGCTGAAATAAATAAAATAAGTGAAAAGATATTAGGCTGGTATTATGCAGGTTTTGAATATGTAACTATTTTTTGGCATTGGCTTATACCAGGCGTAGGGAAAAACTTACTTAATCTAAAAAATCCCATCACCATATTTACTAATGGCAGTGGCGACACCACTTATGATTATGTATTAGTATTGACGATGGTTTTACTTTCAGTACTCATCTGCATCGGCTGGAGTATTTTAGACAGGAACCGGAAGAATTATAATACAGCTTACTACTGGCTTTGTGTCTTGATACGATATTATTTAGCGGTCATCATGTTTAGCTACGGTTTCAGCAAAGTGTTTCACTTGCAAATGCCTTATCCCTATTTATCAAGATTAGTACAACCATATGGAGATTCGTCGCCGATGGGTTTGGTATGGACGTATATAGGACAATCAAAAGGATTCAGTGCAGTTTTAGGATGGAGTGAAGTGATATGTGGATTACTTCTGTTTTTCAGAAAGACAACGCTGGTCGGCGCCCTGTTTACATTAATTGTAATGGGAAATGTGATGGTTGTAAATTTTTGTTATGACGTGCCCGTAAAATTATTTTCTTCAGTACTGGAGATAATGGCATTGTATTTAGCGGCACCCTATTTGAAAAAGATGTACCAGGCCTTTATTCAGCACAAACCAACCCATATAAATAATTATTCTCAGCCTGCCTTCATCAAAAGATGGCAAGCTATTGGCATTAAAGTTTTAAAGGTCCTGATCATCGCTGATGCTTTATTTTCCGGTGTGAAAGGAAGCATAGACCAGGGAAACCAATATGGAGATAATGCCCCTAAACCTCCTTTGTATGGCATCTATAATACTGTGCTGGTCATCAGGAATAACGATACCATTCCACCTTTAACTACCGATACATCAAGATGGAAGCAAATAATAATTCAAACAAATAAATACGCAAGAATAAAAATGATGAATGATACAACGTTCAATTATACTTTTAATGTAGATACTGTTTTAAACAAAATAGGAACTTACGTTACGACGGACAATTCAAATGCAGCAAGCTTCAGCTATATAAAAGACGGTGATCATTTATTACTAAATGGTAAAATGGGTAATGACTCAGTGTTTATCAAGCTTAAAAGATTTGATGAAAAAAATTTCAGGTTAATGAGTCGTGGTTTTCATTGGATAAATGAATATCCGTATAACCGATAATTTCTACCTTTATATCAATGAAAATAAAAGCAATCATAACCGGCGCTTCGGGCATGGTAGGTGAAGGAGTTTTGTATGAATGTCTACAAAGTAACGATGTGGAAGAAGTTTTAGTAATAGGCAGAAGAAGTTGTGGCTATATACATCCAAAATTAAAAGAGATCGTTCATGCAGATATGTATAATCTTTCATCTATTGAAGATCAACTGGAGGACTATAATGCATGTTTCTTTTGCCTGGGCATGAGTTCGGTTGGCGTAAAGGAACATGAGTTTACTAAAGTAACCTACGATCTGACAATGCATTTTGCCACCGCATTAAGTAAATTAAATCCGGAAATGACTTTCTGTTATGTTTCAGGTCGCGGTACCAATGAAATAGGAAAACTAATGTGGCAAAAAGTAAAAGGTAAAACAGAAAGTGATCTAATGAAACTTCCTTTCAGACAAGTTTATAATTTCCGGCCAGGAGTAATAAAAGCAACAAAAGGATTAAAACATATTCTGCCTCTTTATAAATGGCTGAGCTGGATGCTTCCGATCATCAATACCATTGCGCCGAATTCAGTAGTTACTTTAAAACAAATTGGAGACGCGATGATCAATGCGACAACTAAGGGCTATGAAAAAAAGATACTTGAGGTGAAAGATATAATTGCACTTTCCAATAAATAATTTTTAAACCACGGATGCACTCTGTTACAGAGTAACACGGAGTAATCTAAGTGTCTTTGTGCCTCCGTCGTTCAAATTAAGTCGAACAGAATTACCGAAAGATGAATAGAGCGTCGCAACGGAGGATGATAAGAATTCCATATGTTGGTATCATAAATACTTTTATTTTCGCAGTCTTAAAAAAATTAAATGAAAGAATTAATTCTTGAAGCATGGGGCAATCGTGAGCTTTTGAAAGATTCAAAATACAGCGATGCGGTAAGAGCAGTTATAGAAGAAGTGGATAAAGGAAAATTGCGTGTGGCATCACCTTCTGATAAAGGTTGGCAAGTAAATGAATGGGTGAAGCAGGCAATACTGATGTATTTTGGTATACAACAAATGCAGACATGGGATATTGCTCCTTTTGAATTCTATGATAAAATGCTGCTGAAAAAAAACTACAAAGAATTGGGTGTTCGTGCCGTGCCGCATGCAGTTGCAAGATATGGTGCGTACTTAGCAAAGAATGTTGTGTTAATGCCTTCCTATGTAAACATTGGAGCGTATGTTGATGAGGGAACAATGGTGGATACATGGGCAACAGTTGGAAGCTGTGCACAAATTGGTAAAGGAGTTCATTTAAGTGGGGGCGTTGGAATTGGTGGAGTGTTGGAGCCTTTGCAAGCTTCACCTGTGATCGTTGAAGATGGTTGCTTTATTGGTAGTCGTTGTATTGTGGTAGAAGGTGTGATCGTAGAAAAAGAAGCGGTGCTTGGAGCAAATGTTGTGTTAACACAATCAACCAAGATAATAGATGTGAGCGGCGCAGAACCAAAAGAAATGAAAGGCCGTGTACCGGCAAGAAGTGTAGTAATACCCGGTAGCTATACAAAAAAATTCCCTGCTGGTGAATTTGGAGTTGGCTGTGCTTTGATCATTGGCCAGCGTAAACCAAGCACCGATCTGAAAACAAGTTTGAATGATGCGTTGAGAGATTTTAATGTGAGTGTGTAAATAGTTTGAGGTTTCGTGATTCATTATATTTGCAGCCCTGCCCGGGTGGCGAAATTGGTAGACGCACTGTCTTCAGGTGGCAGCATCCGAAAGGTTGTGCTGGTTCGAATCCAGTCCCGGGCACAGGTAAATAAATGGATAATAAAAGGTTGAGGTATGCTCAACCTTTTATTTTGTTTTTTTGCTTGTTGACTTCAGACTTACTGATACCAACTTCAGTTATTTGAAATGGGCACTTGGTGGAGTGTTACTGCAGCAGGTCATACATTTCACACAAAGCAAAATAAAATATTCAAGTGTACCCCGGAATATAGGCAGAATGTTTTTTATTCCTTACCTGCGAATTGTGCCAATGCATCTTACTATTTTACTTCCAAAATTTTTAGGATGGACCCCTGCTCTTACATTTCTTATTCTAAAAACAGTTTTTGATGTTCTTGGGCAGTTAATAACAACAAGATATTATTGGAGCAAAGAAGCGGCTAAACCTGAAGGCTATATTTGAGTTTATAAAATACTATTTAGGCTTGCCTGATCTTATTCTGTTCGAGAAAAAAATCTACTTTACCTATCATATCATTCATCTCAAACGGTTTTGAAATAAAATCATCCGCCCCCGCAGCCAGGCAACTCTCTTTCGCGGTAGGATGTGCAGAAAACATTAAGATCGGAATGGAAGAGGTTTTCAGGTCTTGTTTTAATCTGCGGCATATATCGGTCCCATCGGCTCCTGATAATAGCATGTCCATTATTATAAGATCGACATGATTTGACGAAATGATATTTTTTGCCTTTTCTTCATTATCAGATTCCATTGTTGAATGACCATAGTAATCAAGCACCATTTTTATCATCGTGCAGATATCCGGATCATCATCCAACACTAAGATTACTGCTTTCTCTTTCATTTATTAAAGATTGGTAAGGTAAATGTAAATACAGAACCCTTTCCTTTTTCACTTTCTACAGACACTTGTCCCCCATGTTTTTGTACAAATTCATTGGCAATAAAAAGGCCAATACCAAAACCGGGATATGTTTGTTCTTCCTTTCCTTTTGCACGGTAAAAACGCTCAAATATTTTTCCCTGTTCTTCTTTGTCAATACCTATGCCATAATCTCTTACAGTAAAAGCAACCTGGCCATTTGTTGTTTTATTTATAGACACATCGATCTTATTATTATCAGGCGAGTACTTAATGGCATTTGTCAAAAAATTGATCATCACCTGCCCTATCCGATCTTTATCTGCAAATACATACGATTGAAAATCGTGATATAAACTTATCTCGTGTTTAGTGTTTGTATAAAGAATGTCTTCTACTGTTTCGATCGCCAATTCGTTCAGGCTGAATTTCTCTTTTTTCAATTCAAGAGTTCCTGTTTCAATTTTTGTAAGATCAAGCAACTCCGAGATCAGCCTTGTTAATCTTGTTATTTGCTTATCCACGCTGATCAATGAAGATCGTACAAGCAATGGTGGCAATTGCTTTTCTTTCCCCTTATCCTTATCAAAAGCATTTAAAAGCAATTGCACATAGCCTTTAATAGATGTGATAGGGGTCTTCAACTCATGACTGGCCATTGCAATGAAATTATTTTTTTGAACATCTGACTCAGAAAGCTTTCTCAACTCTTCCATTTGCCGGATGTTTTCGGTAATATCATGACTGATCACCATTACCGCATACACTTCCCCATCTTCATTATAAAGCGGGACATAATTGTGTTCATAATATTGTTCCCCGCCCATTGTTGATCTCACCTTATCCCGGATAATAATATTTCCTTTGAAGGCATCCAGAAGGTCCTGGTACGTCTGTGTACCAATCATAGACGGATCTATATCGGTGACCTTTTCGCCGATAATCGGTCCTTTATATACTTTCCCAAGAACTGTCTCTGCTTTCTTATTGATGGTTATAAAACAGAGATCTTTATCAACAACCATTATCAGGTCAAGCGATGAACTGATCAATTTTTCAATGAACCGGTTACGTTCCTCAAATTTTTTACTTGTTTCTATTAATTGTTGTTCCAGGAGTTTTTGTTTTGTAACATCCTGGCCAGTGCCCATCATCCTGGTAACATTTCCTTCTTTATCAACTACCACTTCACCCCGAGCATACATAATTTTTATTTCACCTGCCGGTGTAATGATCCGATGGAAAAAATCATTATAGGATCGTGATTGAAAAGCAAACTCAATATTAGCTTGCATGTTAGCCCGGTCATCAGGATGTACGAGTGAAATAAATTTATCATAATCGATACTCTTCGAGGGATCTACTCCGTAAATATTATACATATTATCACTCCATGACAAACGATTTGTTGACACATCCCAATCCCAGTGACCTATTTGCGCTATTTGCTGCGCTTCTTTAAGTTTTTGAGAAGAAGTGATCAGGTCGGTATTATCATGTGCCATCACTAACACTGCATAGATCTTATCATCATGGTCCTTAAGAGGCACAAGCGAGTTCTCATAATACCTGTTTAAAACCGGGGAATAATAAATCTCATTGTGTATGGTTTCTCCATTTATCGCCCTTAGCAAATCTTTGTGTCCTTGCGTGTCTTTCATCTGCGGAAGCACCTCCAATAGTTTTTTCCCCATCACTTGTTCCTCTTTTGTTTTCATAGCATTCAAAGCAGATTGATTGATCGAAATAATTCTTGCATCGGTATCATAAACTGCAATAAGATCAACAGATGAATCAAGGATCTTTTTAACCAGGTTATTTTGTTGCTTCAGAATGATATTTTGCTGATTTAATTCCCTTGTACGTTGGTTTACTTTATTCTCGAGCTCCCTTTCAGTCTCTTTACGATCATTAATATCAAGGCTCGTTCCTATAAAGCCGGTAAATTTTTCATCAACATATCGCGGAGTACCTTTGTCAAGAAACCAATGATACTCGCCGGTTCGTCCATTCTTCAATCGCATTTCCAGTGTATATGAGTGATGTTTTTTTGCTGCATCCTTCATTACGCTTAATACATTTTCTATATCATCCGGATGAATAAATTTCTTCCATGATAAATCATTCATTTTAACTGTTTCATCAAGATCAAAATAATCAAGTCCGGCCCTGTTCAAATAAGTAGTTTGTAAGTTTTCATCTGTTACCCAAACGAACAAAGGAGCTTCGTTTGCCATCGTACGGAAACGTTCTTCGCTTTCTTTTATGGCTAATTGCGATTTTTTACGTTGCGTAATATTTTCTGTAAAGATCACTACCCCTCCTATTTCACCTGTTGCCCTATACCAGGGATGCACATTCCATTTAAGCCATACAGAAGTGCCATCATCTTTTTCATAATAATCATCATCTGATTTTTCGACGGCCCCTTTCATACAACGACTATGAACTTGCTTCCATCGCTCCAGGATGTTTGGGAACAGATCATAATGGCTTTTTCCAATAACATTATCCGTTAGGTCATATTCTTTCATCCATAGTTTACTCACAGACACATATCTCATTTCTTTATCAAACATTGCCATGGCTGCCGGCGCATATTCAATAAACAAACGACTTATCTCATTGCTTTCTTCAATTTTTTTGCGAGCCATTACCTGGTCAGTTACTTCAATACTTGTCGCAAGCTGTCCGATAATTTTTCCGTTTTCATCAACCAAAGGATCAATAATTGCATCAAAATACTTTGCTTCTGTTTTCTTACCACCTGATATCTCAAAGAGAACTTCTTTAGCAATAAATCTTTTCCCGGAACGATAAACTTCGAGATGAATCGCTTCTGCACCGGCTCTTAGATCCGGTCTTACTTCGAACAGGGGCCTGCCAATTACGTCTTTCTTGTTCTGCTTCCATTCACTAAGATTGTATTGGTTAATATAATCGATAACCAGGTCTTCTCCCTTTAAAACAGCAACTGCAAAAGGCACTCCATCGAAAAGATTATAAATATTTTGCTCTGCGTTATCTCTTTTTTTTGCAATTTTTATCTGGGCATCAATTCTTGCAAACAATTCTTTTCCGGAAAACGGTTTTACCAGGTAATCATCGGCTCCTGTTTGGTAACCTTCTATTTTAGATTCTTCACCAGCCCTTGCAGTTAGCAAGATCACCGGTATATGATTGTGTTGTTTATCTTCTTTGATAGCCTTTAGCAGTTCAATACCATTCATTACTGGCATCATAATATCAGAAAGAACAAGGGATGGCTTTTCTGATCTTAGCTTTTGCAATGCCTCCATTCCATTTGCGGCAGTTAATACAGTAAAATGCTTTTGAAGCAACGACTGAATATGCTGGCGCATATCAGCATTATCATCTACTACGAGTACTGTTGATATGTGATCAGTTGATCCACTATTAAGATGGGCATGTTCCTTATTTTCCAGTAATGAAATTGCTTCTTCAATATAAGCATCAGATACAACATCTTCTAAACCCAATGGCGTTTCATAAGTTTGTTCTGCAGGCAAGTGTTCTTTACCAAATGGAATCTTAACAATGAATATGCTGCCTTTGCCTTCTTTGCTTTTTACATCGATAGTCCCTCCATGCAATTGCACAAGTTCTTTGATCAATGATAAGCCGATACCGGTTCCTTCATATGACCTGCCTACAACATTTTCAACCCGGTGAAATCTTTCGAACATACGTGGCAATTCTTTTTCGGGAATACCTACGCCGGTATCTTCCACTTCAAAGAACACATTTTCATTATCAGTAAAAAGCCGAAGTGTAATGCTACCCTCAAGTGTATATTTAAAAGCATTTGATAAAAGATTGAAAACAATTTTCTCCCACATTTGTTTATCGATATAAACAGGCTGGATAATACTATCAGCTTTTACTATGAATTTCAAGCCCGCCTTTTCAACTATGGAACGAAAATTTGCAGCAAGGTTATTCGTATAAGAAACAATATCTGTCAGTGAGTAAAATGCTTTTTGCCTTCCGCTTTCGATACGACTGAAATCTAGTAATGTATTTACAAGTTTTAACAACCGCATCGCATTGCGGTGTGTCGCATTCATTCGCTCCAGGTTTTTGGGAACAGATTCAGGCTCGTTTAAAGCCTCTTCGATGTTGCCAAGCATTAAGGTTAGCGGAGTTCGGAATTCATGGCTGATGTTTGAGAAAAAAATTGTTTTTGCTTTATCTAACTCTTCTAATGCTTTTATTCGCTTCCGTTCTTCTTCGTTTGCCATTACGTTGTTTACACCCAACGAAATTCTGTCAGCAATTAGCTGCACAAAATTTTGATAAGATGTATCAAATTTGCGATATGGATTTAGACCAATTGTAAGAATGGCAAACGGGAATTTTTTGTTGGCAGCCTTTATGGGAACGTGTACAAAACCATGCGGCATCACATCCCATGCTCCTTTAGGTAAATTTTTCCAGCGTCCATTATTTATCGATTCTATTATCCTGTTTTCCGCAACAGCCTGGGCAATATTTGTTGAATGTATACCCGGCTTTTCTAAATTAATTTCCTTGCGTATCTCAGAATGATCTTCAGTATTGTCCGTTGAGGCAACAAGAGTGGCTTTACTGCCATCATCTTCTATTTTATAGATCAAAGCAAATGGAAAATCTTTGTCATTAGTTTCAAGAGCCTTAGATGCCTGCTCATACACTTCCCTTTCTGTTTTCTTTTGAGCAAGTGTATCCATCTGCTGGAGGGTTTTTAAAGACCTCTCATTAATTATCCTTTCTGAATCAGAAACGTTATAACAAATTATCCCAGCAGGCTTTCCATCATCACCGAGAACAGGAGTATAAGAAAAAGTATAATAAGTTTCTTCAGGGAAACCGCTTCGTTCCATAATAAGCAACTGAGCTTCGACATAAGTTCCCTGGTCTTTGATCATTGCTCTTGAAAGCAATGGTTCAATATCTTTCCAGATATCTTTCCAAACAACTGAAGCAGGTTGTCCTAATGCCCCGGGATGCTTGCCACGAACAATATCTATGTAAGGATCATTGTATAATTTGATAAGATCATTTCCCCAGCCGATCCAAATAGGTTGTGAAGAGCTGAGCATAATACGAACACAAGTCCTTAAGCTATTTTGCCATTGTTTAGGATCACCAAGCGAAGTTTGGCTCCAGTCAAAGTTGCGGATACGTTCCCCCATTTCTCCGCCGCCGGAGAGAAAATCAAGAGATGTAGTAGTTCTTTGGTTAGGGGATTCAGTCAAACTCATAATGCACTGAAAAGGATGGTTAAGTTACGGAATGCCAGCGACAATAATCATTCCAGCTTAATGTTTCATCATTGTTTTTAGGCAATTAATTTTTTCCGGTTAAACCTTCTTTAATTTGTAGCAAAATAGAAATTTAAATGTCAACAATTATAAAATGCCCGAATTGCAGTCATGAATTTGAGCTGAACGAAAGCCTGCGGGAAGATGTGAAAAAAGAGTTGAGGGATGAGATGAAAGAATGGCAAAGAAAAAAGGAAGAGGTTTTTAACTCTCAAATGGCAGAAGAAAGAAAAAAAATTCAACAGGATACGGAACAAGCTATACGTAAGAAAATTTCATCTGATTTTGAAGTACAATTGCGCCAGCTTGAACAGAATAACAAAGACAATGAAGAAAAATTAAAGGAAGCACGCCAACAACAGGTTCAATTTCTCAGGAAAGAACAGGAATTAAAGAATAAGGAAGCTGAGCTGGAGCTATCAGTTCAGAAAAAATTACAGGAAGAAAGAGAAAAACTTTCCACAGAAATAAGAAAGCTGGAAGAACAAAGGATCACAGCTAAAGAAACTGAATTCCAATTGCGGTTAAAAGAAATGGAAAAACAGTTGGATGATCAGAAAAAATTGGCAGAAGAAATGCGACGCAAAGCTGAACAGGGCTCCATGCAATTGCAGGGTGAAGTACAGGAATTGGCTTTGGAAGAAATGTTGCGATCTACTTTTCCATTCGATATCGTTTCTGAAGTTGGTAAAGGTGTTCGCGGGGCCGACTGTATACAAACAGTGAGAAATAATTTTGGTCAGGAGTGCGGTAAAATCATTTATGAAAGCAAACGGACAACAAGCTTTGCAAATGATTGGATAGAAAAACTGAAATCAGATATGCGTAGCAATGGAGCCGAGATCGCAGTGATCGTTACGAAAGCAATGCCCAAGGACATGGATTGTTTTGGAGTAAAAGACGGAGTATGGATCTGCAGTTTTGGCGAAGTAAAAGCATTGGCAGCGGTATTAAGAGATGGAGTTATAAGAGTCTTCAATGCTGCAAAGAACCAGGAAAATAAAGGCGATAAAATGCATTTGCTGTATGATTATCTCACCAGTTCAGAATTTGCAGAGCAATGGAAAGCGATCCGTGAAGGATTTATGAGCATGAAAATGTCAATACAGAAAGAAAGAGATACCATGGAACGTTTATGGAAAGCAAGAGAAAAGCAATTGGAAAAAGTTTTATTAAATGCGGCTCATGTTCGCGGTTCTATTGAGGGAATTGCAGGAATGAATTCTGTTGATCTGAATTTACTGGAAGATGGAGAGAATGATGATTCAATCTAAATTTATTTCCATGATGAATCCTTTAAAAATTTTAGCGGGAATTGAAACATTAAAAGAGGGAAAAGCATTTCTTTTTGAAAATTTGCAATTACAACTTAATGAAGATACTGTGTTAGTCAAGGGTTGGACAAACACTATATTCCTTGAAAATTTAACCAAGGCAAAGGCCATCGAAGAAATTACTGAAACGAAAAAAGATTATAAAAATTTATTGGTGGGTTATCCTTTACTAGAAGGTTTTTTAAAAGAAAAATCTCCAACTTTCTCATTGAATTATGATACAGGCAAAGCCGGTGTCAGCATTTGTAAAGAAGTTTCAGGAGAAATATGCTGGAACATAAGTTTGAAATGATAAGATTCAACTCACTACCCATGCCAACACCAAATGATCAAATTGTCGGTAATGAACAGTAAGCTCGGTATTATTTTTTGAGAAAAGAGACTCTATTGTTTCGTTTCCTTCATGTTGTTTCTTCAATTGGATCTCTCTTCTGAAATCCACTCCTCCATTGCCATACCATTTAAATACTGATTCTTTAGCTGACCAAAGCAAAGTTGAAAAAGGGATCCTGTCTTTATCAGGCTGAATAAGATGAAACAGTTCATGCTCTTTTGCACTGAGAAATTTATACATGATCTTGGATATCTTTTCTGTCGGGACCTCAATATCGATACCTACCCTGCTCACTTTGCTCACTATCGCTGCAGCATAATCACCACAATGCGAAATGGAAAAATGGTATTGCTCATCCGGCAAAAATGGTTTGCGGGTATCGGCGATCTGAATTAGCTCATACGGAAAGTCAGGAAAAAGGTATTGCAACAAAAAACGACCGGCAAGATGCTGCAATCTTTTATGCGGATGGGTAACATCACGGTGCTGCGGAACATTGGCTTTAAAGAAATCTTCGGTTTCTTCTATTTTCCAGATACCCAAACGGGTACTGTCGTTGATTTGTTGTTGAAAAAAAATCGGCACAGTTAGGATTTAAGATTTAAGCCCCGATAGCTATCGGGAGCAGATTTTGATTTATCATTGCAAAAATTTTGAAACCCTTTGCTAACGTATCATTGGCTGAATAAAGATATGCAGTACAAGAGTGCGACGCAAGGGACGATAAATAGAATTGCTAAAGCTAAGTACATAAAAATTAAAAAATGATCCTTTCTGACCTGCGAATTCTTGAAGAAATAGAAAAAGGAACAATTAAGGTTACTCCGTATGACAGGGAATGTCTTGGTAGTAACAGTTATGATGTGCATTTGGGAAAATGGTTGGCTACTTACAAGGAACATATTCTTGATGCTAAAAAACATAACCAGATAGATTATTTTGAAATACCTGAAGAAGGTTTTGTTCTTTATCCGCATATTTTTTATTTGGGAGTAACGGAAGAGTACACCGAAACACATGCTCATGTTCCTTTTCTGGAAGGCAAATCATCAACAGGTCGGCTGGGAATTGATATACATGCAACAGCCGGTAAAGGCGATGTTGGTTTTTGCGGACACTGGACATTGGAAATTTCTGTTAAGCAACCCGTGAAAGTTTATAAAGGCATGCCGATCGGCCAGCTCATTTATTTTTTGGTGGAAGGGGAAACGGAAGTAAAGTACAATCAAAAGAAAAATGCCAAATACAGCGGGCAACCTGATAAGCCTATTGAAAGTATGATGTGGAAAAACAAATTCTAACTCATATGAAAAAAAATATTCTTGCCTTGGTATTGATGTTTTGCATATCAGCATCTGGCCTGTATGCACAAACCATGAAAACGATAACCCGTGATAGCTTTTCTTTAAAGTACCCGGAAAAATGGAAGATCGATAAAGAGGACCCTGATTACGATCCTGATGCTTTATTCAGCATAGATGCGCCTGATGAGCAGAACATGATCATGTTTTTTATTTTTAATACCGTGCTCGACACTGATGAAATGCTGAGTGAACAAATAAAAGCACTTTCCGAATCATTGCTAAAAAATCCTGAGATAACTGATTTTACGGATTGGGGCAAATACAAAGGCAAGGGAAAGATCTTAAAAGGAAAATTCTTAGGCGCTTATAAAGGTTATATAAGATTATTCTTCTATGCTGATGATCATAAATCAATGCTTGTAATGGAACAGGTTTATGATTCAATCAAGGATGATGTAAAAGCCGATCTTAAGGCGATCATTGATTCTTTTACATTTAAGAAGTAAAGATCAAATCGCTTCAGCTCCAAATTTTTTATAGTAGGCAATTAAAAAAGCAACCACTTGGTTATAGGCTCTTTTGCCTTCGGGTTGATCATTGGCTTGTAAATACCCATCATATATCCAACTTATAACAGGCTCTACCGGGTTTCTGTTTCTCCTTAAAAAATCTTTATAAGCCTCAATATCTTTTTTTGCCTGGGGATTTAATTTTTCGAAATAGGACCTCGCAAGCAAAGAGTCTCTTCTTCCTAATTCGTTAACGGCATACAGATACATGTCAAAATACATGGAATACCGAAACGTAGGATTAGGATAAGATTTGCAGGCAATGAAAGCCACGAAATTCGCCTCATTCTCTTTTGCATAACCAAGCTGATGTGCTACTTCATGTGCACTCACAAAAGGCTCCAGGAAACGGGGAATGGTTGTATTTACCTGGCCCTCCCCAGAAAATGGATTATAGTAACCCTGGAAACCAAAATAATTTCCCAGGTAGCTAAAAAGTGATGGCTTAAGTGATTGCGGATCGTATCTAAGAAACGGGTGAAGGTTAACTGCATAGAGGTATGCTTCGCTGGTTTTTTCAAATAGTGTCCTCTTTCTATTGAAACTGTCTCTCTCTTTTAGATCTATCGTATCTGCATAAAAATTCAATCGTTTCTGAAGCAGATCGGTGAGGGTATCGATCTCCTGTAAGGAATATTTTTTCATCTCAAGATTAAGTTGGTATGAAACCCCTTTTCGATTGTAATTCAAGCCCCAAAGACCATAAAAAAACAGGTAAACAAACAAGAAAAAGAAGATCACCTGCTTTAATCCATTTAATAAATACTGGCGGTTGATCTTCTTTTTAAAAATGTATTTAATGAACTGAACTGTCTTAAAAATTATAACCAAAATGAGGAAGGCATAAAAAAGATCGCCTATACTAAAAGGGATCCAGCCGAAAATGCTTCGTTGAAATTTTGAGATATAAGGATAAAGGCCGTTAGAATAATTCTCTTCGACCCAAAGCGGTTGAGTGGAAGCAAATTTTATAAGAATGACTGAAGTGATGAGGAGGATCCAACTCCACGCCTTCATCATCCTTCCAAAAAGCCGGGTGATAAAATGCTGCAATCAGTTAATTTTAATAATATTAGAATTCCGGTTTGCCGGTGATAACCGGGCTAAAAATAATTCAAAATCACATCAAATCTTAACGATTTATCCTTTACCTTTGCGCCCCATCCTGACAGCCGGAATAATCAGGAAAAAAAATTAGTGACATGGGCCAACGCCGGGAATTTGAGATAGCATTTGTAGGGTTGAAACCCGGAGTTCATGAGTACTCTTATGAGATCGTTGATAAGTTCTTTGAGCCGTTCCAGCAACAGGATTTTCGTAACTGTAAGGCTGATGTAAAACTTCATCTTGATAAGAAAAGCAGCTTTATGTTGCTGAAGTTTGAGATCGGCGGAAGCCTTGAAGTGATTTGCGACCGCTGTAATAATTATCTCCCGCTACAATTGTGGGACGAATTTAATATTACAGTTAAAATGGTGGAAGATCCTGAGTTGGCAAATGAGCAGGAAGAAGATCCCGATGTATATTATATCGGCCGCGGTGAAAGTCATGTTGATGTTGCTAACTGGATATATGAGTTCATCAATCTCAGTATCCCGATGCATAAATCATGCAGCTACGAAAGGATGGATGGACCGCATTGTAATCCGTCAGCCATGGATGTACTGAAAAAACTGGAACCCGAAGAAAAAGAAGAGAAAGAAGAAAAAGAAAATCCGATCTGGAAAGGATTGGAAAAGTTTAAAAACCTTGAAGACAATTAATAAATAATTTTTTTAGCTAATAAATTTTGAGTTATGCCAAATCCCAAACGCAGACATAGTCAGCAAAGAAGTGCCAAAAGAAGGACGCACTATAAAGCAACAGAAACCACATTAAGTATTGATGGAACTACAGGTGAAACCCATGTAAGACATCGTGCACATGTAAGTGAAGGTAAATTGTACTACAGGGGTAAAGTAGTTAGTGAGAAGACTCCTATAAAAAAATAATTCTGCCTAAGCAGCAAATTCCAAATTCTGATCGAGAAAGTTCTCATTGGAATTTGGAATTTTGCATTTTATTCTTGTTAAGTATCCAACTACTGCCGGAATTTGAAATTTAGAATTTGTTATTTCTTTACATTGCAACATTATGACGATAGGAATTGACATGATGGGTGGTGACTTTGCTCCGCTTGAAACGGTGAAAGGTGTATTAGAATACTTTCAGCAAGGAAATTCATCGGCCACAGTAGTTCTTATTGGCGATGAATCCAAAATCGAGCCTTTACTTTCTGAATATAAAATTCCCAGTGATAAAATAAAAATTGTCCATGCAGAACAGGTTATCGACATGCATGAGCATCCTACCAAAGCATTAAAAGAAAAACAAAAATCTTCAATAGCCATCGGCTTTCAACTTTTGGCTGCAGGAAATATTGATGCATTTATCAGCGCAGGAAATACAGGGGCAATGCTTGTTGGAGCATTATTCAGCATTAAAGCATTAGAAGGAGTTTTGCGCCCAACTATTTCAACTATTATTCCTAAAGAAAATGGCGGCACCGGGTTGTTACTCGATGTTGGTCTAAATGCAGATTGCAAACCGGAACAACTAAATCAATTTGCGATCATGGGTTCTGTGTTTGCCCAAACTATACTTGGTATTGAAAATCCGAAAGTAGGTTTAATGAATGTTGGTGAAGAAGAAGGTAAAGGAAATATTCTTTGCCAGGCCACTTATCCCCTACTCAAAGAAAATAAGCATATTAATTTTATCGGCAACGTGGAAGGTCGTGATGTTCTTATGGATAAAGCCGATGTAATGGTATGCGAAGGCTTTACCGGAAATATTATTTTGAAGCTTGCTGAATCACTTTATGATATTGCACAGCGTAAAAATATCCAACACGAATATTTTGACAGGTTCAACTTTGAAAACTACGGCGGCACACCTGTCCTGGGTGTAAATAAACCTGTTATTATTGGTCACGGCATTTCGAAAGCAAAATCATTCAAGAACATGATAGTGCTTGCGCAAAAAATGATTGACAAGGATGTGATGCAACGAATGAAAGATGAGCTGGTATAAAAGTTGCATCCTGAACTTTAGCTTATTATCTTTAATGTCCATCCACCATGTATCGCCTTTTTTATACCATATTATTCATTTTGGCCTACACTTGTTTACATGGGCAGCAAAGTATCGAATTTACGCAGCCAGCAAATCCTGCAATTACAGAAAAAACAATTTTCTACAACCTTGCAGGGACTACAGTTCCAATAAAAATTACGCAATACGGTGAAAAGACCGATGTTGTCTTTATCAATCTTCATGATGATGAAATAACTTCTGTTGATGCTGCCAAAAGAGTTTTAGAAGAATATGGCGGCCTGTTGATAGAAGTAGAAAATAATGCTCAAAGAAATATTCGATTCAAACTGGGCAGTTATTTTTTTAAAGTCGATCCTAACACGATCTTTTCTGAAGAAGGAATAAAGAAATCACTTGAACAACTAGGACGAACTTCTGTTAAAGCAGTTGATGAAGTTGAAAAACTCGGTCAACGGATCATTCAGTTAATACCCGAAGAAACTTCCTGTATAATTTCCCTGCATAACAATACACCTGAGTTTTTTTCTGTTACAGAATATGCGGCTGGTAATAAAAGATCTGTTGACAGTAAAAAAGTTTATATAAATATTGAACAGGATGCTGATGATTTTTTTCTAACTACCGATAATAATTTATACGAAAAACTTGCCGACAAAGGATTTAATACAATTCTGCAGAATAATAAAAACAGTACAGAAGATGGTTCATTAAGTGTTTACTGCGGCAGAAAAAACATCCGCTACGTTAACTGCGAAACCGAACACGGAAAAACCGGGCAGTATTATGAAATGATGAAAGCCCTTATGGTTTCACTTTACAATAGAAAATAAAGTTGAACTTTTAATAATTACCCCCTTTTAGGGACTTTAATTTATCAAAAAGTTGTCCCTGAATCAAAAGCTTCTTTGTATATTTAATCCGTCACTCCGACCTTAAAAAAATCACTCCTGATTAGTAACACGACTCCCCCTTTGAAAAAATTTTAATCTGCCCATTTTAAAGTAAAAGGATCTGGACTAAAAATGTTGTTTTAAGTCATATCTGCCTTTTGGAATCTGCCACTATTGCTTGTTGTATAGTCGTTTGCTTACAAAAATATCTGTAGACGCCGCACCCGATTGAGATCTAAATATTATTTTATGAAAATCAATCAAACCGCAAAAACCGTTTTCTTATCCTTTGCAATTTCCTTTTTTTATGAAGGTTCCTTTGCTCAGCTCACTCCAAGAGATTTTACACTTTTGTCGGGCCCCAACTCGCCGGGAACAACTCTTATAGGCTCCTCCATCACTATTAACGGTGGTAAAGTAGGAGCATATAAATTGGTTCAAACAACAGGCAACACCACTATTAATGCTGATATTATTTCTGGCGACAAAATAATATTGACGAACAGTAATATTGTTAATGGCAGAATATCTGCCGCCGCCAACTATCCCAATTTACCTATCTCTACTGGTACTATTCTTTCAGTCGGGTCCAGCACGTCCATTAGCGGCAATATTGATGTAAACGGAAATATTGTCATTGGAGGTGGAACAGTTTTAGGAACAGTAACTCTACCGGTGGGTCGTAGCTATTCGGGTCCGGTACCTTCAGGTGATACAGTTTTTGGAACGCCAAACCTGCTGGCATTACCTACAATGCCGCTGCCATTTAATATTAATGGCATTTACCCCGTTCCAAATACGGCAACTTACACTGCAAACTTTACAGAAGGCCCCGGTAATTATGGTAATATAAACTTTAGCGGCAATCAGACAATGAAACTCGTTAAACCCGGAGTCTATGTGTTTAATAGCATTACAATGACCGGCAATTCTAATAAAATCATTTTTGATTTTGACAATACAGTCGGTAATTATTTGATATACGTTCGCAATAATGCTGATTTCGGCAAATTAAATGCAAGTACTATTGGAGGCAGCGCTTCAAGAATTTATTTAGAAACGCAAGGTCTCGGAACAGGTACATCAATTCCTGGTTACAGCTTTATCATTGCAAACGGTTCTTCAGGTGGTGGTTCCAAATGGATGGGAACTGTATATGCAACTAATAGCGGAATAAATATCGGCTCCGGAACAGGATCAAGCTTGCTCACAGGCGCCTTTATAAGCAACAAAGCTATTACACTTCAAAGTGGAGTTACGGTTGTTTATGCTCCTTTTAATGAATGCTCACCACCTGATATAAATGCTGGCCCAGACCGTCCATTAAATTTTATTGGACAAAACTCACTTACTGCTATCTCCAATACGCCAGGTGTTTCATATAGCTGGCAGGCCACAAACGGAGGAACAATTACTTCAACAAATACAAACACCCCAACAATTTCAGTTTCTTCCGCAGGAAAATATATAGTTACAGCTTCCGTAAGTGCAAATTGTTCATCAAAAGATACAGTTGTAATTACTGCTGCAGTACGTGATGTAATAGGATCGGAATTACTTTCTATTTACCAGAATTATGGCACCACTTCGCTTAGCAGTCTTGATACATTCTTTGCAATTTCAGGTGCATATGTAAAAATTGATTTGATATTCTTTGCAGGAAAAAGACAACAACTTTTAGATACACTATTTAAACCCAGCTATGGCCTTATTGATACTTTTACAAATGGGGCCAGCCCACTTACTATAACTGGAGATTTTCCAATTATCAATTTATTAAAATTGAATTCCCTCGGTAGCCTTATTAATTATTGCCGACCTTATTACCAGCCATATACTTTTAAGATCAATAAAAATTATTACGAGGATTTTTCAGAAAGAGATACACTTACTGGTTTAGTTAAAACAGCGGGTGACACTACCATGCGAACACATCTTGTACGACCAGGGTACAGATTGAATGGTGATGGGATTAAAATAGGCGTTTTATCGGATAGCTATAACAGAATTACGAGTGGCACTACGCCAACTCTTCCATTACAACCTATTAAAATACCACCATATATAATTGATCCGGTAACACTGGATACAATAGGAACAATTAATCCTATTCATCAAACATTCAGAACACAGAGTGCGGCACAAGATATTGCGCAAGGCGATCTGCCAGGCGATACGTTAGGAGTAGTTAATCCAAATGGATATCTTAAAAATGTACATGTATTGCAAGACTTCCCGGCTTCAGCTACTGATGAAGGAAGAGCTATGTTGGAAATAATTCATGATGTGGCGCCTGCCTCAGAACTATATTTCCGTACCGCATTTCTTACTGCAGGTGATTTTGCCAACGGAATAAGAGCATTAAAAAATGCAGGCTGTAAAATTATCGTAGATGATGTAACATATGCCACCGAACCATTCTTTAAAGACGGTATTGTGGCAAAAGCAGTAAATGAAGTAAAAGCGCTGGGTGTTACATATTTTTCTGCTGCAGGAAATTTTTCCAACAAGTCATATGAAAAAGAATTTAACCCTGTTGATGCGACCTCAATCGGTTTCCCCGGCGCTAAGGCTCACAACTTCGCCAGTGGCGGTACAGTTGATATGTTTCAGCATATAAAATTGAAACCCGGCAGCTACACTTTTGTTTTTCAATGGGTAGATAACATTTATTCCTCAGGTGAAATAGCCGGTACACAATATAATGTGGATATTTTCCTTACCAAAAACACGAATGGTACAGGATTGATAGGTTTTAACAGGGATAATACTTTGGGTGACCCGATCGAATTTATACCGATCACAATTGTTGGCGACTTCCCTGGTGATACCACAGCAAAAGACTATAATGTACTTATTGTAAATAATACGATCACCGGAGATCCTCAACGCATCAAGTTTGTTGGTTTTCGTGGCGACGTTCGGTTTATGGAATACATTGAGGGTAATTCAACAATTGTAGGACAGGCAAACGCAGAAGGAGCTATTTCAATGGGTGCTGCCAGATTTAATCATGTACCGGGGCATCCATTATTGCCAGCAACTTTATCATCCATTACAAAACCACAGATCGAAAAATTCTCTTCAAAAGGCGGCACATGGACAGAAGGCGGAATAAGACAAAAGCCTGACCTCGTAGGTCCAGATGGTGGAAATACAACAGTGAAATTAGGACAAGATTATCCTGACTGGGTATTAGATGGCTTTTCTAATTTCTTTGGCACTTCTGCATCTGCCCCACATGCTGCAGCAGCTGCAGCGTTGATCATGCAGGGACGGAAAAGATATATTACTGGTCATCCTGAAACCTCGCCGGATGAGATGAAGACTTTGCTACAGTTAACGGCAGTAAATATGCGACCACCCGGGCTAATTGGGTATGACTTTAATTCTGGTGCAGGATTGATTGATGCAGATTCAGCTATGCGAACTTTTGCTGCGCCAACACCATTTGAAATCCAATTGGTTGTTCCTTCAAATATTATTCCCGGCGAATCGGAATTTATTTTAAGAATTATCGGTCAGAATTTTAGTACCAATACAGTTATTTATTTTAATGATTCAGTTATTCAAACACAGTTTGTAAATAAGAATGAGTTGACTGCAGTAATAGGCCCATTTGAAGGCAACCCTGAAATAAGAGCTTTTACAAATAACATAACAGATTTTGGTGATGGTGGTTTTTCCAATACCCTGTTTTTCTTTGATGCAGATATTGTAGTAACCGCCATAGATATTACTAAGAAATATGGAGAGACAATGCCTGCTCTTGACACGGTTATTAGCATAATTCATACTATTACTGTAGATGGAATACAGGTTCGGGACACAACATTACTTCAGGATACGACATTGACACTTGCACAACTCGGCCTTAATACTTTAACGCTAACGACAACTGCTACGAAGTATAGTGATGTGGGCACTTACGCAATTACTCCATCAAGGATTTTTAATATAAATGATCCTACCGACCTGGCACTATTAAAAAAATATAATTACACGTTTAACAGGGGATTTGTAACAATAGAAAAGCTTCCGATAAAAGTTACCCCTAATGATAAAACAGTTGTTTATGGACGTGTAATTGATAATATAAGTTATAAGTATACTAATCAAAATGGAACTGCGATCACCGATGCCGTTCTGCTTAATAAACTTGATTCTTCCCAAAAAGAATTCACTCCAAATAATGTTCTTGCGGTTGTAAATGGCTATCCTGGTTCCACTGGCCTTACCGATGCTGACCTTATTAATATGAGCGGCATGGTGAGTTTTCAATCAGTAAAAAATTCAAGAAAATTTGAAGTGATCAATGGTGTACTGACTCCTTTACCTGCCAATTCAACTAAGTTTAATGTACAGTATCTTGTTGATGTAGGTGCACAGGCAATCCGCAATTTTAAAACTAATCCAGCTCTGGCAATATTTGAACCTTCTTATCCGAATATTCATTCAAGAGCTATTGTTGGTGCTGGTGCATTGTCAACGGGCGGCGTACATGTAAATGTTACAAACAAACAAATGGTGAATGGAACTCTTGTGCAAATGGTAAATGGCACCTCAGGCACATATGCACCAATATTGAACGGAACACTTGTGCAAATGGTGAATGGGAAATTAACAAATGGCACATTAGTGCAAATGGTGAACGGAACTTTAGTACAGTTAGTAAATGGCGAGCTTATACCACTCGCAAATGGCACATTGGTGCAATTAGTAAATGGCACATTAGTGCAAATGGTGAATGGAACTTTGGTGCAATTAGTGAATGGCGTAAACCAGCCTGTAGTTAACGGATCTTCGGTACAAATACAAAATGGCACTCTTGTTCAACTCGTAAATGGAACACCATTGACAAATGGAACATTGGTACAAATGGTGAATGGAACTCTAGTGCAATTAGTGAATGGAACGTTAGTGCAAATGGTAAATGGCGCATCAATACCTATTACCAATTCTCTACAAATTCAAAACGGCACTCTTGTTCAACTAGTGAACGGTGTATCTTATGAAATGCTTAATGGAACACTGGTGCAATTGGTAAATGGAACATTGGTACAATTAGTAAATAGTTATACATCAAGTCCGGGTAACAATGAGAATGCAGCTGTTATTATAGACACAGATGATGTAGCAGAACAAGATGGTTTTGTTGGCGCCATGTTCTCCACTAACATAATTACGGGTCTTAACATCGGTACACAATCATTAATAAGCAGCACATTGATCAATTCCAACTTTGCAATTACTTACGGACTCGGCCATGTTACAATAGTTGAAGACAGTGCTTGTTTATTGACGCATAGTCCGTTTAAGAATTTTGGCAATACAACACAACAACCAACAAGTTTATGGTTGAATTTAACAACCAAAGTCAGCGGCCAACTTGTGGCAGAAGGAGATTATCTTTTATTTAAATCAGCTTCAGTAACTTTCAACAGCATCACATCAACACCATCAGTAACTAATCTTGCAATGCCGAATGGCAAGATCGTCGCGACAGCCGCAGTTAATTCGCCCATTACAAACTACGATGCCGCTATTAATACATGGATCACGAAAGTTCCGTTAGGTTTTGCAAGCACATCTGATCTTTTTGTTTCAGGAGTCATCATTAATTCAAGCAATGGATTTATAAAAATGAATGGTAATACAAGTTCAGTTGTAAAAGGAATGTTTTATAGTAATAAAGCTTTCACTGATCAATGGGGCTATGGAATTGCAGCATACCAACCACAATTCACATATGCAACAATAGCCGGGTCCGGGCAAGTCGTTTCAATCAATGGAAATTATCGGGCAGGTACCCCTGTTCCAATTTTATCTTCGCTGGTTCAGGGTGCCAGTGGTGGTGGAGGAAATAATTATACAGGAAGTAGTTCTTCATTCCAAAATTTCACGGCGTGTATTGATCCAAATTCATTACCATCAAGCCGAATCATGAATTCATCATTGACACTTGAAGCGGGTCAACCCATTCCATCCGGGCCGGAAGTTACAATCAATCCAAATCCTGCCTCGAATTCTATAACTGTTTCCTTTATTCCTTTAAAAGCCGGCGCTTCTAAAATTGAAATATTTACAATTAATGGTAGAAAAATTCTTGAAAGTAATTATGGTTTTTGCGAAGCGGAAAATAAATATATAAAGCAGATAGATGTAAATAAATTAATAAATGGAATATACCTGGTTCGTGTTTCAACAGCAGGAAAGATGACAAACAAAAAAATCATCATATCGCGATGAACAAAAAGTGAATTAGCCGGCAGATAAGTTCATGCCGGCTTTAAATTTAATCGCTACTATGTAAACCCAAAAACCATGAAACAAAAACTAAAAATTTTAACTCTTTTTCTCTTAATCGTTTCTATCGAAAGTTTTGGGCAAAAGCCGATTGAAGATGAGTTAAAGATTACAGAGGACACAGCATCGGTCAATCTATTATTGAAAAAAAGTAAAGAAAAGCTTGGCACCTCTCCTGATAGTGCGATCGGTTTAGCAATGCAGGCAAAAGACCTGGCAGAAAAAATAAATTATGATCAGGGTAAAGCATTATCATTAAAAAATGTCGGGCTTGGCTATTATTATCAGGGTAAATATTTGGAAACACTTGATTATTGGACGCAGTCATTGGCTATTTATGAAAGCCTGAATGATGAAACGGGAATTGCCAATTTGCAGAATAATATCGGGGCGGTTTATGCAGATCA
>Ga0193738_1000115_pt1 | contig 50701 bp, 58 predicted proteins | sample L2a1metaG_FD_144927 | JGI IMG/M metagenome (GOLD analysis project Ga0193738, IMG submission 144927) | Soil microbial communities from a riparian zone of the East river system, Colorado, United States - L2a1 | ecosystem: Environmental > Terrestrial > Soil > Riparian zone | place: USA: East River... | reverse complement strand
CCTTTTATTCTTTCTTGAATAGAATTAACTACAATTGCTTTTACCTCATCTGATGTTTTACCTGGATTGTTAGCAATAGCAATAGGCTTAACTTTCTGCATAACCTCTGCTAAATCAGCTCCAGACTTAAGAATAACATTTCCATCTTCTACAAGATAGTTGATTTTCTTACCTTCAGGACTAGTATACACTTGAAGTCCTTCTGCTTTTGGTTGTTCTTTAGGAGCAGTTACAACCTCTGATTCAAGAGAGTTTTGTAATACGAAGTATATTCCTTCTCTATTTTGTTCATCTCCTTTTACAGCGAGAACAGGTGTTGTAACAGCCTTTTCAGAAACTAAATAAGTTTGATAGTTTTCCCATGTTTTGTATTCAGGAGCTCCTTCTTTGTCAAAACCTATTAATTCTCTGTATTTCTTTAAACCCTTTTTAAGCTCTGAATTAGACACATTATGGTACATATTCTCTAATAGGAGAACGATTTGTTCCTTATTAGCTTCTATAGAAGAAGGGGTAAATATAAAGTTTCCACCTCTACCAGATATAAACAGTCTGGTTGTGTCATCTTCTAATTGTTCAAACCATACATTATTATATGTAGGCTCTGTTCTTTTATCAGTTTTAAGGTTTTTAGGAATACCCCAATATACAACTGTTTTTAGCCATGAGAACAATGGTTCAGATTTCTTTACTCCATTCTTAGTGTCTTCATTGACATTCTTAGCAACTTGTAGAATAGCAGAATATATGTTCTCTACTCTCTTCTTTCCTAGTTTAGAAGTGTTTAATTTAAGCATTCCTACACCAGGAACTCTTAATAATACTCTTCCTATAAAGTTTTTAAATGACACACCATTTTCAGGAGTTGGGTCATTTAATGTACTAACTTCTAATAAATTCTCCTTTTCAGCAAAATCATCTTCTGTTACAAATCCTATATTAAGAACGCTATTTTCAGCTCCAAAATTATCTACAAGTTGTCCTTTATCATTACTTATTTGTTCATACTTCAATATTCCAAAGCTAGCATTGAATTCCTTCATAGGTTGAAGAACCTCTGATTTCAATACAAAATCTCTGTGAGCTGCATATCTTTTCTTAAGTTCTTCTTGAGTTTCTTTAGAAGTGGAGTCTCTGAACATTGTTTCAGGACCGCTTCCATAATTAAGTTCTAATACCTCTCTAGGTCTTACTTGGTAAATAGCCTTATCAAGAAGAGAGGTTTTAATTACTTCTCCATTTTCATCTACAAAAGAAAATTGTTCATTTCCATCATCCTGTACAAATACTACAGCCACTACAGAGTTTTTATCAATAGTTGTTCCTGTAATTAAATGTTCTATAAGACCAGGAATACCAGCTTTAGCTTCTGTTTTAGCAGTGATTTCAAGGGCTCTTAATTTATCTCTATTCTCTAAATTAGGAAGATTGATACCAAAGGTATTAGCTCTTTTTTGATGAGGTTTCCCATCATCTACAGCAACAGTTCCATTAATAACAGCATTATCATCCTTTTTCTTTTCAGGTTGATATTCTCCTTCAGAAACATTGTTTTCAATATCTGAAGTATGTGTACCTAATACTTGTTGTAAAAGAGCTTTGTTTTTAGCTAATTTTAAAGCTTGTTCTTGTTGTTTTTTAAACTCTTCTATTTGAGCATCTACTTCTTTTAAAATATCATCAATTAACTTCTTGTTATCTAAAGAATTCACATAAGCAATTTTGTCTCCAGTTGGAGCAGGTATTTCTTTATATTTACTCCTAGTTAAAACTTCATCAATTGCTGAAGAAACCGCTTGATTTATTTGTTCAGAATCATTTGAAACATCTGATATTTCATATTCTTTAAATTTAGCAGGAGACAGGAAAACAACTTCTCCACTAGGAAGTATTGTTTCAAATTCTCCTCCTAATGTACTAGAAACAACAGAAAGCTTAGGAGATACCTGAATTGTATTTCCTTCTCTTCTAATAGGTTGTGAAAGAGAATATTGCTTTCCAACCTCTATTTCTTTAGGAATAGATCTTCTAGTACCTGGAACTGCTTGTTTTACCTCAACAACGTCCTCTTCTTCTATGACAGGAGTGGTATCCTTTACTTGATATTTCTCAGGAGATTTCTTAATATCATCATATTCTTTTATAAATAAATCTCTTCTTAAAGAGAGTTCTAAATAATCTCTTAAATTAGATTTTATTTCGTCTTTTATATCAGAATTGACATTTAACTTATTAACATTAGATACAGCTTTATCAATATTCTCTTGATTGATTTTACCATCAAAGAATAACTCTTCTGAATTAATTGCATTCTCCATTAATAATAATGAAAGAGAAGGAAGACGTTTGTCATAATCTGCCACTTTAGAAGCAGCATATATCATCTGGTCTATTACAGCAGGTGTGTATGCTGCATTTCCTCCATACCTCAAATTAAGAGATTGGTATAGAGATTTTACATTTTTAGCTGTATCTTCAAGATTGGCAAGACGTAATATGTATGCCTCCCTTGTATCACCATTCAATACTTTTCCTTCTGATTGTAATTGAGCAAACCCTTGTTCTGTAGAAGCAAGTTCTTTATAATCATTTATATCAGCTGTTATAAGGTCAAAACGACCATATTTGATTCTAGGAGTAAGATAGTTTATAATATAATCAGCCTCTTTTTCTTTACTTTCAAGAATATCCCCTTGTCTTAAAGCGGTTTCTCTTTCTTGTTGTAATACTGTTCCTCTATTAACACTATCTATAGTGTCTTTTGTGAAATCAGAAAGTTGCCATTTATTGAACTTTTGAATAGCATCCGCTGTATTCTTACTTCTTTCAACAGATTCTTTGAATTTTCCTCTTCCTAGCATCAATGCTCCAGACAGTCCACCAATTAGAATATTCTCCATACCCTCGTCTGTTCCAATGGTTTGTGTAATACCTTGGGCCATTGAATCTAAAACATCTGCTACATCCCCATCATATTTCTTATTATAATAGTCTTGTGTTCCTATAGAAATGGCAAATTGAGCCCCTTCCTCAAACCCTTCAGAGGCTGAGAATGTATAAGGTGCTACAGTTTTTATTCCAGAGAGAAGTTTTCCTCCTAATGTTCTTGCTTGAGGAGCAATGAATTGACCAGCTTCATTTTTAGAAACAGCAGAAATATCTGATTTTAAAGAATTAATAAGTCCTTTTTCTGCTGTATATGAGCTTCCTAAGATTTTAGGGAATTGAATATAATTTGTTGCTGATAGTAAGGCAGTGTTTAACAAGAATGAAGAGTTACCAACATGGTCTGCCTCCATATTGATTTTATCAAGGTCTGCACCAATAGGTTCTCTTCCGTTATTTAAGGCTTTATATTCCTCAATCTTTTCATCTCTAAATTGATTAAGGTTATGAAAAGCTTCAAAACCTGCTTCACCTGTTGTAGCTAAACCAGCTACTAAAGCACGTCCTCCCGTATTTAAAGCACTATATGAAGAAAGGAATTGATCAGAAAGACCTCTCACTTTTCCATAAGTATCAGCTACTTTATTAGCTGCTAGAAGTCCTTCTTCTGTAGCAGCTAAAGTTTCTGCTGCTTTTCCTACAGAGAATAAACGTGATGTTAAAGGAAGTGCTCTAAGTCCTGCTGCATAAACTTGTCCTGAAAGAGCTGCTCCTGCTGCAAATCCTAAGTTCTTTACAATGCCATCCCAAAAGAAGTTTCCTGTAAATAGCTTTGTAGGAGAATACCATCTGGCATTCTTTTCTACATCCTTGTAATAGTTAGGAAGTTGGTCTTCTAATTGTTTATTAAGCTCATCTAGAGCTCTGTTAAAATCATTATCATAGAATGAAGCAGCTCTTCCATCATTTATGGAATTAACTACACCATTTAATAAACCTGCTGTTGATTGTAAGAAAGTTGTTCCTGTTAATACAAGTCCCTTTCCTACACCATTAACCATTTTATCAACCCATCCCTGTCCTTGAGCATAAGCATCTTCGTTATTATAATCTCCAGGAACTAATGTGTCATATCTGTTAGATGTCACTTCTTTCAAACTTCTTGAAATACCTCCTCCTGTAAGAGGTCTTCTATCAGATGGTTTAGCAAGAAGATGATTTTCAATAGCAGACAGTGCAGAAGGCGTAATTTGTCCATCAACATTTGGAAGAGTTGTATTTAACCCCTTAAAAGGAATATTAGGTAAATCTACCTGTGTTTGTTGAGGGGAATAATTATAAGCTTTTTCTAAAGCAGCTCTGTCAATTAAAGGAACTTGTGGTTCTTGGGCCATTATAAAGGTTTTTTAGAGGCGTTCTCTACTTGTTTTAAATCATTCGATGTTGCAGGACGTTCATTAATAAGTTCGAAAATAGCAGCATCATTTAACATTCTTAATGCATCATTTAAGGCGTCTTTTGAAATCATTCCTGTTCTAGGGTAATCTATATCATTATGCCATGTTTTTGTAACAGGGTCGAATATGTTTAATTTCACTGTATAACGTCCACTTTCTGGTGATAAGGTGACAATATTCCCTTTAACACCATAGACATTTGCTGATGGAAAATCTATTTTTGAAAGATAAGCATTATCTGGTGTAGATGGTCCAGAGCTATATGCTGTAGAATATCCTCCCATTTTTCTCATTTGTTCTAAATATGGCTGTACAGCCTGTAGTTGTGATGTTGCTTCAAATCTTGCTGCTCCAAACATATTCTGTTTCTGTTCAGGAGTAATATTAACTGCCACTTCTCCCTCTTTTCCACTAACATTTAATGTGTATGAAGGAGCTTGCCTTCCATCAGAAGTGCCAGGTGTTGTTGTAATGAAATAAAGAGCATCCTTATTATCTCTTAATTTCTTTGCTGTTTCAATATCGAAATTAGGAGAATTTGCTATTCCTTCTGGAGCTTTAGCAAGCTCTATAATTTTAGCAAGATTATTAGCCATTGATGTTTTCTGATCAGCATTTGCTGTAGGAATACTATTCATAGCTCCTTGATTATAAGAAAGCCTTTTACTAACTTCATCGGCTGTAAACTTATTTATCTTATTTAAAGTTTCTGAATAAGGTTGATTAACTGTGTTGCTGTAATATCTTAGAGCATCATCTACTGTTTTATTGGCAGGAATTGCTCCTCCCTTCATTTGAAACAATTTAAACATCTTAGGAGACATTTCTTTTTTAGCTTTTTCATAATCATATACAGTACCTCTTCCACCTCCTGTACCTGCTCCTGTTACAAATGATGCTCCTGCTGAAATATAATTAGAAGACATATCATTAAAGTCTACAAGTTCTTTTGGTGAATATGAAGTTTCAGTTCCTCCTGAAGAGATTCTTAAAGAAGGAGCATCTTTTGGAATTTTTGAATAAATATCTCCATATGTGTCAACTGCCTTTTTCTCAATATCTGTTATCATTACAATATCAGAAAGAACATCTCTTCTCATTTTTTCTGTTAGAGAAAGATGTTCCGCTACAATAGGAGAAACACTTGCAGGAGATTGCTCCCATGCTTGCTTTTGTTGATTAAGCCATTGTTTATCTTTTCCTTGATTTTGTATAAAATTAGCATCAACTGCCTCCACTGTCAAAGCTCCATCTCTAGTTTCTTGCACAATTCTATCAAATGTATATCTAGGAACATTCTCTTGGTTAACTCCTGCACCCAAAACTCCATAGTCTGCTTCTCCTTGTTCTTTAGTTCTTATTTCTCTTTCTTTTAAAGCAAGACCTCTTTCATCTTGATTGTATTTTAAAGTGAATTGCTTTGCTTTCAGCATCATTTCTTCTCTCCATTGAGCATTTTTTACATAAGGACTATCATGTACTGTTTGAGATGTTTCTGTATAAGAAAAGGCCTTAGCAAAGCCATCTATAGCGTTTCGTGTGAAATATTGAGCTCTAGCAGCATCAGAGTTTCCTTGTTGTAAAGAAACAAGAACTTCTGAATAATCTGTTCTTACATTTCTAATGATTTTGTCAATGTTTGATATTTGTCCATTAAGTTTTTCTTTCTCCTGAACAGAAGTTGTAGAGCTTTTTGCATTCTCTAGAATTTTCTTTTGTTGTTCATAGAAATTTATTGTACCACTACTTTGTTGTTGTATACCTCTGGAGAATTGAACATCATCAACATTCGAGAAATTATAAATTCCATCAATTCCCATCTGTTCAAAATCGGCAGGTGTAAGACCAACCATCAGTGCTTGTTGTATTTGTTCTGGAGAAATACCAGCCATTTCTTTTCTTACTATTGCATCCGCTATTACAATGTTTCCTTGCCCATCAACTGTAAAAGCATCATCTGAAACTGCCTTATTTTTATTTAGGGATTTTAAAACTTCCAGTCCATTCTTCTTCCAATTGGAATATGGTTTATATGCTCCATTGAAAGAGCTATTAATGTCCTGGCTATTCAACCAACTCTGAGCTTGTCTATTAAATACATATTCATTAGAAGGAGAGGATTTTCCCTCTTTTCTAGCTGTTTCCATTTCAGCCACTCCTTTTCTATATTTAGCAGCACTTCCTACAGCATTTTGAATATTCTTATCCTTACCAACTTGGCTTATCATTCCTCCTACATTATTCACTAATTGATAATTAGAGAAATCTCCAGCTGCCATACCTCTAAGTCTTCCTTTTAATTCACCAAGTTTACTTTGTAAATAGGCTTTATCAACATCTCTGATAACATCCATACCAGCAATATTATCAATATTTGCTTGTATTTTCTGATACCCTTGATCATACAAGGCTTGCTTACGTGCACCAACTTGCACCATAGCTTCTACAGGCAGTTGTTGCACATAAGGGTTGAATTCTTGAATGGTATCTGTAAACGAGGCCAATTGATTAGTGTTTAAAAGTGATTAGTTATATCTTTATCAAAAAGACTATTAAAATATAAATCGTCTTCTTTTTGCTTTTCTTTATCAGGAATATTGAATATTGAACACACCCAATTTTTGAGCTTTTCTTTAAGAGAGAGTGCAGGTAAATTAACTATTTTAGTTGTAATATAATTACCTCTAGGAGAACAACTTACAGTTTTAGCATAATGTTTCATTAGATCTTTTTCCATTACTTCATTAAGCTTTTCTTGCATATTTCCTACAAAAGCATATCGGTAATATGCTACTTTTTTGAAATGTTGAGGATTTAATTCTTTTTCTTCTGTTGAGAACATTTCCTCTTTTTTAAGAGGAGGAAAATCTATCAAGGCTTTATAGATCCACTTATCATTGGGTTTGTTTTTAAGCATATTACAATATTTAGTTATTACAAAATTAACACAAATTGTTAGATATACCAAATTTATAACGAAAATTAGTAATTTAGGTATAACTTGATTGATTAGCAGTTTTTATAGCTTCTTACCAAAGAGCCATTTCGTCCTGTCTTAGCTTTAGTTCCAACATCTTTTAATTGTCCTCTAGAATTGAATTCAGGTTCTTTTCCTATTGGAACTAGTCCATCTAAATACTGATTTCCTGTATCTCCTGCTGAAGGGTATTGAAAATCAGCCAGTGGATTAAGGTTGTAAGCATATCCTTTAGGACCAAATCTGTAATTATAAAGATTTTCATATACTCCTAATGTCCTGTTTTCCAGCTTGTTACGTTGTATTTTGTCAGAAATAGAGGAAATAGCGGATTGAGCAGTCGCTTTAGTTTTACTTTTAGCAGTTGCTTGTCTTACATATTGTTGGTCTAAAATGCTTAAATTCTTCAACTGGGCATCATTTAAAGTACCCCTATTTCTATTGAAAACACCTTGTTTTTGTTGCTGATTAAACCTAAATTGCTCTCCTAACACCCCTGAATTAGCTTGGTATTTTTGTGCAGCTAATGTAGCCAAAGCAGAAGGATTTGCTCCTACAGTGCGTTGTATTGAGTTAAAATCAGCCTGATTAGCATTCATCTGATCTTGTAAGGAAATGTCACTAACCTGCTCTAATAAAGGGTTGTAAAGCTGTGCTTGTACAGGTTCCAGTTCATTAGAAGCCAAAGCTAGTCTTTCTCCTGCCAATTGATTAGGGTCTAATCCTAATTGATTAGACGGCCTTAAATAAGGCAATGCTGTATTAATGAATTCAGCTACATTAAAGCCCTTAGATTTAGCGCTTATCTCAGGTGAGATTTGCGGTGTAGCCTGAGGAGAAGGCTTCATAGGGTCTATAATGTCCAAATAATCGGTAAAATCTGTACTAGGGGTATTTATGGTCTTTTTAGCCCCTTTATATAAGTCAGTTGTATAAGGTTTTCCTCTATAATTGAATTCCTCCACTCCTTTTCTTCTAGCTTCAGCAAAAGCTCTATTAAATTCTTCTCCTCCTTTTCCAGGAGCTTTTACATTAATAGTTTCTGTTTCTCCTGGTATAGAAGATTTTATGAAGAGTCTATTAGGGTTAGAAGGGTCTGGTTGCCACCCTTGTTTTAGATATTCTTCTACTTCAGCTCTTGAAATAGTACGACCATCCTGAGCAATTTTCAAACCATTTTTTGCTTTTTTAATATGTCCTCTAGCAAGAGCATCACTTTCTAAACCATATTCTTCTGCTGTTTCAAGAATAGCATTCTGTATAATAGAAGCATTTTGCTTCTTTTGTGCAATATCTTTAAGTCTCATATCTGCTCCTTTTATCATAGCTTTTCTTGAAGAAAACTTAAGCTTATCGAAAGGTGTCGATAGTTCAAGCTCATCAATCATCTTCATATTTTTATTTGTAATTTTATTTTGCTTATCTTCTGCCTTACTTAAGTCAGCAATATAATTCTTGAATTTCTTTCCTTTAGCTTTAGGATCATTTAATTCCAATACACCAAAAGGGGGAATCTTCATGTTACCAAAAACCGTTAGTCCATCACCAAGTTTAACAGCAGGTTCTCCTCCTTCTACTTCAACTCTATTTCCACCAAACTTCATATCAATACCTCCTTCTTCATGAGAATCTCCTCTGAACATCACAGTTTCACCTGTATCTGGTAAATAAGGGTTTGAAGAAATAGGTGCTGCACCACCTCCTTCATAGGTTTCTAAGTCTCCTCCCATTGCATATTTATTAGCTCTTAAATGTCCACCAATTCTTAAATTTCCTCCGTCTTCCATAAATCCTGTATATGAATTTCTAAGACTTGAAACACTTTGATTTAAACCTGCTATTCCTAAATTCTTATTAGCTTTTCTATTATATTCCTCTGCTTTTTTTGCATTTATATCTAGTGCTCCACCAATAGCTCCACCTAGGAAACTACCTACAGCTCCACCAACAGGACCTAACAAACTTCCAGCCACCCCTCCTAAAGTACTGCCAACTTGACCTCCTCCATTAGGAACTCCTCCTTGACCAGTAACAGCACTTCCTAATATTTGTCCTAAATTACTAGCTCTTCCTGTACCAATCCCTTCAAAGAATTTTCCTGTTTGATCAAGAAATCCACCGTTTTGTAAATTAGCACCATCTTTGGCAAGGTAGTTTGTACCTGTTCCATAAGTAGGCATTACAGTATTAGGGTCAATAACTTGATCTTCTGGTCTAAAATATTTACGCTTTGTTCTTTCAGGAGATAGTTCACTAACTTGTTTAGTTAATTCAGAAAGTTCATATGCCTGTTGTGCTTGTTGTTTAGCTTTCTTTCCCTGTCCTATCTGTTGTATACCTCCAATTAAAGAAGTGGCAGAATTTAATATTCCCATTGGACCACCTAATTTATCACCTATATCTCCAAGGAAATTGTTGTTAGGGAGAGTATTAGAAAATTGTTCTAATTGTCCTTGTGCTGTGAATTGACCAGGGACAAATAAGTCTTCGCTTCCCCAATTTAAATTGTTAGGAAGAGGAGATGTTCCCATTTGTGCTTTCTTAAGTTTCTTTCCATTTTTCAATAAAGGAAACTCTGTTACAGAACTTCCTCTAAAATCATACTCTTGATCAGGGAACATAAGTTTCTTGTCACTTTCGTTGGAAATACCTAATACAGGATATGGTACTCCCTTCATTGTTATTTTATTAGAGTTGATTTTTGTGATTTTTCCAGGGTGTTTCAGTTGTCCTTGATTATCTTCTATTATATTTAAGCTATCAATTTTTCCTTGTAATTGTTTGGCTTTTATAGCCTTTACTTTCTCTATTCCTTGTTTTAGGAAATAATCCCAGTCTTTATGACCTCTTGCTCCTCCTGCTTGTATTACACTATCTCTCTTATTAAGAATGTTGTCATACATTGAGTCGCCTGTAATGATTTGCTTTCCTTGTTGAGCTTTCAAATTACCACCATATTTCAAACCATAAGCTCTTCCTAACACATTTCCCATAGGTTCTATAGGAGCTTTACCTTTTATATAATCTGAATAAAGAGGAGTTGGAGCTCTTAATGCAATAACACTTTCTGGACTAATATTAGTTACTTTTCCAGCAACAGCATTATCGTATAACTGTCTGTCTTCAGGAGATAAACGTAATAGAGATTGTTTTAAATAATAAGAATCGTGTTCCTTTTTATTTTTAAACACATGAGTTTTAGCCTTTTCTACTTTGACAGGCTTAGTGTCATCAATTGAAGATAAACTAGCATATAGCTCTCCTCCTAGTTGATATTTGAATTTCTTTTTCTTTGACATATTTATTTATATGATAACTGAGCTGGTGCAGATAAAAATTGTGAAACTAAGTGTAGATCATTACGATTGTCAAGAATATGTCTTATTTTAGCATCCTTAGCTCTAAAAGGAAACTTATTAAAACTTCTTGATGTATAGTTCATATTCTCCTGATTAACCTCTTTATCAATAGACATGCTTTCACAAGAGGTTAGAAATAAAGGAATAGATTTAGATTTTACAACATCCCAGAAAGTATTATATTGATAGAAATTATCACTTTTCGTAAATGTAATAGTTTTACTATTTGTATTGAATTTAGGGAAGGTCATGTATAATTTCAAGTTGTTCATTGGTTTATTTACCAATTCTAACACACCAGAGCTTTGTTGCCCGTTATAAATCACTGCTTTGTTAAAATATGAATCATCTGTCTCTATCTTTTGATTATCGTCAAATACCCCGTTTATAGATGGAAGGTATGTATATGTTTTCGTATAGTCTTTTACATTTTGAAGAATTTCATCCTGAAACTGGTATGCAAAAGGATATTCAATTACATAAGGAGCTATACAACCATAGAAATCATTATATAAAATAGGGTTTGTAAGATGTCTCCATAAAGAAGAGGTATTTACATTATCAAATTGTAAATTAACTAGTTCTTGATTTGTAATAGTTGTAATAGGGATTGTTAAAGAAAGAGCACAACAATTAATTCCTGTAGAAGATATTACAATGGCTGTAACATAATCTTCTACAGACAAGGCAATTCCTTGAATCAGTTGTGTTTTAGAGGCTTCTTCAACAAGTGTATGTCCCAATCCATCAGAAATGGAAAATACACTTGTTCTATTACCTGCTTTTTTAAGCCTTATTACTATATCTTTCATTTTAACAAGTTCCGTCTTCTCCGATAATATTTATAGCATTTGAACAATTTACTTCAGAATCAGTAATTGAGAAACTACCTCCTCCAGAACCAAGATTTGTACATGTTGAAATACTATCGCTATCAATAACTGTAATTTTTTGACCTGCTATACCTGCTCCATAAAACACCTGTATGGTGAATACTCCTATTTGATCTGTACTAAATATTCCACTAAATCCTGCTGGTACAGGGAAATTACTTCCAGATACATGTGTTACGGCTATTCCATTAACATTTACTCCTGTAATAGGAATATTTAAAGATAATGTATTATCCACACCTACTTGAGTTAGAACACAGGCTTCTGTTGTAGTTGTTGTAGTAGTAGAGCTAGTAGAGGTTGTTGAAGAACTACTAGTAGAAGTTGTAGTTGTAATACCTGTTATTTCTAAATCTATAGAATTAGGACATAAACCACTCACAGAGGTCACCCTTATAACAGTAGTTGCATCTGGTACAACTACAGATATATAACCTGCTTCTAAATTAAGTTTTGGTACATTTGTCTCAAAAGGTGACAAAAATCCATCTATATTAGAATATAAATTGAAAGGACCTGTATCTGCTCCTGCTGTTGTTAATGTTATTTCTGCTGTAAATGCCATAATTTTAATTTTACGTTAATATATTATTTCTGCTTCTCCTTCTAGGTCACACTCTGGTGGAATTGAAGTACTTGTGGTAGTTGTAGTAGGAGCAATAGAAGTACTAGTTGTTGTGGTTATTGGAGTAGAAGTAGAAGTAGTTGTTGTGGTTGGTTCAGTCAAAAAAAAAGCGTTGCCCTCTAGTTCACAATTGGGTACTCTAGCCTCTCCTTCTAATTCACAATCAAATGGAGGAATTGTTGTAGAGGTTGTAGTTGTAGAAGGTACTATTTCTGCTGCTATAGCCTCTAAATCACATCCCTCATTTAAACCAGAATAAAAGAAATTATGTTCTGCAATATACCAATTAGGAATGTAGCTGTGAAAGCTTATCCAGGACATTGTATTCATGTTAAACGAAAGAGTCCATGACTTATTACAGAAATACGTCCTATCTGTCAAATACACTATTTCTCTTACTAATTGAGGAGCTAATGTAGTTGTTGTACTTGTAGTGGAAGAGGTTGTAGTTGTTCCGTTTGTTGTACTAGTTGATGTTGTTACAGGGAATTGAGGTATTTCTCTTTCTATATAAAATTCTTCTGTTAATTCATCGTATTTTATTTCATCAAATAATGGAATATAATCTAATTTTGAAATAATAACCCTGTTAAACTTAGAGTCATACACTCCATGTATACCGATTCCATTGAAATGATTATCTGTGTTTACTGTTGGAAAATACCTTAATATCTCAAATGGAAGGTGATCTTTTAAGAATCTGTTTAAACCACTTCCAAACCCTGAAAGATCTGTAGCAGCATTTCCTGCAATTAAGAATATTTGTCCTCTTTTAGCATCTGTCGTTATCTGCCCTTGAGGTATTTTTAATAACAATTTGTTCTGACTTCCCACATAACCTAAATCTGTTTCTGCAAAATCAATAGGAGGAGAGCTCTTAAATAAAGAGTCATTTCCTAAATAAGCAGCCTGAGGATTACTTGTATTGATGGTGAGTAGAGTGTTATATAATAAACTCTTATTCTCAAATCTTGCCAGAATTGCTTTATTTTGTATACCATCTAAAGAAATTAAATCCCCGTAATTTTGAGGAAAATCGAAATATGAAACAGGCCTATATATTAACCAACTATTTATTCTATTATCTGTGAAACTTTGTTGCGCTTCAGAATAGATTGCTCTAAATGGAAAATATGTAAAACAAAGCTGTTCTTCCCAATTCACAGGAAGATGAGAGAAATAGTTCTCTTTATTCTGCTTAGAGAATGTAACATTATAATAATATGTATTATCTTGAGCAATTGTTACTTTGCTTTCTTGCAACCAATCATCAGGAATACCTGTTCCAACATGAGGATAAAAGTCTCCTTCTCTATCATTAAATGCTTGTCTAAGGTCTACGTTTATTGATGTTTCACAATAAAAATAAGGAATACCATATGCAAACATATACATTTTTCCATCATAATATGTTCTTCCAGGATTTACAACAGGAGGTGTTGCTGTATCATCTGGTACAGGAAGTTGATTATTAGGACAATCTAAATAATGAGCTTTTATTGAAATTATATTAATTAAAGGAGATGTGTTAGCATCATCGTAATCATATAAAATACTTCTAGCAGAATGCCAATATTCAGGGTAGGAAACATTCCCTATTTCATCATAGAATATATCACTATCATCAGGAGCTCCCACTCTATTATCTATAAAGAATGGAAGTTTAGTTTTAAATCCAAATTTGTTTATAAATGTGTCCCCTCCAAATATTGTAGCATATGGGCTACCTCCTATTAAATAAGCCTGATTACCAAACCTTGCTTGAAAACCTGTGTCAATTGTTTCATAAGAATACATTTGTCCCCATTGATTAGGAATGTAGTTCTTTAACGAAGCATAATATACAACACTAGAAATATCAAATTGCTTTTCTGGTTTAGAACAATCTTGTTGGGAATTGATATACCTACTTCTGTCTTCTACAACACTAACACCTGAACCAAGTAATAAACTTGGAGTTTGATCAGCAAATGGTAGAGGAGTGGCATCTTCTGATGTTCTTATAAAGACAGATGACTCTCTCTGATAATTATTTAATAATATACCCGAATCTTCTGATACAGATTGTACCGATGGAGTGAGATATTGAGAATGATCTATTTCTCTTTGTTTTATACCAAGTCCATTATCTATATCTGCATAATAATCGTAGCTTAATATTGAATTATAACTCCATCCATAATTTCTTCTGGTAATACCATTAATGTATATTTGAAGATATGCTTGATAAGCAGTGAACATTGCTGTTGCACTAAAACTTCCTATGGCTGCTATATCAGAACTTGCTGCTAAAGCATCTTCTTGTGCCTCCTTAGTTATAAGTTTGTATAGGGCATTTTTCTTAACTTCTGCAAAATGCCCCTTTCCTGCTCCAAATATAACATTCTCCAGTTTTATTATATTTCCTAAAAAAGGTTGCCCAAAGGAAGTTTCAGGAGAATTGAATACATACCTATATTTGCTTTCATCTGATGTAAAAGCATCTAATCTCTCAGGATAACACTCTTCGTTTCTTAAATAGCTAACTTGTGTTATACTGTATTCATCCACATCTGTAAAAGGAAAAGGCATAGGAACACTAGCAGCTTCCACTTGAATTGTGATAGGAGTACCTGTTCTGACAGTAACAGATTGACCATTTCCTTCTGTATCTGTATATCCAAAAATAACTGTATTTGGAAGAAAAATACCTCCAATAGTTGTTCCTCCAAATACAGTTAATGTATAAGTATCGAAAGAAACTTCTGTAACTGTAAGAGTACCAGAAACTGCAACAGGAACTGTAAGAGAACAAACTCTCTCAACAACCCCGTTTGTCATAGGAGAAGCAGCTGTGACATTTGTAAAACAATCTGTATACTGGTATGTACCATCTGAAGTAGGTGTTACTTCATAAGTATTACATTCTGAATTATAAGCATTGCTTTGAGACAATAAGAAAGGATCTTCTCTTAAGTCATTATATGGGTAATTAGGAAAATAATATTCAGTGTCTTCTCTCGTGTATTTACCAACGTTTCTTAATATTCCTTTAGCAACAATTGATTTATTAGTGCTTCTATCTCCTCTTACAATCTTGAAACCTACAATAGTATCTTTTTGTGCCTGTGTAAGAGTTGATGTAATTATCAGAGCCTCAACTTGCTGTACATTAAGTCTAACTCCTATAGGGAAAATAGCATCTTTTTGAATAGCTAAATTATAATATGTTCCATCCCCTGCTATTTCTATTACAGGTTGCTCGAAAATAGGAGAAATTCTTACATCTGGAAATTTATGATGTCTTATAGGTTGACCTGATAATTCACCCCATACATCCACATTACAGGGATATGTATCGGTTGACTCCCAATATGAGAATTCTCCAAACTGATAAGGTCCTTTGTAATCAGAATGAGGGACATATGCAGAATTTGTTTCTAAAACGGTACCTGTATTATATATCTTCCAATAAGGACTAGTTCCATCAGCATCAGGAGTTCCTATAAAATCAGGAGAAGTGCTTGGCACTGTTCCAAAAGAACGATCTGCTGGAGAAATAACTCTTCCTGGAATATGAAAACCATCAGTTTGTTTACCTCCTGCCAATAAAAAGACAATTTCAAAAGGAACAACTTCATCCCTTAAATAACCTCTTAAATTCGTAGCATTCAGTTCATTAGAATAATTCTCTGTATTAGGTATTCTCCATGTTTCCCATTGTAAATCAATCTGATTAGCAATACGTTGATAATTTATTCTATCTACAGAAGTAAGGTTGTTCCACACTAAAGTATCTTGTACTGTTGTTAAATCTCCTGCAATATCGTAATATGGAAATTTCTCAAAAATATCATTTATAGTTAATGGAATAAGAGCAACATTTTGTCCATTGTATGTAATTTGCTTAGTAGAATCATCAATAAAGAATGTACCTATAAGTTCAACAGAAGAAATATTGTTAACGGTCTTTATTACAGCAATATTGAAATATTCATAATATCCACTAATATCAATGTTTCTAACATCTAATATTACACTCTTTCCAACAGGATAATTAAATTCCAGAGTTGTTATTTGTGTATTTGCAATTGGTGTTGGGTTGGTTATAGAATAAAAAGAAGTATATCCATTACCAGAAACATCTGAATATTGAAAAGCAAATTGTACAGTTCCTGCTGTTAAATTACCTCCATTTCTAACATCTACAACCTCAAGTTCAGGAATAGCAAAATTAGGTTGTACATTTAACTTGTTACAATCTATTTCATCTGTCGTTTCTCCATCACAAATATTTGTTCCAGGTTTTATTTTTAAAGGAAGGTTGTCTAAATTAAGAAATCTTCTTGGATTTCTTCTATCTGTCCAGTAAATCTCTGTAGTACAGTTAGTTATCTTATGTACAGATTTATGTATAGGGAAGCGAATATCAAAATTTAAACAAAGAGCATTTATATATGTTTTATATAAACAATCATTGTTGTCCATATACCCTATTTCACTAGCTCCTGTATCAGGATTTGTTATAAAGAATATATGTTTATTTTGCTCATTTATAAAATGTGTACCTATAAGCTGAAAACCAACAGGAAAATTTAGACATAGTTCATTTCCTGGCTCATTTTGATAATTTACACTATTAGCATCAAAGTTCTCTACAGCAGCATTTAAAGCATACGTGAGTTTACCTTTAGCCACCTGATTAACAGTGTTATCTAAATTTAAACCAGCTATTGCAGAGTTATTCTCTTGTTTTATATTTTGATCTTCTGCCACCTTATGTTAGTTTGAAGTCCAACCCCCATTACGTCTCCAGAGGTTTCTATCTCTTCTATCGCTTCTATTGGGAAGTTCGTATTTATTGAAACTATTTAATGTTCTTTTAATACCTCTTATTTTAGCATAAGCATCTTGTTTCTTTAATTCAATTTCTGCTAATATATATGCTTCATCAGATGCTGCTTTATAATAACCTAGTTTTACTTGAAGTTGATTAAAGGTTTCATCATTTGTTTGATTTGTGAGTGTTTCAAAACATTTATATTTCAAATAGGCTTCAATGTATTCTTTTACACGGAAATTGTCAGGAATTAATTGATTTCCACAATTATCATAATCTGTGGCATAGAACACTAAATTCACCTTTCCACATTTAAAATTTACTGTAAATTTGTTATCTCTAATATCAAAGCTGTCTGGTCCAGAAGCTCCAAAATTAGCACAATCCAGTGTACAATGTTTCTTTGTAGAAATGTTTCCTGGTTTTAATAAGTATTGCCTTGTATAAGATGTATTAAATTCGTTGTTTGTCTTATATACAGCCTGTATCAATTCTGGCATACATGTAGGACAGCCAGTTGTACATTCTGAATTTGTACATGGCACTCCGTTAGATATGACAGGTGATACTTGTATTGTTGAAGTTGAAGCTGCCTGAGAATAGAATGAATTTGCAGATTGTATAGGAAACCCATTAACAGCTGTGCAAAGCCATGCTTCTCTAACAGCATAGAAATTATCAGGAAGACGACATTGATAATCTTCTATATGTAGAATTTCTTCTACTATTGCATAAGAACTTCTTCCCATCTTATCTAAACATTTGTTTAAATATGTTGGAAATAGCAAGTCATCAATAGCTCCTGTATCAAAATAGCTCTTAAGCTCTTCTTTTACTGTAGCATATTGAGGTTCTGGACTAACAAAGTCGTATTTATAATAGTATGACATTTTGTATTAATTAAACCAGCGTTTATAAATATGTTGGTATTTATTGTCGGTTTTCAAATAATGTGATAAAAGACGAGAAGTTGTTCTAGAAGGTTTAAAATACCATAAGTCTGTATTTTTAAATCTGGCTGCTTTTTTAAACCATATCCACCCAAATCTATATCCCTCTGTGTGATAGTTGAAATTATAGATTTTCTTCCCTTTCTCTTTTGTCTTCTTCCAATCTACAGGAAGGTTTATAAATTCTCTTCCATCTGGAAGAATTTTTATTCTTTTTGTTATTTTTTTATTTACTGAAAATTCTCCAAAACCAGCAGGAAGTCGCGCTTTATCTCCTGTTTCTAATATATAAGTTTTGAAGTCTTCATTGAATGTGTATATAATGTTCTTCCATTCATCAAAAGAGATTTTAATAGAAGGATGTTTCTTACGAAACTTTATATAATTATCTTTACTTGTACTACGCCATTCGACTGCAATTCTCATTAATCTGTCGGTTTAGCATTAGGAGCCTGACCATCTACACCATTGGATGTTTGATCTGTTTTTAATCTAAAATAAGCACTCATCAATCCTTCTGAAACCATGTCATGTACTTGTTTTTCTAAATACCCAGGAAGTCCATATTCTTTATCTAAAGGGTTTTTACACCATTCCTCATCTGTTGTCTTACTTCCACAATCACAATCTGGAAACATTATCTCATTTGGAACATCTTCTTCAAAAAATGCTGATATTCTAACAGCTTGTAATAAAGGATTTGTAACATATAAATACCCATTCATTATCCAATAATATATTTCATTCTTTATAATAGGAAGCTTTAAGAGATTGATATAACGATTTACTGTTATTTCTTTTAGTTTCTTTCCCTTACCGCTCATTGCATTTATAGAATATACTCCTTGTATAACATACTGATAGTTCCCTTCTGAAATGCGTGGAAGTTTATATTTACTTCTTGCTATCGTACATTCATCAACATATTCACAACATTCTGAAATAGGCACTTCTATTAATTCTAAACAAGGAATAGTAGTAAAGATAGTGTCAGTAGCCCAAAGTTTTCTAAGGTTTGTTTCTCTTTTTAAAAGAAATACTGTAGCATCTTTAATTTCAGACGCTATGTACCTATCTGTCAGAAGAGAATCTGAAGAAAGCAATTTATGTGTGCCTCTTACACTGCTTACTAAACTTCTTAATGTTGCCATATTATAATCTTACTTCAAACTCTGCAATTTTACCCTGTTCTGGGTGATAGACAAGGGCTAAAGCTGCATGTATTTTATTTTCAAAATTGTTATCTCTATGCCATCTATCTGTCTTAGACAAAGAAGGCATTTGTTGAATTCTCACCCCTTGCACCTCTTTAGCCATATAATGGTGTTTATCACCTGTATGAATTTCTCTGTACTTAGCATTACCAAATGAAGCTGCGTTTTTCCCTGTAGCGAATATCAGAGGGAGGTTTTCTAGTTTACAGCTATTTCCGTGATGATAACCTATGAATGTATTTCCTAATACTACAGATTTTGTAATAGAATGTTCTCTTTGAAACTTAACATTTTTGTATCCCTTAAAGAATACTTCTAAAGCATGTGCTACAAAGAATCCTTTAGTGCGGTCATGATTTCCTTGTACAAGGACTACTTCTACTTCTTTAGCTTGAGTAATTAAAAAGTTAATTGCATTGGCTAATATATCAAATCCTTTTTCATACTCCTCGTCATACCAAGCAGTTACATCTTGAGGAGTACCGTTTGTAGTTGTATTTTGATAATTATCTGTGTGAAAGAAATCATTAGAGATGGGAAATACTAATTTCCCTATATTATAATTCTTCTTTATCTTGCTTACTAAATCATTCACAACAAAAGCATAATCAAACTCTTTTGTTAATAAACTATCTCCTTCAAAGGTTTTCTTAGCTAAGTGGAAATCTGCAATATTTAATTCTATATCAACTGTTTCTAACTCCTTGTTTATCAATGATTTACATACACATGGATGTTTTTCTATCTTATACTCCTTTAGAAACTTTGTAAAATCTTCTAATGTATAATCGTTTGGTTTCTTAAGAGAGGCTAAGATAGAGGAGGTGAATTTACCGTTTGATTTCTGCTTACTCCAATATGTTGAAATTTTGTATTTATTTAGGTCAATTTTGTGTAATTTTGCAAGGTCTTCAATTGTTTTGGGTTCAAAGTCTATAGTAATGTCGCTTTCTATGGTTCCTTTTTCAACATTTACTTTTCTTTCAAATTCGTTCAATTCTTCCAAAGATTCGTGGTTTTCCTGTTTTCTGAGTTCTTCTAGTAATTCTTCTAGTTCATCTAATGTCACCCCTAATTTTGAGGCATATACAGATTTAGATTTTTTCCATCCTAACATCCCTTTTAGGGCTTCTAATTGTTCTTCGTTTATAGCCATTTAAGCATAGTTTAGTTACAATTTCAGTACAAAGATACAACATTAATTGTTGAAATACCAAATATTTCATAACAATATTAATTATGACTGTATGGAAAGTATAATGAAAACGGTTATAAATGAAAAAAGCAAGCTTTTTAGGGCTTGCTTACCTTACAATATCTTGATATTTTGGCTTTAAATGAAGCTTTGCCATTTTTAAATAAGAATCAGGCACATTATCATAGTAAGAATTCCTTTTCTTTCTATTGTCAATTGAAAGAATTTGTTGTAAATTATCTAAATGATTAATAATACTAACAGGGGTATCTTTCAAAAACCAAGATATAGGGATTTTATGATCTATATCGTGAGATGCTTGTATTTTGCCTATTTTATCTATAAATTGCTCCTTGGTCCAACCTAGTATCTCTTTAGACTTTAATACTTTTGTTTCGTTCTTGTACTTTAAAGCTCTTCTAACCATGATATTCATCCTTCTTGCTTCTTTGTGGGTAGAATTATGAATTTTTCTATATATTTTTAAATATTTCTTTAAATACTCTTTTCTTTCGTCAGTTATTAACCTCTTATAATTATGTTGATATAAACGCCTATCATATTTTCTACTTTTATAATATTCTGACTTACATATCTTACATATCTTACACTGATAATTTAGTTTATCTTTTGTTTTATAATAAAAACCAAATTCTGACTCTTCTTTATTAACATTACATTTTTTACACTTTTTCATAAAATAGTATTAAAAAAGAAATCCCTATCGTTTTATCAATAGGGACTCTTCATCCATAGAAAACCAACAAATCTACGAACTATCTCTTAAAAATCCTAATATTATAGTGTTTATTTTTAGCAATTTAAGGCAGTACATAGTGCTGCTCTCAAAGTATCATCTGCTTCAATGGCTGTAATAACTGCTGCTACAATCTCTGCTGGGGCTAATTTAGCATCTATTCTCTGAATTGCTTCTGTTATAGACATAGCTGTCTGAATGCCTGTATATGGAAGGTTTGCACCTGCATAATATAGGCTATCTGAACTTAAAGGAAGTGAAAAAGGAGAAGGTTCTGTTGTATAACATCCTTTAGGATAGGTTGTGTAAATAACCAATCCTTCTGTATAACATGGCATTCCAGGGACACATTGCATAATATTAAGGGATATACATTATATAGTACGCTGCTAATGCAGGTTGTTTATTGTCATGGGCTGCTCCACCACCTGTATTATCAATAGATATACCTGTTGTGCTTTCAGCTACTTGTCCTACATCAGGATCACCTGTTACAGCATTTTGTAATTCATATCTCCAATCAGTACCTAATCCAGGATTGCCTCTATTAGCTAAATAATTAGCTCCTGAAAGTTCACCAGCATTCGATTGTTCATCATAATAGTGTGGGTATGAGCAGGAATTTGAGATGTTATAAGTGTTTGTTTATTAGCTCCTGCTACATCACCAACAGCGTAATTAGGGTTGAATGTTGGATCGGAAGCAGGATCTACTGCTGAAGCTAAAGCTCCTCCAGGAACTCCTACAATGGCTCCTACACCCACTCTACCTCTTTTATCAGGTGTGCCGTTAAGTCCATTACATAAGTATATGTCTTCCCATACTGTAGCAGGCAAACCTGCACCTGTAGCATCAAATACACCTAAAGTTCCATAATATTCTACAACTGTATAAGGAACCATTCTACTAGAATATCTAGTGGCTCCTACAGTTGAGTCAATATATGCTTGAATAAATGTATTTAATTCAGAAAGTCTAACATAATTAGTTTCAACATCTAAAGCTAGAGCTGCTAAAGTAAGGTTTATTTCACAAAGTTTATTAATAACAGCCTGAACAATAGCATGTGTACCAGCATCAGCTTCTACATCTTCTAAGCACTCTATTGTGTAATCTGCCTCTATTACAGCTATGTCTTCTACAACATCATCAACTTGTCCCTGTAAGTTACAAGCTGCCTGTACAAGGGCTTTAAATAGGTCTAAAGCTGTTACAGTTTCACATGCTTGTAAATAGTCTGAAACTAATGGACAATATAGGTCTTCATCTATAGTAATAGATATTCCTGTACCATTTATTGTTGCTGTTAAGAATGTAATAAGAGCCTGCTCTACGTAAGAAAGAGAATCTCCCTTCAATATTCCTAAAGCAGGAACATCTACACCTGTATATTTAACACATTGGTCAGAAACTATTTGTGTACAACCGTTATAACAATTGGAGCAATTTGTTGCCATTATTGATTTTATTTATGAATTAATATTTTTACTTTTGAGGCTATTTCTTCTACTGTATAACAGCTTGCATACTCAGCGTTACAAAGCTTATATGTTAATATTCTTTTATAATTCAGCAAATCTAACATTGCTGTAGAAGGAATATTGCGCCCTAACGCAAAAACGATGTTATTGTATAAGTTTACAGCCAATTCTTTTAATTTACAATCAATTTCTGATAGTAAAGATGGAATTGTAGCACATTCTACACAATTTGTTAGTCTTGGGGATAGCATTATTTTTTTACGTGAATTGCATGGCAAGCAGAGCATCTTCCACCTATCAATTGACAGGCTTTAGCTCCAACTCCACAATCTACACATTTACTTGGTTGACAACTCATAAGATTAATAGTTAAAATTGGTTATATAATTAGTTCCTGAACAGCCACAATTTCTTTTTATAAAATTAGCTAGTTGTTTAGAAGCTTGTGCATATAGCTTATTTGCTACATCTACAGCACAATTGTTAGCAGCAGCAACTGCTCCCTGTATAAGAAAGTATATATGGTTCAGTTCTACTTTTGATTGAGTCTTGATGGCCATATCACATTCCATCATATCCAGTTTCATGAATGCTTCATCAAATTTTTCCTGCAATTGCTCCACTCTTATTATTGTCTTTGTGACATAATTCTCAAAAGCTGGAGTTACAGAATAAGTTAATGTGTATATTCCATCTGGAATAGGTGTAAGGTCATCTCCAACAGCCGTTATTTCTAAGGTTGTGGAATTGAATACATTAAAATCATTAGGGACAAAAGGAAGGCTAACAAGTCCAAATCCAGGAATTGTTATTTCTATAGTGGTAGATTGAACAGGAGGGCTATCAGGATATGTTGAAATATCTGCTATCCCTAATGTTTTAGAATTAAAGGTTTGTATTACTAATATATCTAGTGATAAATCTGCCATGGTATTAGTTTAAATAAAAAATGGAAGGAAGTTTTTTACTCCCTCCCATTTTCGTGAGAATTAATCGACTAGTGATTAAGGAATCAGTGTGCTAGTAGTAGAGGTTGTTGGCCATACCGTAGTAGTTGTTGACGTGGTAGTCAAGCAAGTGTTATCTTCAGTTACGGTACCAAGTGCTGCTTCTAATACTGCTTCAACAGCTGCTGTTTGAGCTTGAGGTACAGCGATAATTACCATACTATCTTCTTCGATATAATCACCCCACTGGTAAGCGGATTTGTCAAATTCGTTGAATTTAATATAGAAAGTATCATAAGTTGTACCTGCCGTTACCCAGCTCTCGAATAGAGGGTTGAAGCCAGCCATTCTGAATAAGTGCTTAGGACCAGCTGATGATAGCTATAAAAGTTTTTCTCTAATTGAGCAATTTCAGTAGAAGTACCTGTTGCATAAGAAGAACGTTGTGTGATTGTTGCTGTTGCTACAATGTTACAATCGTCTGCTACAATAAAATCTGCTGTTGTTGCAGGTCCACTATATACAAATGTTCTAAACCACATTCTATCATATTCTTGAGGGAACGCAGCCACATCACATGGTTGCCCATAAGCTGTTAAAGCTTTTCCAGAAATACGAAGAATTGCACTTGCGTCATTACCAATTCTTTGGAATTGATAGAATGTATTGAAACTAATGTTATCAGGGTTGTTACCAGGAGCTTCTGTTTGAAGAGCTAGAATTAAACTATCAATAAGAGCTGGTACATCAACTGTATCACAAGGGTCAGCACCGCAATCACAACAAGGAGCTTGAACAGTTACTGAACGTGTAAAACCATTAAAATATAATGTGTTAATGTAACTAGAGTGAGCTCTAAGTGTCAATGTTACAATTTCTCCGCATTTCACATTGAAACCAGAAACATCGGTAACCTGATTAATTGGTGTAGCACAACCTACAACCTTATACCATTCAGTAACATTACTTCTACAGTTTGCCGTAGGGCATCCTTTAATCTTGTCAGAACGTTTACTTCCTTCCAAGTATGTGTTAGTTCTACCTTGTGCAACATAAAAATATGGGGCGGCAGCTATGTTACCTGCTGTTGCTACTGCATACGTATTCAAGAAGAAACCAAACTTACCTGGAGTAAGGTCCTGTGTACTTCCAGAGCTAGGTAGAGTATTGCCTACTGGAGATACGAATACGATTGTTAATGAAAAATCACTCATTTTATTTGTTTATTTAAATTGTTTATTTATTCGCTTTTTTGCATTCTTAATTGTGCTGATTGAACAGCCGATGCATTTTCTGTGTATTCTGCAAGGTTTTGAACAACTATATCTAAAAGTTCATCTTCTAAATAATCTTGTAACTCACAGTCTTGATTTACAGAAGCACTTCCATCAAATTTTACATACCCTTCTTTGTCTATTAACTTAGGATAGCGTATGTAGGAGAGATACAACTTTGTAGGCGTGAAACTTCCATCTGTATATACAAGCACTTCATCTGTAGAAAGTTCATTGAATGTTTCTTGATATTCAAAAGAAGGCTTATAATGATCATTAGTTAAAAGAAATTGTAAATCCCCATGTTTAATAAGGTCTTTGTTCACCCAAATCTTTCTATCTTTACATCTTCCTTTTGTTCCTAATATATAGGAATCAATGTAGAACATGTATTTTGGAGATAGTGAATTTAGCGAGGCTACAAATTGATGTAAATTTGGGTCCTTTTCTGACAATTCAAGAGGGTGATCAATATAATCTTCTATAAGGTTTTGTAAGTCCTCATATCTTTTTTTGAAACCATCTAATCCCAAGCCAGAAGAAGTGAATGTACCACTAAATTTCTGTTTTATTAAGATCAGTTGACCTTCGTTTAGAGCTAAAATCTTATCTTCTAATTGAATTCTCTGATGTTCGTTGCCTGATAGTTTATTTAGTTTCTGATCTATTTTGTATAATAAACTATCTACCGCTATCATGTAAATGCTAGTTTTTTACCTTTTAATTTTTGTTCTACTGTTATAAGATCTTCCTGATTATCTTCGTCAACTAAGAATTTAACTAATTCATCTTCGTCTTTCGCTATTTCAGCTTCTCCCTCATATACCTTTCCACTAGGTTTCACTCTATAAATAGAATGTGCTATGGCTTGTTTTACTACATCTTTTACATGTAATAAGTTTTCTTTCATATCAGCAAACCTTGTAAATACCTCTACAGGGTTAAGACCTTGGAAGTTACCAGATTTGAATTCTGTTTGTTTAAGAACAGTATCAATTAAGTTATAAACTACATGTTCTGGAGTATCTTCTGCTACAGGTTGTCCTAATAGACGAGCAACTTTCTTTCTCTTATCAGGAGACATGCTCTCAAATTTAACAATTGCTTTATTAATATTCTGCTTCTTCTTGAAGCTCACTGCATTTTCAATTTCGTCATCTGCAATATAAAACTGTGTATCAGCTGGAAATTCACCTCTCTGCCATGCTTGAAAAGAACTTGCAATTGTAGGGTGTACACGAAGCCATGCATATTCAAGTTCTCTAAAAGGAATAGAAAGGTCAAACAAATTGTCTTCATCTCTCAATTTAACAGGTTGAACATGATTAGTATCATTTACACTTCTTGCTTTTGAACTATTCCAAAATTGAGAAGTAGGACCTAAATCAACTCCAAGAGCATTTTGAAGTTTCTGTCTTAGATTCTTCACTCTGTCTTTTTCCAGTTGTTTCTCTTGGTCATCTTTGATTCTTGCAATATAAGAAGCATTCTCATCAAGACCTGTTCTATAATACCCATCTCTCTCTTTATAAGGAAACTTAAAAACACCTGTTCCAGGAATTCTTGTAAGTCCTCTATTAGAAAGGGAGCTTTGCATTGTTTGCAATTGTGAGGAACTATACTCCCTCTTAATTGGAGAAATTTTACCAATCTTAGCCATAAATGTAGTTATTTGTTTTTGGTTTATTTGTAGGGCTATTTAAGAGAACGACTCTTAAAAGGTGCAACACCAATAGCTTTAAAAAGCCCCCTTCTCACTCAGCAATGAGAAGGGGAAGGGCTTTTTGTAGTTAAAAAGAATAAATAAGTGTGCCTTATGGGGCCTATCTATTACTGTTATTTTTAATTTCTAAAACTCTTCTTACATGCTCTGTATCCATGTAAGGATTATGTATTTCTCTGTGGCAATTTGAACATAATAACATACATTTCAAAGCTTCTTCTAGAATAATATCATCACTTTTGTAATTTAAGAATTGAACCTTAATTTCAAAACTTTTTTCGTCAGGATTCCTATGATGAAAATCAAAAGCTGATATGTTTTTACTGTATCCGCATTTTTCACACTTTCCTCCGAATAATTCTATTAGTTCTAGTTTTTTCTTAATTCCTTTTAATGTATACTTATTTAAACCATATTCATCTTTGAATTTCTTGTGAGCAACTGAATGATTTTCGTATTTAGCAGCATCGTGACATTTTTGATTACAAAATTTTCTGTCTCTTCTAAACTGCTTTTTACTACCTTCTTTCTTTTCTAATTTTTTATTACAATACTCACAAAATTTTTCTACCATCAGAACTGTGGTATCTCTTCTATAAGAACAGTACGAGACAAGTCTTCAATGAAAATATCACAACGGTCCTTCATCCAGATTTCATATCCTGGGAATTTGTTACCACTTGACATACCTTGGCTTCTTGCAAAACCTAAGTGGTGACGAGTTCCATCAATATATCCCCAAGTCATAGAAGGTTGACCTTGCATACGTACTTCACGAATGTTGTTAATCAACGAACCATCAGACATAGGAGACACATCAAACACAAAGAATACAGGTGTAGATTTTTTGTTCTGACCAAATTCTAGGTTTGTTTGTGGTAAATCAAGTTCTTTTAAGTGAACTAACTCAACACGTCCTGTTTCTCTTGTAACCATTGCATCGAATGCAAAGTTATAAGTGATATGTTGACCTTCACCTTGTAAGAAACGGTTACCGCTATCTGCAACGAATGTAAGTCCTGAATTCAAAGCATCATCTTTTAGAGCTTGTTGGAATGTATCGAAGCCAGCTTCGTTAGTATACATTTTAACACGTCTGTCTTTAACATCCACTCTACGGTAGAATAGATCACCGAATACTGAACGTATTAGATTGGCAGAGAATTCACCTCTATTATATTGTACCAAGTTTCCATTGTTACGCATTCTGTGGTATACACCAGCAGATGTACGCTTCAATTCTTGTTTAGAACCACCAGTTTTAACTGTTCCAGGCTTACCCCAGATCATTTTCTTAACCTTAAGGTCAATCATTGCCTTACGCATCAAATATTCTACGAATGGCTCCCACTTAATATCATTACGTGTGATAGCTCCTTCGTTTCTACGAGATTGAGCATATACTAAAATGTCTAATGGTTGACCATTTGCATTACGCAACATTTTTGTATCAGCCCACTCTGTAATTTTATGTTCAAATCCGTAACCTGCGCCAAGAGATTCAAACATTGTGATTTTCTCACCTAAACGAGGAAGTCCTAATAGGTCTTGATCGAATTCACCAATAGAAGCATCTATCAATTCAAGCTCAATACCTGTTTTCAGGAATGTAGAAGAAATGAAATCAACTGTAGGGTTGTCACTTACTAATGTAAATGAATACAAGAATCCGCTATTCCAAGGAAGGGGGTCTTTGATAACGTATAGACGAGGTCCATACTGACGAGTTCCTACGGAAACAATTGCGTTCTTAGAGAATTCATTTGTATCCAATACTAATTGGAATTCATGTCCATCAATACCTGGAGTTGCCAAGTCTAATGTGCTCTGAGGAATAGCAATGATTTTAGGGAACTTGTAAGGAACATTAATATCCCATTTCCAAGCATCACTGTTATTATCGATATAGTAAGGAGTGGACTTGTTAATCATGTCCAAGAAGTCATTACTATATAAAGAACTCTGCGTATATAAACTTATGACTTTTTTATCATAGTTAGCAGGTTCATCGGAGTGAAAACTCTCCAAGTGATTTGAATCTGTGAGTTTACCTATAGCACGTTTGTCCATAGATGCCACCCTTGCATAAGTAAAACCAGTTAGACCTGGAATAAATTGAGCTGCCATTTGTTATTAATTTTTAGATTTATTTAAATTTTTATAAGTTCCATGAGGATTTTGCTGGAGCCTTGTCACTTTTTACTGTACCTTTACCTGCTTGTCTTGCAACTTCACCAAATAAAGCATCTACTTTCTTAGTGATTCCTGTTTTTTGAATTGAGGATAGAGTTGGGTCTGTTTCTAACATTTTTAACAGAAGGCCTACTTTCACTTTCTTTTCATGATTTTCAGGACGTTTCAAATCAAGGATTACACGGTCAAACTCTGTTAGAGTTTCTCCCGAAGGAGTTTTGTACCTTTCAGTGATTAGGAAATCTTGTAGTTCACCAGCAAGTTTAGGGTTAATAGGAATACCGTCAAATTCCTTTGTTTTCAGCTTATTTTGAAGAACAGTATTGACGTTTGTAACATATTGTTGTTTAACAGCGGATTGTTGCCTAAGTTTATTCTCACTGTCCTTTTCCAATTGTTCAAGCTTTGCAGCTTCCTTTTTAATTAGCACTTTATGGAATTTTTGAGATTTTTCCTCTAAATCTCCATATTGCTTAATTTTTTCTATTTCAGAGGTAACATCCTCAGGCTCAAGGCCTTGCTCTGTTAACGCTTGTTTTACGACAGCTACTTGATTGGCCTCAACGGTCATATCCATTTCTGCGTAATTTTCAATTTTATTTAATGTGCCGAAGTAATCTTGTGGAGAAACACCATTTTGGTAGATTGCTTTGAAAGCGTCTTGATAGTCTTCACCAAATCTTCCAATGAATTGTTCAATTGCTTGATTAGCTCCTTTAAGCTTCTCATATTTGAATCTTTCAGCAAAATCAACTTCATCCTTGATTTCAATGTCTTCTTCTCCTTCTTCTTTAGAAAAAATCCCTAATTTGAATAGGTCTTTGGAAAGAGCTTCAAAAGTGTTAACTTCTGTTTCTTCTCCCTCTTCTTTCTTTTCTACAGGTTCTTCTTCTCCTTCTTCCCCTAAAAGGTCTTCTTCTAGAGTTTTAGTTTTAACTTCCTCTTTCTTTTCTACAGGTTTTTTTGTAGTAGAATTAGTTACTGTCGTCTTCTTTTCGATTTTTTCAATATCGTCAGGAGAAGCAGAAGCTGTATCAGGACCAAGCAAATCTGTTAATAATTGCTGATTTCCTGCCATTTCTTGAGTATCTTGAATGTTAAAACTCCCGAAAGAGGGAGCTATTTCATTTACATCGGTCATATGTAGTTCTTTATTTTTGGTTTTTCTAATACAAATGTATGAAGGAATTATTTAATAACGAAGAGAAATCTATCATTTTGCTTGGTTTTTGAAGATAATATAGCATTAAATTTTTCTCTCCTCTAATAATTTTGGTTATCGTTCCATCTGTTCTGGAGTGTATTCTGTTAAGTTTTTCCAATTGTAATCAAATACTTCATCTGCCAGTCCATATTTTACTGTATCTTGGGCAGTTAAGAATACATCTTCTTTGGTATTCATGTTGGAAGTAAGCCATCCTTTGATATATTTTACAGGCTTATCTTTGAATACTCCATGTTCTTTCATTGACTTTGTATAAATATCGAGCATTTCAGCTCGGCTCTTATCAAAAGCCACAGCAGCTCTTACTTGTTTATATGTCCCTTCTATTGAATAGTCTCCCTCATGAAACATGAAATGGGAATGTGGCATCATTACTTTCTTGTTCGCTGCCTGAAATATTATAGAAGTCATTGAGCGGGCATGTGTATAGTTAAGAATTGTAACTGGCCAAGGGCAACTTCTAATAGTATCGAAGATAGCCATTCCTTCTTCCCAATAACCTCCATTACTCTTCATATGAATTAAAATGGGTTTATTTGGGTTCACCCTCATACAAAGATTGAAATTTCTTATAAACCTGCTAGCAATCATATGTTCTATTCCAGGTTCCTGATCACCAACAACAGATTCATAACCTCTATCCACACCAAATAAATATATATGATTGGACTTCAAATCGAGGTCATAGTTGTGTAATTGAAATGTCAAATCGTCAACCTTTAAGCTCAACTTATGATCGAGCTTAAAGTTGCGTTTTTCTGCTGGTTTAGCCATTTGTTATTTTTTCTTTTTAGCCTGTTTAGCTTTATTTTTAGCGTTAATACGGGCTATTTGAAGATCGTTCTTCATATTATCCCTAGCAAGCTTAATTTTCTCCTCTTCTGTTTTTTGCTTATTAGCAGATTCTTTCATCTTATTCTGTAGTTCTATAAGCTTTAGTTTATGAGCTTTATCAGCATCCTGTCTTTCAGCAGAGAATCTACTACTTTCTAAGACATCAAAAATTTCGTTATTATTTGAGTCTTCCCCTTCCACTTTACCAAATCCAAGAGACTGAATAATAGCGATTTCTTTTTTATTAATCCTATCAAGCTCTTTTTGTTTGTCATCATGTAACAACTGTTGTTCTTTCTCATATTGTTGTTGTTCTAATTGAGCTTGTGCAATTTGTCCATCTTGCTCCATCTTCTGTTGATTCTGTTGCAATGTAGAATTCTCAAGTTCTTCTTGTCTTTCTTTAAGAGATTTAAACACTTTCTTCATTTGCCTTACAGAATCTGTAGCATATAGCTCTATTACGTCATAGAAGGTTCCTCCATTTTGTAACATAGGTTGAGCCAATAGACGAATTTCTTCAAACAACTTCTTGTCTTCAGGACGGTTTGTAGGAAACACTTTTAAATCCCTGAATTTCAGGTCTGTACCATTTACTTGTACAAATGCTGATTCCCCTTGTGATGTTATATAAGACAATGTTGATAGTGGTTTCTGACTCTCCACATATAAAGATGCATCAATGATGGCTTGATATAGCTGCCCTAATACATATTCGTGAGCTACGAACAAAGGCTCTGTTTGAGAGTAGCTTTGTGTAATAGCAGCATTTACACCAGTTGCAGATTCGCTGGGAGAAGTACTTCCAAGACGTTGTTTGGACATACCTATTAGTTCCCAACATTCATTTTTCATTTGTACAGCCAGATTATACCTACTCTGTATTTCATTACTTCTTGTGAGGTCAAGATTACGAGCCACTGTTTGATTAGATACTGGAGCTTTTGTATTCTCTGGACTATCATCATCAAACATAATACCCTTTTCTCTAGCCTCTAATTCCCAAACATCAATATCATCTTGAGCATCTCCATCTTTCACTCTAGGAACCCTTCTGATATTAACAACTCCAACATTACCTATTTCTTTTTCAAGAAGTCTATATAATTGGTTCATACAAACATTATATATCACCTGAAAAGGCTTCATCATATCTACAAGGCTTTTAGCCTCTGTATTCTTGATTTCATAGTCAATTCCTATAATAGGACAATAATTCAGAAGTTTGAAAGGTTCAACATGATAAATATCTGGACCAATCTTCATTCCTTGATACCATTGATTTATCCATCCCCATTCTATAGAAGTTTGTGTAGGAATTGTACCAGACTTGTAACTTTCGTCTACAAGAATAGATTGTTCATTACCAATTTCATCTACATATGTCACTCTTGCTATTTTCTTCTTACTAAGCCAATATGCTCTTACAACAACATATTTATAACCAAATGCTGAAACATTAGAAGATAAGCCTAAAAAGTCTTTTAAGCTGTCATTATTTTCTTTCATTTCACTTTCAATGATCATTCTTTCTTGAAGAACTAAAGGATCATAAGTATCATAAGTGATAGAGTCTATACCAGGTGTAACATTAGGATTGCCAAGGTTAGATTCTCTTACATTTATAAGACCGTAATCTTCAAGAGAGGTTCTAAGGTGGTCTATCTCATCCTTTTTAATATTAGGAACGTTTTCGATTATTTCAGACAATTCCATTACTTCAACAGTACCAGCAGCATAAGCACCTTGCGCTCTACCTGTAGGATCTGAAACATATTTCTTATCAGGAGTTGTTAATTTCCATGTATTCTTAGGATTGGCAACGCATATATTATAACCAACTTTAGAGTTATCTTCATATATATGATAGTATTCCCTAGCAGAGATACACATATCTCTCATTGCATCTTCGCTCTTTTCTTTAATATTAAAATCAACTTTTGTACATGTAAGAATGTGATTTGCCCACTTCTCTGCTGTAGATGTGTAGCTGTCAATATCATCTTTAACTTCATCAAAGGTCATTTGATTAAGTTCCTCTTCTTCAACCTCTTCTCCAGCAATAGCAAGTTTTTCTTGTATTTTAGTACGAGCATTTGAAAGGATAAAATCTTGGAGAATTTGTGTCTTATATTCTAATTCTTCAGAACGACTATCGTCATCAAAAGCCTTAACTCTATACCCATCTGGCCTTTTTGTGATTTCTCCTACAATTTCATTAATAGGAGTTGTCATAATAGAATAATGCTTTACGTAAGCAGGGAGGTCTAAAGAAGCAGTTAACATTTCGGTAAAGCTCTTTACCTCTGGTTCTATATAAAAATCCTCAGATCTTAGTATTCCTTTTACAAGGTCATAATTCTTTACAAATGTCTCTCTGTTTTTCTTATATTCAGCATATGCTTTGTTTGCAAAGTAATCCATAGTGTCTTTGATCCACTCATCTGATTGTTTTTCCTTTTCAGTTTTAAACTGATCAGGAAATATATTCAAATAAGCTGCCTTGACATTATCATTTCTTGTATATCTAATAATTGCCATTATGTAAAAAGTTTTCTTTTCTTAGTTCTAAACATTCCTTTGGATTCTCCAAATAATGCAGGTTTTTTCTTATTCTTCTTATGTAAAGCTTGTGTTCTGGAATCTCCATCTCCACCAACCTTACCAAAAATAGGGTCCATTTTATAAGCTTGTGCTAAAGCTAGTTCGGCTGCTACAACACGATCATAATTCCCCTCTTTATCGTTATATTGTATAATTTCCTCTAATAAGACAGGGTCAAGGATTCTATGTATCCCCACAACCTGTCTTGTAATATTTCCTTGTTCGTCCTTTTCTACAACCAATTCCTCTTCAAGGTAACGTTTTAAACAATTGTGTAGGAAATCAACGATTTTGTCAGCACTCCTATGAACACCGTATTCACGGGCCACTGTTGTATTAGGAACTATCTCTCTTAACCAATCAGGCTGCTTCTCTAAATAATGAGCATCCCCTTTAGCCTTCATATATTCTATGAATGAAATGTCATCATTTTCACATAGAGTACGTGCGTTGTAGAATTTAATTAGAAGTCTTGCTTGTTCTTCCCATTTATCCTTCTTATCAGGACGTGCTACATAAGAGGCAACAAACATGTCTTGATACTTCTCTCCTGTTAAGGAGTGCATTCTTTTATAAATGTATACACTTCCTAAAGATGAAGAGTATTCAGACTTTCCCTGTCTGTATGGGTCAACTCCTGCAACATATAGCCCATATGGAACATTATCTACAGGGAATTCATATATGATTACAGGGGCATCTTTTGAATCTACAGGACGTAAAGGGAAATTTGTAATAGGAAGCTTATCTGTAAATTCATGCTTAATACCATCCTCATCTGCATATAACACAATAGGAACTCCTGTTCTTTCTTGTGTTATAATTCTCATCTTCTGCCTTTTAGCAGCTTCTACATCAAATATGTTATCTGAATCTGAAAGGAAACATTCGTCTGTAGTTAGGGGATAGTACATCACCTTCTTTAAATATACAGTACGATCAGGACTCTTTTTAGCAGCTTCTCTTTCTGCTTCTATTTTATCTTTAGCTTTTTCTTTATTAGTAACCTTAATTGTTATTTTCTTAAGTTCAGAAACATCTCCTTGTAGTTCTCTTCCTAAATCTTCTATTAAAAATCTGTCTAATGTCTTGAATTCCTTACTATCCTGTCTATATAAACCAGAGAGGAATAAGCAAGTTTCTTTTTCTGTTGCTTCATTTTTAAATGCAAGGAAGTTGTTGGCTCTAGGGTTGTGGAAGAAGTTTTCTGCATCCTTTCCATTGTCAAAGCTACCACCTGTACCAACAAGAATAGGAACAGCTCTAAAACCATTTTCTCCTTTCATTGCAGGAACCCCTGCTTCAAATACCTGTGCAAATGCATACTTTCCAACCTCATCCATTATAAAAGACTTAGCTGTTGTACCTGCTGCCACCTCTGTATTATGTCCATCTTTGGCATTACGGATAACTATATAAGACCAAATATCGTCATCTCCATTTGGTTTCTTATACCCTAAACGTATTTGGTTAGATTTCCATGTCTTATCTAAACGAGGAATGTTAAGTCCCTCCCATATATTCTTTAGTCCAAAATCAACCTTATCTTTTAAAAGGGACAAATCATAGTCATTACCACAAACTATAATGTTCTGTGTTAGCTTAAAAGTGATTGCATTCATACCAAAATAAGAAGCCTCCATTTCTGAATTATGAGTAACTATAAAATCTTTTGTCAAAAATAAATGATCTGGACTATCTACAGTTATACAGGTTGCTGGATAATCATATAAATATTCTATTTTTGTTATAGAAGTTATATTTCTTCTTTTTCTAAGTTTTATTCTACCTAATTTTCTTTTTAATTTAAAAATAGGTTTATCTGTTTTTATATATAATCTGTAATATAAATGATCTGATATAAATTCATGATTATTAGGTAATACCTGTATTTTACCTATTGTATCTAGAGTACCTTGTCTACATTGTATACCTAAACTTCTGAGTACCCAAGCAATGTCATTAATAAGCTGTTTTGAACTCAATTTTATTTCTATACTACCTTTTTCATTTATAGAACCATCTGTGTCCAATAATCCTCTAATAAGTTCATACCTATCCTCAATTGAGGAGTATTTGTATATTTCTGGAATAAATTTTAAAGGAGCTTTACACTTTAAACTTAATTGTTTTAAACTTTGATTTAAAGGATTTTCATTATGAAAGCTTTTTACTGTACCTTTATAAACTATTGTATGATTACATAAATACTTCTTACCAGATTTATCTGTATAAGGATTTTGTTTTATTTCGTAATCAAATAACAATAGTTTAAATTGTTCTATAATTTCTAAATCTAAACAATTTATAGTATTAGTGCCTTTTGTTGTACAACCATCTCCAAGTAAAGCTCCTAAAACATATGGTGGAATAGGTAGTTCTTTTTTGGAAAACTGTACCTCTTCAGTGTTAGGTAATGCATATTTATAAGAACTACCAGATCTTTTATGTTTAAAAGACAGAGAAGAGTCTATTAATTGCTTTGTTGTTTTTATCAACCTAACATTTTTACAATCATAAACTTCCCATAAATGATTCAACCCACAATCTATAGTTCGACCATCTATTAAGTACATTCTATAAATGGGTTTTATTCCTTGTGGAAAAACACCTGTTATCGTTGTTAATTTCCCACTTTTTGAATATATACTATCCCCCACTTTAGCTTTCCCAATAGAGGTTACTTCATTATCTTTTATAAGAAGCTCATAATCAGCTAATTCTTTGCCGCCTTGTCTCCCACCTATTTCCATGTAGCCAAGTTTCTCAACTCTACATCTCTCAAGAGCTTCTGCTCTTATCCATTCATTATCACGTAATTGTGGGTAGTCTTCTATTCTTATTTCATTACCATATTCATCTGTAGCATCTACACGAATCTTCCAATGATTGAGGTGCCAATAAAGCCAGGGTGGAATAAATACCCCATTTACTGTCACACCTCCTTTAATCTTCTGTTCTTCCCATTTAACAAGTTGATTAAACTCCTCACTCCCAATGGGAGGAAGTTTCTTCATATTCCTGAAAAATTCTGTAGTTTTAATTTCCATTACTGCATTCTATGAGGAACTGTTGCTGAACCCCTTGCTTCTTTCTTAGCATCTTCTTTCTCTCTCATCATATCCACTGTTCTTAAGATTTCAGCATAATCTTTAAGAGCCTGAGATAGGTCTTTTCTTTGTGTTTCTTTATTAGCTACACAAATAGGAATTACACCTCCTCCTTTAGTTTCCTTATAGGCCATTCTGTCCTTAAGTTCAGAAAGAGGGTTGGCCTCTATATATTTTTTTAATTCCTGAAGTTGTTTTTCAAGGAAATCCAATTCATATTCTATTAAAAGAGCCTTTTGCTTTGCCATTATGTAGTTAATTTAATGTTTTTTATTCCTCGTCCTGTTGTATTAATGAGGAGGTTGAAAGGTTCATTCCATCTTTTATAATATCTTCAATGTCCTCTTCATGTGTAGGGACATACATTTCCAGTTGTGCTTTGTATTTCTTTAAAGCGTAAGAAAGCTCCTTGTCTGATATGCCCCATATATCACCGTATTCATCGGTGATTGTGGAGAGGTGTTTTCCCATTGAATAGTCTGGGAATAAAGTTTTTAGTTCCTGTAAACAGGAAAGGATTTCATTATAATAATTTGGTTTGTTCGGTTTCATTTATAATAAGGCATTTATATCATCATCTGATAGTTTTGTTGTTTTTATTTCATCATTTGAAAGGTTTTCTCCATCCATGTCCTCAAATCCTTCTGCATATTCTGGGTCCATATAGTCTTTTGAAAACGAAATTCCTAATACATCCTCATCTATTCCTATTCTTCCATGAAGGTCAACAAAGTCTACACCATTATTATAGAGGTTTCCTAAAAGAGAAAGAACTGCCTCAATGGGCACTTTCCTGATTTTTACTTCCTTGTTCTCCGATGAGTTGTTTGATTCTATCATATTCTTCTTGACTAGTAACTGCATTCCACTTCTTTTCTTCTAATGGACATTCACAGGATAGACAGGCTGTTTTTGCTGAGAGTGTACAACCACAATTTGTACAATGTTCGTCTAAACGTACAGTTTTATATCCCTCCTTCTTTCTATTCTCTGAATTAAACTTGCATACCCTGCAAATCTCCATTCTCTCCTTCGAGACTTTCTCTATCATCTCTTTCAAGTCCTTCGGTGGTAGTAGTTTGTTCCTCCAACCCTCCAGAAATTGTGCAATCTCCATGTAATTTTGGTTTTATACTTTCTATTACTTTATACGTATTCTCCAGCTTAACAGAATAACTATTCCTTTTAGCTTCTGTTATATCAGGCATTAGAAGCTGACTTTCCCAATAAGCTACCTTCATATATTGTTTATCTAGTTTCTTTTGGGCCTTCTTTTTATTATATAGGAATTTCCCAAACCCTGATAGCTCTATTGAATTGGCTGTCTTTAAGGCATCGTTTGCTCCCTGTAACTGATACTCTATAACGGCTTCTATGGTTTTTAATGACTTATTTGTCCTTACAGACATTTTCCTCATTAAATAGTCCTTTACGGACATTGATATTGGTTTATCCATGAAACAGAGAGAGTTGAAGAACCAAGTTATTATTAAAATCTAATAAATACAAAGGGTTCACTTTTATCTTTCCACCATCTTTTACCAATAGGCCTAGTTTCTTAAGCTTAGATATAATGTTGTTTATTGTGGGAGAAGAACTCTTGTATAGAGTACAGAATTCCTCTCTATTCGTAGAATATGAAATGTTCCCTCTCACAGCTGTAAAGGCTATAAGTTGTATTTCCCGTTCTGTTAATGAGGAATTACTCATAGCTGATAGAACAGAATAATATCTTCTGGCCATAGCAAGAGCATCCTCCTCTGTAAGACCTATTTTCTGTATTATGGTTTTTCTTGTGTCCATACGTAATTAAATACAAATATACGAGTGTTTTTTATAAATAACAAGAATTGTTATAAATAATTGCTATATTATGCTCGATTTCTTGAGACCACTAAGAGAATCGAACTCTTATTAAGTTAGTTTTGCAGACTAACCCTGCTTCCAATATTAGGTAAGTGGTCTTATTTTATACCAATTAAACTGCTTTGCTGTTCTTCTTTTGTGACAATTAGCGCATCTAACTTCACATTTTTCTATTTCTTTTTGAATGATCTCTAATTTATATCCTTTTCTAATTATTTCAGAAATTGCATATTTCTTATCTTTTTGATGATCAAATTCCAAAACTACTATATCACCTTCTCCACAATCTACACAAGGATGAGATTTTAAATAATTGATAATATAACCCTTTCCTATTTCTTCAAATTTCTTATTTCGTTCCTTGGCCTTTTTGATGCATTTTTCCTTGTTTTTCAAATACCATTCTGATTGAAATTCCTTATCACAAGATATACAATAAGCCTGTAATCCATCTTTTCTTTTAGAATTAGGTCTGAATTCTGATAATTCTTTATCTGTATTACACTTGGGACACAATTTACTCATATACAAATATAAGAAACTTTCTGCAAAATTCCAAATTATTTTGCAGAATATTCAAACTATTCCTTATTTGACACACCATCCCCTAAATAACTATTTTAATTAGAGGAGGTGTTTTCTGTCCCTGTTCTTTCTTCTGTTCTCGGGAGCATCTATCCTCTCTTACCTACCCAAAACCCATCCACCCTGCCCCAAAGTTACGTCAGTTTTAGAAGTTTTCCAAATATTCTTTTCTAATATATTTCAAAGCTTCTGTAACATATTGACTATCAGAAGGTATATGACAATAAAAATTTTTCTTCAAATTATTTGTTTTTGCATCTAAAAGTTGAAGGTTTGATAAAGAACAACTTATATAAATAGGTGTTCCTTCTTCAAACCAACTTAAAGGGATACAATGGTCTACTTCAAATCCTTTCTCAATTTTAGGAAATTTATTGATAAAATCTTCTTTTGTATAACCTAATTCTACCATGTTTTTATTATTAGCTTCCTTTCCGCATCTTCTCAACATGTCTCTAAACCTCATTCTAACTAGTTTAATTACAGTATTCTTATACTTTCTTTTTCTCTTCCTCGCTATTTTATTCTTGCATTTTTTACAAGATCCATGTACCTCTGATTTATTACTCCTATCTTTTGAAAAGTATTTTCTTTCCTTTATCTCCTTGCATCTTATACATTTAAATAGGTCTTTTCCTTCACATTCTTTACATTTATATTGATAACAATTAAATTCAGAACGAGGTTTTATTATATTACAGATAAAACAAGGTTTTTCTTTCTTATATTTTATAGGTATCATTTAACAAAATTATTACCACCCTACAAAGTTAATTCTTTATAAGTTATAAAACAAGTAATTTACAAGATTAATTTAATAAGGTGGGAAAAGTGTAGTATGTCAGGATCGAACTGACTCTATTCCTACTTGGAAGGAAGGAGCACCACCATTTATGCGTATACTACATGGAAAAGGTTTTTACCCAAGAACCTCCAAAACTACCTGTACACTCTGAGAGATTTGAACTCCCGACTCCTTCCTTGTAATGCAAGTACTCTGACCAGCCTGAGTTAAGCGTGTATATGTGGAACCACTTGGTAACGATCCAAAATTTCTGGATTTCAACCAGCGTTCTCCTCCTTCCAAGGGAGGCGAGGACTGCAAACTCCTCCAATACCTTATATAAATAAAAAGCCCCTGCTCAATTAAGAACAGGGGCTGTATATTGTTATTTCTATTAACGCCTATACACTATTCCCCTGTCCTGCATATAAATGCTGGCTATAGAGACTTAGTGACGGGCGTAAAAATGTATTCATAAGGTAAATGTACGAATGAATATTGTAAAAACAAGTAAAAGGGTATTTTTGTTATAAATTTTTTTATTTTTGGAATTTTTTATATGAAAAGGAGAGGTGAGTACTCCCAACTGTCCACCCCACCTAGAATTGGGGAGTTGGGGACACTCCCGCCATTAATTAAAACTAAAAACGAAAATTATGATTGAATTTAAGAAGTATGAGGGTGCAGCTAATCTGACTGATTTGGGCACACTTGCAGAGCAAATTGGTGCTAAAGGCACAGTGAAGCTTTCTAAGCCTAACTTTAACAGCACAAAGCGTGTTGTTATCATTGCTGAGAATGAGGCTGGTGAGAGTGCTGTTGTTACATGTTCTACTAACCTGAGTAATCATTTGCGCAAGGCTAAGGCTGATGGAGCTTCTAAGGAAGAGCTTTTAGCTTATGCTGTTGGACAAAAAGTGCTTGAGGGGGAAGAGGGAACACCTTTCATCACTATGCCAGGTGGTGAGGTTACTGAAGGTGTTAGTATTGCTAGCCTGAAGAAAGTGAAAGTTACTGAGAAAGTGACAGCACTTGAAGAAATTCCTTGGTAATAAGATAATGAGGAGCTCTTAATGGGCTCCTCTTTATTATACAGATATAGGTGTGGGTGGGCTCATTGCTGGGTGGGCATACTCACTCCTTTATATATAGAATAAAATATTCTCATATATTAATAAACTGATATATGGGAACTAATGACTAAAAACAACTAAACCTCAATAATATGTGTATAATATATGGTGTTATTATGTCAAACGATGATGCTTTGACATATGACTTTGAGTAAAATGTTGGAATAAACAAGGGAAATAGGCTGTATTAGGCTTATTTCTCTTTAAATACCTTGTAATATAAAGCCTCATATAATAAGACATTCAATAAACTATAGCATTAAACACATAACTCTCATCCAATTGCAGGATAGTCTCCCAAGATAGACTATTAGATATGATACAAGACTTTGCTTGGAATCAAACTTGTATTTATTATATAACATGTAGCGGAGTATTTGACTGAGAAGTAAGATAAAACTTGGCTCATCCATCAACACGTAAATGGAATATTATTCAAGGTGCAACCTTGTGGGAGTTATTTTAAACCATTAATTTATCAACAAAAAACACTAAAACAAACAAATATATGAAAAAGAACATAATTGTATGGGCTATTATTACCCTTGTATTTGCTATTCCTGCCATTATTGGCTTATATATGGAATTGCATTTGAACACACATGCAGCATAAGCATTAAGAACGTATGTTCCCCTTATTATGCTTAGGGAACTAATTTATGGAGGTGTGTACATGCCTCCATTTATGACATTAACAAAGAAAAGAGCTAGGAATTAGCTTGCTAACCTCAGATATGTGATGATTGGCTCTTTTCTCTTTTTACACTCTTTAATAGCATTAAATATGAAAACAGGTGATAAAGTAATACAAACAATAGCTGATTTTAGACCTATTAAACCTATTGAGGTTATTATTTTAAATACATATACTAATAAGAAAGGTAATACATGGATTACTACCTCTTATGATAAAAATGAGTCATTTCCTCTATCCAATAATTGGATTAAACCTATTAATGTATGAAAACCACAGATATTGTAATTAAAGAGAAATGTATTGTTTTGGGTATATTTGGAACAGATACATTCAGACATTTTGATAATAAAAAGACTGTAAATAACTCATTTATAGCCTCTTATCATAATTTCAAGGATATTATAGGAGGGGATGTTTGGATGGCATGTAATAGTATAACTCAAGTAGTTAGAGCTACATGTTTGAAAGTTGATCAAATAATATTCTGTCTAGATGGTGTACAATTTCCTATTGATCCATCAAGATCTCATACTTGTAGTGAGTTGGAAATGGTCTGTAAAAACAATAAAATATTCAATAAAACAATATTTGTTAAAGAAGATAATGTAATAGAATTTGATAAAAACCTTATATAATATGAAATATAAAGATTGGAAATGCACTATTCGTGTAACAACATTTGCCGCTAATAAAAGAAAGAATAAATGTATCATCCTTAATGATACTGAAGATGGAGCGCAAATAACCAAAGCTAATGTGTTTCTTGATGGTCTAGAGCCTAATCAAGTGGCCATTGATGTTAATAACTGTGGTTCAGATATAATATTAGCTTTACAAGAAGCACTTGTTATTAAGGGCAATTCTATATCAGATGCAATTAAAGTGATACCATCTGGTTATTGTGATTATCCTGTATTTGAGCTAACTGAAGAATATAACAAATAATATGAGAACAGCAATATTTTCAGGCTTATGCTTCATTGCATATGCGATAAATAAGCCAGTAATGCTACATTATGATATGATTGTATTCTATCTCTTTATTGGGATGGTTATTAGATAAGGGTATAGTTCATACAGATCTTCATCATAACAATATTATCAAACATAAAGAAGAATGGTGGGTATTAGATTTTACTCCCTGTTGCGTATCTCTTGTAGAAGTAGTATAAAATATTGCAATACAGCGATAAACGCCCGTCTGATAAATGGGGTAAACGTCTGGACTTCCTTTATCAGAGGAAGTTGTGATAGAGTCCATTATATTAAAGATGATTAGAGGGCATCACGGAGTTATAGCTTGTGCATACCTCTGAAATATACTATTTCATTTTGAAAAGAGGAGGTATGGTGGTTGTATATTAATTTATTACAGCCATACCTCTCTTTTTGTTTTTTAAACCAAATTTATATGAAAGTATTAGATATACTTATTCTATTAATTCTATTTATAAGACTAATAATGACATTTCTATTCTTATGGGTAGTGGGAGCTGTTTTGCTTGTAATATGGAAAGTTATACTAATAGCTTTTGTTATTAGTATTCTTATATCTATTGTTTATACATTAAAAAAGAAATGATATGCCATTGAAAGCAAATAGTATTGAGAATAAGATAAAGATTCTTAAACTCATTAAAAAAACATTAAAAGAAGACAAAGACTATTATTTTCCTGAGGAACAAATGAGTATTCATCCTGGAATTTGTTCTATTGTTCTAACATTAGCAGACGAAGAGAAAATACATCGTTTCTATAAATTATATACATTAGGACTGAAAAAACCTAAAGTTGTATATCCTATAATAGGAGGTGAGTTCTGGTTCCCTAAATGGGAGAAGAAACCAAGAATAAAGCTAATAAATGACACAATGAAATGTTTAAAAGCACGATTATGAGTCTCTATACAATAGGCTGTAATGGGAAACTAATTACTGAAAACAATGTAGAGATTGAGGGAATTGGTGAACTTAACATCATTTTTAAGTGGACTGAAGAAAGCAGCGATTTTGCTGAATGTATACTTTATTTTGTAACAATATGAAACATTTATTAAACATTGTTAGAGTGGTTTTTATAATCATTCTATCTGCTATGTTGTTCTGTTGTCAAGAAGAGCCTGTTAGTAAACTAATGTCCTTAGAAATAGGACAGAAACATGAAAATGGGCTTATTTTCTACATTTTTAAAGAAACAGACCCTGAATATGTTTCAGGAGAACAACATGGCTATATAGTATCAGAAGAAATAGGCTCTTATACATGGGGTTGTGAAAATATCCCCTTATCACAATTCAATGTAGAAGGAAGATATAATACTGAGATTATAATAGCCCAATGTGGTCTTAATAATGCAGCAGGACAATGTTCTGTTGATAATTGGTGGCTTCCATCAATTGAAGAATGGGAGCTTCTAACAGCCTCTAATGTGCTTAAAACACATACATTAAATACATATTACTGGACGTCAACAAAAGCTACATATACTGAAGGATATGCTATACGTCCATCTGATGAGAAAATAGAGAAGAAACATGTAAATATTACATTAAAGACATTAGGAATTAAACAATTTTAATATGAAAAAATCAATAATTATCATCATATTGTGGCTGTTGGCTATAATTGGTGAAGTAAGGTGTATTTATAAATTCTTTACTTCTGATTTTGAACCTTCTTATAGAAGAGAATGTATTTATGGCTTTTCGGCCATTGTAGGATTAGGAATTGTGGTAGGATGGTTTAATATTGAAGATAATAAAAATTAAAATAATATGTTAACAATATCATTAAAATGGAGAAATCTGACCAATAGACAGAAATTCCAAATAAAGGAGAATTTCAAAGACTCCTTGAGAAAGAAAGAGCTCTTTGAACATGACCTTAATAAACGCTCATTTAAAATCAACCCTCTATCAGGAGGGGTCATTTTATAAGATTATTAATATTAAACTCATCATTATGGAATTAACAAAAGAAATAGCTATAAAAGTCAAAGAAACAGTAGAATGTGGACTTTCTACAGGTCTTGGTAAACAAATACCAGGTGAAATGTGTATTGAAGCAGCTGTATGCTATGCTTATGGACTACCACATGGGGATAATCCTCCATGTGTTGGAAAAGAGATAAGAAATTTTAAAATATCTTTAAATGATTCAAAATGGTCTTCTAATAAAACCAGAGCTGAAGGTATGATAAAACTTAGTATAGCTCAGTTAAATTCTAATGTTTTAGACCAATTAGAATTTACTAGAAGATTGAGAATAAAGCTTATTAATAATATAATTTCCAAAATAGCAAACAAACATTTTCCAGAAATAGAAAAAGAGTTAAAAGAAGTAGATAATTTAGATGATGCTTGGAATTTATGTCAAAATTTAGACAGAAAACTTTCTTCTTGTGGGCTGGTCTTTGTTGCTTCGGGTTATTGCTACGACACTTTCCATGGGGATGTTGGCTTTTACTCTTCAGAAATAGCTAAACTAATAGAATGTACAACAGATGATGTATTAAAACAGGCTTCTGATGCATGTTTAGGAGCATTAATAGAAATGAAATCTCCAGGATGTGAATATTTATACTTATTAGATAATTAAAAACATTTCCACATGTGGGGGAGAGCCAGCGCATGGTATGTAGGAGGTTGGTACACTTGATTCTTGTTAAATCCTCTATATATTTGGAATACTGGCTTTATTTTTATGAAAACATTAAAGAAATTCTTAAGAATAGGTATAGTAACAGAAATATGCCTATTCTTTATACACTTTGTATTAGGTGTAATGTATATAATAACAGGAAAAAATTATTCTATTGATATAGAAGATAGGTTTATAGATTGGCTTGAATAAATACAATATGAAGCACGATAAATACGAATTAACTTATAAGAAATTCATTAAAGCTGAAAAACGACTTAATGAAATATATAAATTGTTAAGAAAAGCCCCTAAAGTGCTATTAAAAGAACCTTATCAATCAGGTTGGATTCTTTCTATTGCTTTAAGAGATGACTTAATGAGGAGTGCTAAAGGGCCTATTATTAAATCATTAATTGATAGGTTTGGAAGAGATAATTGGACAAGAAGTCCTAAAATTGTTAGTGAAATAAGGAAAAAACCTACTTTACAGAACGTTAGAGTTATTTTAGCAAGAGGTCAGCAATATTATTATCATGATAGTCCCCATATCAAAATATTAACAGAGGCTGAATTTAATAGTTTAACCCCTCAAGAAAAGACATTCTTCACTTATTTTAAGAAAGAATCTGTTAATTCAGCATGGGGAAGAGCTCAAGATTGTTGGGAAATTAACATCCCATATCACTATTTAGTTGTGAAAGTCAACAAAAGAACGATAACCCATGCTAGAGAACTTGATACACAGTTACTAAAAGAACAAGCTGAATTAAAGAAAATATTAGCTCCCTATTGGAGAACTTTTGGTGGTTATGGAGACTATCATTATTTTAAAAATCGTTCAGAAAGAAGAAAATCTAAAGTAGAATTAACTAAAATAGATACAGATGAAGCTTTTCATGCATAATTATACAATGACACCTGCTATTGTTACAAAAGTGGTTAATCATGAAGACAAAGTGACATTAAAGAAGGTGAATATTACAGAAAAGGGAATATATAACCCTGTAGCAGGTTTATTGAAAACAGGTAGTAAATACCCTACACATTTAAACATGAATGATGAGCCCGTAATGATGTTTATTAAAGAAATTGAAGAAGGAGCATTAATTTTTTAATTATGTGGACAAAAAATGACCTAGAAATGATAAAGGCATGTAAAAGACAAGCTCTCGATAAATGCTTATGGATTGAGGCATCTGAATGGCAAGCTTTACAATTAGAAGTTGAAAAAGCTACAGCTTTTCAGAACAATGAGGGGTATTTTACACAAGGCTTTGCTAAATGGACTCAGATTGAAACAAAAATGGGCTATGTAGTATTTGGACACAATTAATATGGAAAAATTCATAATAATGAGTATTATAATCATAGTGATTATAGCCCTTTTAAAAGATCCTCCAGATAAGAATAAATATAATTTAAACTAGAAAATATATGAATTTAAACAAAAACAATTGGTTTGCCAGATACTATAACTGGATGCATGGAAATTTTCCAAATGATGTATGTACTTTCTTTTGGAGATCTTTATTTGCAATATTACTTGCTCCTATAGTTGTTCCAGGTAGAATTGTTGTAGGAAGACAAGAACTATTTATAGGAAAATTTGTTATAGGAATTATTTTATGGCTATTCTCTGTTATTATTACAAAAGTAGGACAAGTTCTCATTGGTGATTATTCTCAAGATTTAAATGTATTTGTAAAATTTATTCTATACTTCTCTACAGGCTTATTACTAGTTAGTATATTTATTGGAGTTTGTATAGGAATCTATTTCTTATGTAAAAAAATCAAAGACAAAAGGGATGAAAAACCATATAATCCTGATTATAAATCATTTGCAGAGAAAACAGGCGATTTTATAGGAGCTATAAGAGGAAAATATTGTACTAAAATAACATGGAAATAATATGAACATAGGAGACATTGTAAGCACAACAGTCATTTCTAAAGGAACCTGGAATGATAAAGTCACAAAAGAAGTTGTTGTAAAGAGATATGTTGGAAAACATAAGGGAAAACCTCTTTACTCGTCAGAAACTAAACACATAAGAGAATGAAAATATTAATTAAAGTAACCAAAGATGTCTTACAGAGAAGTATATTCTGTGGTGTAGGATTAAACCCTAAAGATACGTCTAAAAATTGTGCTATAGCATTAGCTGTTCGTGAAATATTTCCAAGAGCTTGTGTTATATATGGAGAAATATACCCAGATTCAGAAAATTTGAATCTTTCTCAAATTGCATTACCAAATGAAGCTGATCGATTTATTAATAAGTTTGATAAACTAAAACATGACCATTTAGAGAGATTAAATCTACCAGAATTCTCATTTGAGGTAGATTTACCGCCTTCAGTTGTTGAAATGATAGGTATTGAAGAAGCTAAAGAAATATTAAAAAGGAGCGAAACATTAGAACTTGTAACTAACTAATTTATGACTAAATTTAAAACAGAAACAACAATGAAAGCAGATGTAATCAAATTAGCTAATTATTATGAATGTACAACCTCTTATTCTGGAAAGAATAGAATCATGTATATACATGGAAATAATGCAAAAGAGGCCACATTGGCCATTAAAGCACAACTTCAACCAGGTTTTTCTGTTTTAGAAGACTAATTTATGAAAAAGACAGATTTTCAAAAAGTCACTGCACGCAAGGACTATAAAGTAAGGTTTATGACTAATAGGCTTCCTAAAGCTCCTTTTAAAGAGCAAATTATTGTTTATGACTTCACAGGAAAATGATCTTACAAGAACTATCGAAATAAATTGGAGCAAAATAAATGAATGTATGAAGGGAAACTTTAATTCAAGACATTCCAGAATAAATAGTTATAATGACGTTTATTTTGCTCCAATTAGAAGAAGTAGAAGAGATATACATTCTCCTAAAAGGCCTGAAAAGAAAGCTGTTATAATTGTACACCCCTCTAAAGAAGAGTTTAAATATGGAAATTGTGCAGCTGTAGCCATTTGTAGTGCTTTTAGTGTTCCTTTTACAGCTTTAAAACTTATTAATAGTCTTATAAAACTGGATATAAGGGATGGTTTGTCATTCTTTGAATGTAAGAAAGTTATTAATATGCTGGCAAAAGTTAATAATATGCTGGAAACAGAATACACCCCTAACCATACAAATGTAACATTTAAGCAAATGTTAACATTATTTAACAGAGGAAAGTATATAACAATGTTCAGCCGACATATTTCCTATTCTGAAAATGGAGAGATATATGATAGCTATTTCCAAGAAGGTTCAATGGAAGAATATGAAAATTCTATCCCAACGGGATGGTGGAGAATTTCCTGATAATTATAAAAACGTACAATAACTATGGAAATAATTTCTGTAAATAAATGGATTAAAGAGGGAGAAATTTATCATGTCCTAAATGCCACAAAATGTAATGTACAGGGAGGTATATTAGGCTTTGAACTACAAGAAATAACACTTGGACCAGATGAGCTTCCTTATAAATATTTTGATGCTAATAGGTTTAGAATTCCTGTATCAGATAAGACAATTGAGGAGGAAATTGAAGAATTAGTGGGTATGTAACCTGCTTAATGTTATAACTAATATGGTTATAAACGCTTAAAATGACGTAAATTTAGCATTTCTGTCAAATTGGCAGACTTGGAGGACAAAGAACAATTTCGTATCTTTGTCCTCATTTTATGTCTATATTTCACGAAAAGAACAAATATGAAAAAACTATGGATGTTATGTATTTTGTTTCTAACTACGGTTAGTACAGCAACAGAAAACCCTTTAAAAGACATTATTTTCTATGTTGAAGAACCAATTCTCATTATTGAACAATATTATCCCCTGTATGATAGTGGTGTAGTTGTGGATTCAGCTGTTGTATACGAATTTGAAGGCCTAAAGGTCACAAAGGAAATGTATACAATACTGGAAGTGATGCTTGATTCAGCAATGTCAGATAGCGTAGAAATTAAAGTTAATTCTGCTTATAGGACATTTGAGGAACAATTAGAATGTAGAAAGAGAAATGCACATAGAAAACATAAAACAGACACAACATATTTATTAACAGCAAAAAGCACTAAATTTTCGCCTGTAACAGCAAAACCAGGTTGGAGTGCTCATCAACTGGGAATAGCTTTTGATTTTGATACATCTGACAAAGAGACATTTAATTGGCTTAAAGAAAATGCCTTAAAATTCGGCTTTGTAAGGACAGTAAAGAAGGAAAGATGGCATTGGGAATACCTTCCTGATGTTAAGAACCCATATCAATTTGTAAAAGAAAAACATTGGAGTTGGAAAACAAACATAAAAACATAGAAAACATGAAAACCAAAGAAAAAACAATTGAACAGAAAAGAATAGAAATCTTAAAAGATGTACTAAAACATATAGAAGCTAAAAGAATTATAGCTAATAATGGAAGAGTACTTAGATATGATGATTGTAAACTAGAAGATGGAGATTTACAGGCTATTTTGAAATCACAAAATAAGAAAAAGAAACAATGTAAAGTATGTCAAAGGGGTGCTATATTATTTGCTTCTGTATGGAGAAATAACAATCTTTCAGTGAAATGGTATGGGTCAGAACACCCATATTTAAATGGAATAGCTGGAGAAAGGGATGCTACTCATTTAACATATTTGAATGAATTATTTTCCATTGAACAACAAATGCTAATGGAGAGGGCTTTTGAAGGAAGATTTCATATGGCACATTTGTCATATAAACAAATTAATGAATGTGATAGGAACTTTTATTATAAATATAAAAATCCTATCGCACGTATGAAAGCTATTGTAAGAAACGCAATTAAAAACGGAGGAGTGTTCATTCCTTAATATATGTCATTATCAGAAATTGCAAAGAGGCAATCCTATATAAAAGGGTTGCCTTTTTCTTTTAGACATGAAATGTCTTTAAGAATTAGAGACAGGGGATTTTGGGCTTTTTTAAAACATAGAAATAATGGAAAAACATGAGAAAGAGACATTAGTAAAAGAAGCAAATGAGAAATATCCTATAGGCACTGTATTCTTCTGTAGTTTTGGAGGGTTTGAAAATAGAGAAAGAAGTCCTGAAAATTACAGAAAAGTTGAACAAAAACCCACCTATTGACCTGAACGAGAACGTAAGGCATGTTATCGCGCTTTTAAAGCTACTCTCTGAGAAGGATGAAGTAATTAAAGCTGGAGATAAACTTCATGAACTTTATAATAATGTTGGCGACTTTAATTCATTGCACGAATATAAACAAGCAATAAAGACTCAACAGAATATTTACAACGCTTTGAAAAGTAAACTGTAAGACATGGAACACATTGAAACAATCATAACTTTACGAACATACAGGAGTAAATCTAAAGAGGCTTTTGAATGGCTTGCGCAGAAGGAGCGAGAAGGATTTACATATGAAGAGTCTGAGATGACCAATGGTAAACAATCAGTGTTGGCAGAAGCAGATC